>Ga0123354_10020219_pt1 | contig 10465 bp, 7 predicted proteins | sample TergutLab28metaG_2_FD_97872 | JGI IMG/M metagenome (GOLD analysis project Ga0123354, IMG submission 97872) | Labiotermes labralis P4 segment gut microbial communities from Petit-Saut dam, French Guiana - Lab288 P4 | ecosystem: Host-associated > Arthropoda: Insects > Digestive system > Gut ...
AAAAAAATAAATTAAAAAAAGAAAAAGGGGGGGTATGGAAAAGTAAGGGGGGGAGGGAGGGGGAGGGGGGGGGGGGGGGGGGGGGGCTGTCTATCTGGCTGTTGGAGTAGAACAGACACAAAGTTTGGGTGCTCCGTCAGTTTTGGACAATTTAACTACAAATTTTCAATTAGAAAGTGACACATAACTATGTTTGTGCAAGTGCTGTGGCTACACCCTCTAATGTATTATTAATCTGAATAGTTCCAGTAAAAAAAAAAAAGAAAACCAAGGAGCCAAGTATGTGTTGAGTATGTGTTGAGTATGTATGACAGCCAGACTAGTGGATTAGAGGCCTTGCACTACCCTGAGTGTAGACCTTCATATTCAACGAACTGAGTGATATAAGGTAAGCTATCTACTCCACTTGCATCTCATGGTGTAGAGGATGGTAGCACCCAAAATACATTTAAAATTACAGTCTTCTGGATTTTGATGCTGTTTCCTATGGTGCCTATCATATTAAATAGCATCACATTACAAGGGATCTTAAGCATGTGCACAGAGTGTACCTGGTATGTGCAGGTACACACTAATGAAATGTGCTGTTCACAATTACGCAGGAGACTACAATCTTAAGATTCAGTACTGTGTGAGCTTTGAATGTTATAAAATACATATGCTGTACTAGAGTTATTATTCCTTACCTCTGCTGGCAATTTTGATGTGTGTGCCTGAGACACCACTGTGTTTGTTCATATTGTCTTCTGATGACATTATCCTTTTGGGAGGAGGAGGTCCCACAGGCTCATCACTCTCCCTTTTCACAATGGATTCCTGTAGTGCCCTTGCTTGTTGCTCCCGAACCTCCAAATTTAGGGCTTCCCTCTGGGGCTCTTGTGAAGGGGGTACCACAGATGTACTGTTGTTGTTGCACAGATTCCACAGTGTAAGCCGGGACATACCCAGAGCATTGAGGGTGGATTCTTGAGGTGATGTTGAGGAGGGGGGTGAACTTGAACCTTGCCTATTACTGCTCCCATTACCAGAGGTTGTCGAACTGCCGAATTCTTTGCGTAGATATTTGACATAATCCACCATCATCCTGGCATCAAAATCTGAAGGAACCATTCCAGGAACAGTACCTGCATTATTATTAACATAATCACTTAGGTGTCCTAGAATGACATGTAGGGCAATAATAATGAGGGGATCTTAAAAAAATTGGGTGTGAGAGAATGGAGTGTGTCTCACTCATGACAGGATCCATAAGAGTGAACGCTCATCTTTCATAAAAGGCACAGGATTTTCTGAACACAAAGGTAACTATTAGCTTAATAAGGACTATGCTTTGTGAAGTGCAGTAGATGGTTAGATATACTAGTGCACACAGATAGGAAAAATGTCAAGAACTGATGCAGAGACATGAAAAAACACATCACTCCATATGCTGTATAATTAAATTATGGGGAAAATGTAACAATTTATTAAGGGTTACATAAAAATTTAAAAAAAGGCCAAGCTCCTCCTTTGTTTAATGTGGCACATTCCTACAAACAAGTATGGAGCATGGAGGTATAGATTTCCACATCTAAATCTCAACATTACATTGAATTGAGTGCCAGCTTCATGCCTCCGCTGATTCACCACTGGAATAGTCCCTCAGTGCAGGGGAAGTTTCATTCTCCAAACATTCACACAGACACTGGGTTCCACCCAGCTTCCCATTTAATGGTTACTGAGAGCTGTTTCCCCAGAGGTAAAGAAGCTGGTATGTCAGGCCAACCACTCTTCTCCATCTGGTGCCGAAGTCAAGAATTAATGGAACTACACCTCCACTCACCTTATATGGCTTCATGGCATCTCCTGGGACAACTTCTACTTTTTATTGTAGTTTAATATCTTGGCATTTTCGTTGATAGATGGGATTAAGCCAGCATATTCCACATTAGGAACTTTATGTTGTACATATGCAGGTTAATTTGTCAGGGAAAACAATTTCTTTTGTCTCTTCGTCCCACCCTCTTTTGCTTTTTATTTAACCTGTTGGATCACTATCACATACAGTAACACCTGATCCTTTTCATCTGCTCTGTACTTCTATTTTAAGTTAAAACCTTTAAACCTTTTTGGTAAATGTCACTCAAAACATCCCATTTACAGGCGACAAGCAACAAAAAATATTAGTCATGAGAGACAGCATGTTATTTGAACATTTTGCCCGAGGTCCGCTTTCTCTATTAGTGCGAGCAAACACAAAACTGCCTTTTACATATGAAATAATATTAACAATTTTAAATTAATTCACAGCAGCTGTTGCTAATGATACTATCTTTTTAATGTCACATTTAGGGGAATCTGTAAAATATAATTTACATACAGGACTCAATTATATTTGATTCAAGAATTTTATCGCAACCACTTAATGTTTACAAATTTGAGTAATAAATTGCAGCTTGTGACACGACGCTGTAGTAATGTGAGTAGTGACAACTCTTTTCTTGGCCAAAAAGTGGGAACACAGGATATGGAGGATGTATGAGTAGCATCAGGATTGTGACGAAGGCACATAGAAATAAAGTATTATATGTACAAGGGTCAACCAAGGAAGAAAAGTTTAAAAAAGGAAGGCTTATTGGGTTGGTCCTATCTTCTGTAGGACTTGCCTCCTAAACACTTTACTGAAGTCAAGATAGAAGGGAAGGGAAGACGAGGAAGAATACACCAGCAGCTATTGGATGACTTAAAGGAAATAAAATTTACTTGAACTTGAGAGAGGCAGCACTACATCGCCCTCAGCCAAGAACTGGTTTGTAAGAGCCTGTGGACCTGTCGTAAGACAGTCTATGCAATGAATGGCGTTTAAGTGAACACGCAATGAAATGTTCCTCCCTGTACATACATAATACCGTATACAGCACGTTACATGACATGTCCGCCAAATTTCAGTTGGTTATTAACGGGCTTATTTCAAGCAACATGGGTCCAAATTAGCCGTTCGGTCTTTCCATGGCTCAGGTGGTTAGCTGCCAAACTCTCACCGTGGAGACTCGATTTCAGCCCCATTCCCGTCCGTGTGGGATTTGTGGTAGGCAAAGTGGCACTGGGACCGGTTTTTCTCTGCATACTTAAGTCTTCCACTGTCAGAATCACTTCGTCAATTCCGCACACATATTCTATCTCCAACGGTGTATGACCTTTGCAGTTGACAGTTGTGGTAAAGAAAACACTCAAATAACACTAAGCCATTCATTCCACAGCCCGTATCAGTTCCAGCACAACTGCTCCACCACTGGTAGGATACAGGACTTTGAAGTTTCATGTGTATACACCTACCAACTGGAAGGTAATTTGTGTTCAGTAGTGGGAAGACGGTTGGTTGTTGGGCTGTGTGAGGAATCACTATGTCATCAGTGGCTGTAAATACACACCTCATTAGTGAATAATACGCATCTTTCGTTTACGTGTTCTGTAATAAGAATACACGGCCAGTAGCTGAATAATATACGCGTTGGTTTCACAACCGTCGCCACGCAAGCAAAGTGGTATTCAGCATCGTGCATCAGTGACTGCAGAACTGAGGATCGCCTACTACAAGATATCAGGGAAACTGGCGTATGGAAATGGATTCATCTAGGGCCCACAGGTGCGCAGATCACTGCGATCAGTGTGTTTTTCGTCAATGTCTGCTGGTTTTGCCGCCCCGTTTCCCAGGCTTGACACCCTGTCATTTATACTTGTGGAATGAATGAATGAGTTTGTGTATTGGGAAAAATTGCACTGCCGATAATAAATCTCACACGCTTATGGTCCGTCAAAGATCGTGCCGATTTAAGGAAGCAGCATGTTTTGCTTAACAACGAGCTCGCCAATGCAGGAGGGAATTTTGAACAGCAAGCCGCATAAGTACGTAGGCAACGTCAAAACTTAGGTTAACAGCGACTCTTGAACTGCGCAGTAGTTGACATACAGACCCGTGTCAATGAAACATTTTCCATTCAAAATAAGCCAATGAATAACCACTTGAAATTTGGTGGACGTTTCATGGTACATCCGGTATATACACGGTATGTTTGTATAGGCTATATATACATATATAGTTTTTGTTAAGAAATAGTAAGGTGCCACTGCTTACTCTTTGAAAGAAAAAATTCCGATACCCATTCTGTGACAGCAGGTAAAGTTGTAAATGTCTGTTGACATTCTTGCTTCGCATCGTGATACTATTCCCAGAATAAAAGCAACACTAAGATCCCTTTTTTTCCAGAGTTCGGAATTTATAAATGAAAAGCAATCCCATTACAGGGCTGGACAGGCCCTTAGAGCTTGCAGGAATTTGAGACTCTCGGGTTTCAAGAAAATCGGTACATGAAGGTGATAAAGTTGTCAGCCCTATGCACCGGCCACATTTACCCCCCAGGAGATACTCCTGGTACTCATTACTGTTAAAGGCTGAGTCGACCCAAGAGCCATAGCGCAGCAGGAAGGATTAAGTCAATGAAAAATTCCAATGGCGCCATCGGGAATCGAACCCACGACATTTCGGCGCTCAGGATTTATAGTATCAATTTAATACAAAGCACTATGTACGCAAACACAGATACACGCATTCCTCTTCAGTAGTTTTAAAATAGACAACTTTTTAAATTTCCTACAATCACTAAAAAACGCACACATGCTCAGAGCACTCAGCATCGCAGCTGTATCGCACAGAAAGCCGGCATCTGCTGGAAATCCCGTGACATTTGCGGCGTTGACAGTAATAAAAAGAACTCTCTCTTTTATAAGCAGCAGGGTGCAATTTCTGGTTGACAGTGTGTGTGTGTGTGTGTTTGTCTTATTCACGAAAATACGTCACTAATGGCAGTTATACTAAGAAGGGAACCGAAAGATGGCAGCAATAAAAGCGAGTGAGAAGTCCTTGTGCTTCAGTCGGTACTGTAGTCTCGACCTTTGTCGAAGAAATTACGCAGCATGAAGAAGCAGCAAAATCGCGACATATAAGCGCCCCTGAAGGGTCACAATGGACAGCATTGCAAACGATGTAAAATGCAGCCACAGAGAGCAAGAAAGTATTTTTTTTTCTAAATTACATTACGCACTGCACTGTTTAAATACAGGAATAAACATCGTCGACACGCATTAACAAAGGTTGAAAATGATGGCAGAAAATCGTCGCTTAACAAATTATACGCAGTGGATGATTTGAGTTTAAATGACAAAGATACTTAGGGAGACCGTGTTGGACGGATACTTTGGCCACGTTCCAGACTTTTGTAGCAACCCTGAGAAGTAAGGTAGGACGCTCAGACAAGGCGATAATGGATGGGCTTCCGCTAACGAGCTGCGGGAATGATTGACATGTAGGCAATGTAACACACATCTTACGTAGTGGATTAATTTTTAAACGAACGAACGAACGAACACACGCACACACGTGAATTAATCACTTCTTTTACAAACCCTAACGATTATGCTAAGATTGTACAGGCCTGCTTCAAAACTAGCATCTACTCTATTCCCACTACTTACTTCACGATACAGCTTATCCAGTCTTCTTTGTGAGGTCTGTGTGTCGAGTCCCGACACTTTTAATGTAAGTATGAAGTCGGATAAATTGGCCTGTCTAGCTCCTTATAAACTGCTCAGTCACTTAACTAGTTCAGACAAACTTCACTTTATATGGAACCCGAAAATTTAGCGACACATTCTCAACGACCCTCTGAAGAAGCTTACCGTGAGCCATTGAATCCAGCCTACATCTTCACTCTTCTTACATTTCAGATCCATTTTAATATTATATTCGTACCTATGTCTGGGTCTCTGAAATTGACTCTTTTCTCTTCCAAGTGACATTTTGTAATTATCTGTTGTCGCCCCCCCCCCCAGCAGCGCGTCTAGGGTTAAAATTGGAGTATGTGGGGAGTATTATCAGTGACAAATCAATAAACATTCATATTTAACTTTATATGTTCCGTGTTCCATGCATTAATCAGTTGAATACAATATTAATACCAACAAATGCACAATAATATTTTGATATACTTTAATTACAGGGTATCCTACTACATGTTTCGACCATTTGATGTGGTCACTGTCAGGGACGTTGCAACGCTTCTGTAATTGTAATTGTATTCTTGTTTGCGCCTTCCTGAAGATGACCACACAACTGGCCGAAACATGTTGGCGGATACCCTGCAAATAAACTACATCAAAATATTACTGTGTATTTGCTGGTATGAATAGTGCACACATTCATATAGTTTATTAACCACACTCTCGTTACTGTGCAATTATGTCGGACACACTGTCCATTTTGTGAGGTATATTTAATTAACGCCACTGTTTATGAGTCGGCTATAGTCCAGTAATGTGTGGGTGGCAGTCATTGTACTAACTGGTCCTTTGAACTGTAGAGGGCTGTACGTGAGAAGTGAAATTCCTTTTTCTGGAAATATCCAAACACGGGATCAGAAATGAAGCCCCATACTTAAAGGGTGGGATGCGACTGTGTGTTGGCCGGTCATCGCATACTCCTAAGAATCTGAATGGGGCCTGAAGCCGGACTGGTCTCTATGGAGAAGAGTCTGTCCTTGCTTGGAATCGAACCCCCATTGTCTGGTTGTACAGTCCATAGACCAGCCAACTGAGTGAGGTGCCAGACTTGTGAAGAGTGATAAAGCATAAAACGTTAATTAAGGAAGACAGAAATAGAAAAGAAAGAAACTAGATAAAAAGGAAACGAGAAGAAACAAAATGTGGAGAAAGGAGGGACAGAGATAACCAAGACAGACAATTTCGTACGTAAAACGCAATATTCAGGAGCGTTCGTGCAACCACTGTTGCACTGGAAGAGCAACAAGTATTACATATCCTCAGTATGCCTTTGTTGCCTTAGGCATCCCGCATGCAATGCGCATGCGCCACACTGTTCTGTGGCCTGCCCGACTGTACAATATTTTTCCACGTTACCTCATAAACGGCGCGCTCTTCGGAAAAAAAAAAAGTTACTGAACACAAAATGTGTTTTGATTTTCTCTACAACTTTTGTCTGAAACATTTCTCATTCTAAGAAGAACTTAGGGAGAGACGATCAAAAACCTATATTGGTCTTCATGTAAAGTAACCTTTATTCTCGTAATATATTAACGGAAGCCGAGCTTTCTCGACAGGTTCTCAAAAAAATACACATGTCAAATTTGATGAAAATCCGTCCAGTGGGAGCCGAGTTGTTCCATGCAGACGGACAGATATGACGAAACTAATAGTCGCTTTTCCCAATTTTGCGAACGCGCTTAGAAATGAAGGCGAAAGAGGTATAAGAAAAGGGTGATAATTATAAAAGTACTCAAAACGAGAAGGAAGAGTTTAAAAAGAAACAGCTTAAAGATGCATGGAAGGAAATGAAGAAAGGAAAGACGAATAATTCGCGGCAGAAGCAACTGGCGGAAGAATGCAGACACGTATCACATCGTACCGAACTCTCTCGGTATGAAAATTATTGCCTGTTTCATACCTGCCCCCAGGGGTTGTCCGTGAACTGGAGGATGTGACGTAGGATGATGATTAGAGTTGCCATTCATGGCTGGTCTGCCGCTTGTCACCAGGCTCAGTGGTGACATCTGTGACGGGTGACTCGGTGGCAAGTTGGGCACTGGACTCCGTTGTACCATGTCGGAATATGTTCCATAGCTGCTCCGACGCCCCTCCCTGCGATTCCCTTCAATGGCAACCTGCAATTCTGCTGGCGTGCTCAGCTGCCTCTTCTCGCACTCATATGTATACAAGTACTTCATGTATCTGTCAACAGATGGCAGGCACTGCATATAACAAGACACACGCACGACGCCAATCAATTATAAGAAAATTGGTATACTGATACAGCTGGGAAAGAGAAGATCACGTTACGCTGCAGTCAGTAGGGTGATACTGTGCCCGTGATAATGAACTTTGGGTTTATACAAAGGGAGTTGACCAGGCGAGGAACCATAAAGATAACAGCAAGTATAATTAACCACGTATTGTTCACATTCTCGATTCCTCTGTTACTTGCATTCAGCAGGCGTAGGATGGTGATATATAAACAAGGTATCAGACAGCAGCGTGATAAACAAGCTGACAATATCACGAAAACAAGAAAAACAAGAGGTCGCAGCAGGAAGTGACACCAGTAGCTTAGCAACGAGAAGCGTAAGGAATCACAGAACATCTGGATTATGTACAGGCACGCATTCTGCGTAGGAATTACAGAAAATGGCCATTTTAGGTGTTAATGTGTGAAAGCAAATGTTAAATTTCTCTTTGAGTGCATGTCACATAAACGTTACGCTGTGAACATAAAGAGTGAAGTTTTCCCTAATTCATGCGCATAAGTACTTAGTCACACGCTACATTTAAATAATAATAGTAATAATAATAATTTATTATTATTATTTTTTAATATGTTGGCCCAACAGTCATAATGCCAGTTACAAAAAGAACCAAGAAACTCGAGGAAAATACATGAAACAAGAACATACAAACGAAACACGTAGAAAAGAAATAATAATAATAATCACTCAACCAAATACGAACTCAATAATTAAGACAGCAAAAAAGATCACAGAGAATTAAGTCAACCAAATGAGAAGGGTGACGCAAAACAGGATAGAATACAACACACAAAGGCAAGAAAAAGACAGTCCCTAAAGAAAAAAATGGAAAACAAAGTAATGCATGGGCAGTACATTATAAATAGAGATAGACAGCTTATTAGTGAAGAAGACACGTTTCTCTGGCTATCGAAGGGAGACCTAAAAGCAGAAACTGAAAGTGAAATAGTGGCAGCACAAGACCAGGCGTTACAAATAAAATATTATGCGACAAAAATATTGAACATAGAGACAGATAGCAAGTGCAGACTTTGCCCACAATTTGACGAGAAAATAGACCACATAATATCAGCATGCCCAATACTGGCAAAAGAACAGTACATAAAAAGACATGATAGAGTGTGTGCACAACTACACTTCAACATATGCAAGGAAACAGGGATACAATTGGACAAAAACACTGGTATGAACATGTGCCAAAATCAGTAGAAACAAGTCAAGGAGGCAAGGTAACCATATTGTAGAACCAACAAATACAAACTGACAGAACTATCCCAAACAACAAGCCAGATATTATAATTCGTGATAATGGAAAGGGAATATGTATGTTAATAGACGATGCAATCTCAGGTGACAGAAATGTGATTAAAAAGAAGCCGAGAAGATTCTAAAATATAAAGACCTTACAATAGAAATACAGCGCATGTGGAATGTAATGGAAGGTGATACCAGTAATAATAGGGGCGACTGGGACTATTTCAAAGTCATTCACAAAATACGTGAGCAACGTACCAGGAAAACATGAAGTCAAGGAACTACAGAAAACAGCCATATTGGGCACTGCACACATACTTCGGAAAGTACTAATGTAAAAGTACAACAGATTCAATACTGAAACTAACGATATAAGTACCATGAATAGTAACAACAGAATAGCTGCAATACTGTATTCCCTAGGGACATAGTTTGTCTCAGGAATATAAGTATAAATACCCTACATAAAGGAGATGATGATAATGATGATAATAATAATAATGTCACACCTGGCGTAATTGTTGCAGTAAAAGGATTAAACTTTTGGCGCCGGAATTATTTTTTTTTAAATTTTAGCACACCTGTATATAAAATGTGAATAATACAGGAACAAAATATGTTAGAATTATGAAACAAACTGCATTTTGAAGAGAAAAAACGGAGATTATTCATCATGTTTAAAATATTCGCTACCTATATTTGTTGAATAAATATATAATATGCAACTTTGGAGGTTAGCGGTGCGGTACGTCAACTATAGTTGACGTTAGGCGTTTAAAGGTTAAGTAAAATAACTTGTTCCGGATATGTTGTTATTGTTATTGCAGATCAGCTTAATTTAAAGTACACAAGTACCAAAATGCAGCACAATTACAGTCCAAACAACAGAAACACAGTAACAAGTTGAAGTAAGTGTTGAGTGATGATAGTTAGGCTCTTTATCGCTGTGTTAGCAAAAGTTCGACATTCCGCCCTGCCTGAGCCAGTTGACTCCAGTCCGCAACTTCACATAATGTTTTTCTACTGATCATTTCAGCATTACATGCCTTTAGATTATTCCGACGAAATTTCTATAATTATTCCTTATTTTCCTCTGATATGTTCGTCTAGCTAATCTTTCTTAGTTAAACTGGAGTCAAAATGACAGACAAATACAGCACAACGAATGATAATAATAATAATAATAATAATAATAATAATAACATTCATTAACGCGCTGCTTCCCTCACTGGATCGGCCTGTTACAGCAAGAAAAAAAGGGGGGGGGGGGAAAAATCAAAAAAGAAACAGAAAAAACAGGGACAAGGGGAAGTTTAGCTCAACAAAAAAGAAACGGAAAAAAAATATATAAATAAATATAT
>Ga0123354_10020220_pt1 | contig 10464 bp, 10 predicted proteins | sample TergutLab28metaG_2_FD_97872 | JGI IMG/M metagenome (GOLD analysis project Ga0123354, IMG submission 97872) | Labiotermes labralis P4 segment gut microbial communities from Petit-Saut dam, French Guiana - Lab288 P4 | ecosystem: Host-associated > Arthropoda: Insects > Digestive system > Gut ...
GAAGAAGTGTTTACATGACTGATCGAGCAAACAAATAATACGAAATTGGGAGTGGAAGAAAGACAAAATTTATGATAATGCCACGCAAAGCCTTACAACGAAATTGAATATATAAAACTTGGTACATATAATTTTGAAATAGTGAAAGACTTATGCATATCTTGGTACAGTTCTGAGAAATACAAATTAATTAAGACCAGAGATTGAAATAAGAATTACGACTGCAAGTATTGCATATTATGCACTTCTTCCTGTAATAAGGAGCCAATCGCCATTCAGAGCTGAGAAAATAAAAATATGTTAGGCATAATTGAGAGCAGTGGCAACATACGGAGCAGAATCTTGGACATTGAATAAAGATATTGTTAAACGACTGGCTACTTTTGAACGAAAATTTGAAGAAGAATGTTTGATGGAATTAAAGTAAATAAAAATTGGATAAATCGATATAAGAAATATTTATTGCAACTGTTTGGAGATTTTGATATACATTCATTTGTCAGTTGAAGTCAGATGAATTGGATTTACGATGCTACCACAATTGATAGTAAAAGAAAAGTATGTCAAGTTTTTAACAATAATCCATAAGGAAGTTGATTGAGAAGACGACCAAAAAACAGTTGTTGGAATTGTTTACAAACAGATTTTAATGAATTCAAAATTACAAATTGGAAAGGGAGGTAAAAAACGGAACGTACAGGAAAATATCAATAAAGAAGACGAAGGTCTGCATTGGACTGCAGTACCGTTTACGAAGAAGAAGATGTTGTTTGTGGGTGATGGGCGGGGCTACTGACTACAATTACGATTAATGTTTGAGGTGAAGTTATAGAATGTCAGCAGACCTGTGCACAATTTTTATGTTTACACCTTTATATCGATGTGGAACTAGGTCTATCACATTAGCCTGAAAAAAATACAGGTTACGGACTATAAAGAGTGGCTGAAGAAGTTTGTATGAGGAAATCTCTAAATTGTACTATTCATCGAGTATTTTTAGGTTGATGAAATGTGAGTGAATAAATGGCCGTACACGGAACACACACGAGGAGAATGACAAATGGGTACAAAATTTTGGTAGAGATTTCTGAAAGAAAGATGGAACTTGTACTAAGGTATGAGGCGCAGTTGGGAGAGTAGTACACAAGTAGGTAGTAAACAAATTTACTGGGAATTCCTGGATGCCATTCATTTGGCTCAAAACAGAAGGTAGTTGTGAGTTGTTTTGAAGCAGGCATTGAGCTGGCGGATGCCATACAATGTGGATAATTTATTGACTAGCGAGTAAATGATAGCTTCTTGTGAATGACAATGCTCCCTGTGAGCATTTTATTTATAAATTAGGGGAAATGAAACATCAGTACGTCCTGTATATCTTTGCTGATACCTATGTTACAATAGATTCTGTCTTACTTGGTAGTTTTAATGTCTTTTGTTACCGTTCACAGAAACAGCCCTGGGAAACAGGACTGAGAACGTATTAAAGTGGCCGCAAACCTTACGTTCGTGTATTCTGACATCATCATTTCTTGTCTTAGTGAGAAAACGGACGTATGACATATTAAAGCCTGAAACTTATCTATACAAGTTTTAAGATTTATTTTCGTAGTTTACGGTGCACAAGTCGCGCCTGTAATTTAAAGGCAGATCAGTGAATTATGAAAGTAATCGCTGTCGTTCTGACAATAAAGCGAACCTCACGAAGACAATCCGTGGATAATGACCGAGGTTATTAAATGTTGGGAGGTGATTATACTGGCCCCTATAATAACATTAGTGCTAAGCGTAGAGAAGAAAAACCGACTAGATGCAACTGAAAGCTTTATTGCACTTATAATCTGCTCAACATGTTTCGGGCACTTATATGCCCATCATCAGGAGCTCGATATTATATTTGTGTTATTACCGCATATGGTGTGTAATGCCTTGGTTGCTGGTGGTCGGCTGTTAGGAGCAGAGCAGCAGGCTTTGCGTCCGGAATGAGGGAAATTGTACGATTCATCCCGGACGCATAGCCTGCTGCTTTGCTCCTAACAGCCGACCACCAACAACCAAGGCATTACAAACCATACGCAGCAATAACACAAGTATAGTTTCAAGCTTTTGATAATGGGCATATAAGTGCCCGAAACATGTTGAGCAGATTATAAGCACAATAAAGCATACAGTAGCATCTAGCTGGTTTTTCTTCTCTACGCTTATACTACAATGAACGGACAAACATACGCCAAAAACCTTAGTACTCTTTAGCTGTTTACAGCCCAATGGTTACTATACTTACGAATTACTGTAACTCAGAAACTCCGAATTTTGCCACCAATGTCTGTATGTTGTTCGTATAATACTAACTGTAAACTTGGCGTGAACACAGATTGTGTTCTGCTTCAGATAGGAACACATTTTTTTTTACGTAGGTACAATTTGATCGAAAATTAGTGTTCAGAGTTATAAGGCAGTGCGTCATTTAAAGTTCGGTCGGTGTTGGGGTTTCTTTATTTTATATGGGCAATTGTCAGATACATCATGATTATACGTAGCTGACTCATATTCAGGACACCACTTCTTTTGCTTGTGATATATATATATATATATATATCCATTAATAGATCACTTGTTACCAAGTATCACCTAACGCTAAAATTAGCCGGACTGGGTGTCTAGTGAGGCTAACTGGAGAGTTTGAATGGATTCAGGCAATTAACTGCAATCATTCCAATTACTACAAATCACAGTATAATATACATCGCGCATGTACCGCGAAAGTTTTATGTTTTCTGTGATGTACGGTACGTATGTTAATACATACCGATGCGTTCCAGTGGGGTCGTCGCCATTTAATGTGTTAGATTTATTTTTATGCAGGTTATTAATGCTTGAAAGATTAAAGAGCTATAACACGTTATAATAATCCAGTAAACCACACACTGTCACATTTACCGCCATTTAAATACAGCACGTTAATTCTGCATCTAAATGAACAAGCGGTTGTTACTCGTTTTCGTATTCCGGTATTTTAAATCCGTGCGAATAATTATCATATGTTACTTTTGTACACAAATGTAAAAAAAAGGAACTTAACAAGGACAGATCAGCTTTAAAATTCATTACATTGTTTTACAGCGTGGTGTAGCACTGTAATATTCTCTAAAAAACTGTTTACTCCTACGAGTGTTAATTGATCATTGCAATACAAGTTGCAGAATCATACGCGTTTTCCCATATTTATAAAAATGCAAGTACTATAATGTCTGTGGGCCGAGTAACTCAGTCGGTATAGCGACTGACTACGGGCTGGATGGTCCGGGATCGAATGCTGGTGGGGACGAGATTTTTCGCCCGTCCAGACCGGCCCTGGGGCCCACCCAGCCTCCTGTAAAATGGGTACCGGGTCTTTCCCGGAGGTAGAGGCGGCCGGAGCGTGGGGCTGACATCTCCACCCCCATCTAGTGCCGAAGGTCCTAGAAAAGAGTAGAGCTATACCTCTACTCACCCTAAGGGCCTGCGTGGCCTATAAAAAGGGTGAAAGCCTATAATGTCTAACATATCAGCACACATTTCTTTTTGCTATTGGATTTACATTGCATTTATACAAGGTACGGATCGTTCATTGACTAAAGTATGGTCTCTTACATTCTACGTATATGTTTGGCGCCCCGTTTTGTTTCCCAAAATAATAAATAAACAGTACACTGCCGCCCTCTCTACAAATTTATTGTTAATAAAATAACTTGTAAATCTCTTTAGCAGCATGTTTTGACGCTGAATCTTCATCAACAGGCCAACACGAGGTTACAAAAACGTAAAACCTGATATTGTAAATAAAGTGTATATGACGTATCTATATTTACGTGTCAAATCTCAATTCTTACGAAGTACTGTGTTACAGATTAACTGAAACATATTTCCATTCTTGTTGTAAAATGTTTTGTTATATATTATGCTCCATTCTCATTGATTACAATTATGATTTATTGTTTTCTGCGCGTGTAATACTTCCCCGTTGGGTTTATTTTTCTTTCTTGATGAAATGTGTTGTTGTTTGAATGCCGATATCCCAAGTAGCGTTTTTCTCGGTGCGTAAATTAGTGTAATATAGTAGTTTTTATGCTCATCGCAAAATTGCGAAAAGCGACTATTAGTTTGTGTATGTATGCCTGTCCGTCTGTCCGCCCGTCCGTCCGCAAGGAAGCACTCTGCTCCCAACTAACAGATTTTTATTAAATCTTATACTCGAGTATTTTTCGAAAAATCTGTCGAAAAAATTCTAGTTTTATTTAAAATCTGTCAAGAATAACAGGTACTTTACATGAAGAGGCGTGTACATTTGTGATAGTATCTCGCTGAATTATATGGTGAGGTAGATTCTGTCAAAACAGAACTATAATATATGGCTAAATGATGGTGTTTATTAGCAATGCAAAAACTACACGTTTCGGCCTATAGCAGAAGACGGCCGCTATAGGCCGAGGTATGTAGTTTTTATATTGCTAATAAACACCATAATTTAGCCACGTGTTTATAGTTGTGTTTTTGACTGAATCTACCTCACCATATAATTTAAACACACAACGAGGATGGCACAACTCAGATTTGCTGAATTATTTTTAGAATGAGAAATGTTTCAGTCAAAGTTGCTGAGAAAGTCAAAACATACATTTTATGTTCAGTATCTTCTTTTTTTTTTTTTTAAGAAAATCGCTTCTTGTGTGAGATGATGTTAAAAAATATTGTAGAGCCGGACGGCCCACAGATGAGATTATGGCGCATGTGCATTGCATACTCGATACCTAAGGCTATAAACCCACCCTCAGTATAGATAATGGTCACTGATTTTCCACTGCAACAATGATTGAACGAACTCGTCTCAACGTACATTGTGTGTGTTGTTTGGAATACTAAGTTAAAATTCCGTTCAACAAAAGTCTTGCGACCGTTGTTGCTGATGTTTTTGTGACGTATGTTGTAGTTATCACTCTGGATAGACCTCTTTATCATCCAGATAATCCTTCTTAAACACAATATCGCTGTCACGTTAAGGGAAGACGATCGAGTGTAATGTTTGAGGATATGGGAGAAATACGATACAACAGGAGAGAAAAAACTGAAAATTGTGGTGTTGAAAAATTTTCACCATTTACCCGCTATTAGAAAGATCACATAAAGCAACATCAAATGGGTAGGGTATGTAGAAGAATATCACTCATTTTTTTATATAGCAGTAGTTGGGCTGCTGGCCAGTATATGGGTTGCCTGGTAAGGAACTTTAATATTCATTACTGTGCTCATACCAGATGATTTAATTCAGGTCTCATTATGTCTGTTTCTTAAAGAACTAATTTATAAAATTCTCGTATCTACGTCATGTATTGACACTACTATATTTTATTCAGATTTTGCTATTAAAATTTTGTATGCACGTTTCATCTCCAGTGCCTTTTCTCCTGCCCCCACTTATCTAATGCTATGTTATTTGATAAATCTAATAGAATTTTGTGAAGTTTACACATTATGGACCTCAAACCTGTTTAATTTTTTTCATTGTTATAATTCTGTCCTTTTTTTCTCACCTTCACATGTGCCTTTCTGCACTTCTTTCGCGGACATAAAGAACACCTGCTTCCTTGTACCGGGAACGAAGAAGATTCCCAAGCATGTCAAAGATGAGGTTAGTTCATACATGCAAATAAATTTGTGTTCCATTCATTCACTCTGATTCTAGTTCGCTGCTTTTGAGAGAACCGCTCTACCGCAACAGCTGCGTATTTCTGAGTTCTACTGCTGTTCAGGTGGTTACATTTTACTTGTTTCTTGCGAAATATTTGCTTGTGTAAGAAGTTTTAGTACCGTAATGGGACGAATACATTTCGCTTTATACTCCCAGTCGTATATTTTAATTACTTGCTGTTGTATAAAACGGTTTAGTAACTTACTGAAGTGGTTACATTTTACCTGTTTCTTGCGAATCATTTGCTTGTATAAGAAGTTTTAGTACCGTAATGGGACGAATACATTTCGCTTTATACTCCCAATCGTATATTTTAATTACTTGCTGTTGTATAAAGCGGTTTAGTAACTTACTGAAGTGGTTACATATTTTGCTTGCTTGTTTCTTCATGACGTATATTTCAATTATTTGTTTAGTTATTCTATGGGGTTTTATGTTCATGGGACCATGCATCGCAATTCTATGTCAATAAATGTTCAACAAGATGCAACTATACACAACTTATTTTATCTGTAAACTACTCTACATGTTTCGGGTGGTCTCTCCACCCATCATCAGGAACGCAGTCTCAACTCCTCCACGATAGCTACAGGTAGCAACAGCGGTTGGCCAGCACCAGATGCTGTAGATACAGTTATCTGTGTTCCTGATGATGGGTGGAGAGACCACCCGAAACATGTAGAGCAGTTCACAGATGAAATAAGCTGTATATAGTTGCATCTTATTGGACTTTTATTGACATTATTCTATGGGGTTTTAGTAACATTCGAGATGGTTTCATTGCACTTGATTTTACAGCCGTCGACAAATCTTGATTATTAGCACCTGGGGTTCTTACTGAGTGAAATGTTGTCGTATGATGTGTATCAAACAATTATACGTCTCAAATTCAGGAAGAATTTTGTCTTAAACTTAGCATTTGCTGAACAATGTAAGTGACATCTTGCCTTTCCAGTAGCGTCCTCCCCTTAAACGTATCCTAACACACTAAACATCTCCTGTTTCCAACATGTATTCTGTTGGCTCTATGTTCTTTGTAAGAACTATAATTATTCTTTTTCATTTATCTGGGTGTGCAACTTGACCATCACGTGAGCACAAAACTATAGGCTTAGAGAGTTCGAAAATAAGGTTCTGCCGGAGGTGTTTGGGCCTAAGAAGGGAAAGGTAACTGAAGGACTGAGAAAAATTACGTAATGAAGGGCCTAATGATTTGTACTCCTTACAATATATTGTTTGGTGATCAAATCAAGAAGGTTGAAATGATGAGATGGGTGGAACGTGTAGCTCGTGTGGGGGAGAAGGGGCGGGGATACGAGGTTTTGGTGCGGGAACCTGAACGAAAGGGGACGACTAGGGACTCCGTGGCATTAAAGTGAGGGTAATATTAAAATGGATCTTGAAGTAATGACGTCTGAAGGTGTGGACAGGATTCATATGGCTCTGGATAGGAGCAACCTGTGGGCTGTTGTTAACGCGGGATTATACCTTCCGGTTGCATAAAAAGCGATATTTTCTCGATTAGCGGAGGAAATTTTAGCTTCTCAGTAGGAAGTGTAGTCCATGGGGACGTTTATAAGTAATTTTTACGTTCTATTCTCTCAATGGCGTATATTTTCTGCCATGCCAGAGCGTACAGTATTAATTAGTAGATCTGAATGTAAGGATTACAGAAATTATGGCAGTTGTTACAGGTGATCTAACCTGATGCTTGTTATTACATTGGTTACAAATTCATATACGTCTGTCTCCTCGAATTATATATCTCACAATATTCCGCTTGTACTTCAGTTTTCGCAACCTGTGGCGCATTTAGGCACTTTCACTTCGTGACGAAACGGCGAAACCATAAAACCGTATGTTACACCCTTTTTATGGATCCCGTTTTTGTGGATTAGACTTACATGCTGTGAAAACAAACGTGGGAATTTAAAAATCTTTTATTCATTTCAAATAGTAACGATGAAAAGGCAGTGATTAGGACAGGAGTTTTAAAACGCGGAAACACAATGTTTACCATCCATATGCTGAATAACAGAATTAGCTCCTAGTAGGGTTTCCAACGGACTATTTCTGTAGGTTCCCATTCATATATCATTGGCGGTTTTAGCTGAAGCTAACCGAATTTCCTTCACGTGGGAATGAATTCCTGTTTTATTAGCAGTCAAGTTGTGTTTGGACGAACGGCCCAAGCCATGGGATCCTTGCCTGACTGCCCTGAATTCGTGGAGTGAATTTGTCTACGCTGGTAGGCAGAAAGAAAGCAGAAATGGATATCGTAGTCTAGAACAATGTAACATGCATGTTTATTCCAGTAAATCTTGCCTTTGAAACGTTACGCAAATGAAAATTGTGTTTTTTGACGTTATCGGACCACCAAGTAGCATGAGTGAAATGTTGGAGTAGCCACTGACTATAGTAAGCCTATTATATTAACAATTTTGTCTTGTGTTTATTTTAAAGCACAATCCCAGTGACGCGGTATACAAGATGGTTTGAAAGTGCTAAAACTCACAAGCGACTATCCGTTCTTAGATTGGTGACTGTATAAATGGTCCACTTTGTCACGTAAAATTATTTTACGTGAACCGTTCAGAGCTCAACGCGGTCTGGTTCTGTCGATACTTCAAAGCTTTGTATGACGAACACCGTATAACTCTGTCGCACGAACCTCTCCCTAACATACTGACACACTTGAGTTTGAGTTTTGAGGACAGTGCGGTTTCTATTAGAGCAATGCTGTCCAAAATAACCGGCCCGACAGCTTTAAATGTAGGCAGCTAGTACCAAATTTTTTAAGAAATTCTTCTAGTCGTTTTAGCGGCAGGACGGGCGGATTGTGAACAGACATGACCACCTCATAATACATATATAGTAATAATTATGGGCGTCGTAAAACGTTTCTAATGAAAGCGGCCCTTGAATCTTGTGTGATTTGTTATGAAGCCCTTCATTTATTGGGACGCTTTCATACGATTGATCGTCATGCTTCCTGGAATTCAGGTAAGAATGCTGTTTGTACGTGTATTTGTACGAGGTGAAGAGGCTATATGGCGGAAAGTTGTAAGAGTTTTCTTCAGGGTTTAAGGCTTAACTGTGACGATATGGAGCTCTAATGAACCAACTTGTGTTCGAGGTTTGTCGACCTAGAAGCTGGGGGCTTTATAAATTTTCAGCAGTGTCGGAGACATATTACGAGACACAACTTCAAACAATCCGCTGTTGCTTTCAGGTTCACCGTACATTACCTTACTGCCTTTATATTAAAATATAATAACGTGCAATTAAAAGTTACTGGAATTGTTACATTGATTAAACTCTAATAAGTCTATAACTTCAAACCGCTGTTCACTGCAGCATGGGGTCTGTTAAATTTGTGAATGTAGGAGACATCGTACGGATATGGAGGCTATCTGCGAATGAAGTGTGGCGAACAGCCGACAAGGTGTGGTCCTCACGTTTAGGGGTTCGACGAGGAGCTAACAATTTCTCACCGTAAAATACTCAACACATTACGAACGTTACACTTGACCTCGGACTTGGGATGTTTCTTTCTTTGGAACGACTTAAACACATGAAAGCATGGACTGTGTTACTGTGACGCAGGACGGGGACAAGTTTGCACGGTGGTTAACTTTCGGGATCCATAAAATGGAACTTCTACCCTTTCAACAAGGACTTTGCTACTTGTAGTTAGTCGGTTAATTAGGTATTGCCATTGTTACAGCCAGTTTACGTCACCTGTGACGGCAACAAAAATTCGATGACGGTAAATGGAGGTACAAGGTTTGATTCTCCATTCTTCGGAACCTGCTAAATATATTGCAGACTAATTTTTATAATCTTGAAGTTTATTGCGATTTGTACTTGGAAGTGGTACGAACAGATCAAAATGAAATTCAAGTTAGACAACGGCAGTTTAAACCGGCTAGTGCTAGACCCAGTGCAGTGCACCGTTACGTGCATTACCTTTTTTTCCTAAAATGTAAAGATTTTGTGAATGTCATACTCGTTATTTCGCTCTGAGGACGTTTACATAGAGGACTCCGAAGAATATATTTCAACCAAATATGGAAGAAGTAATTAGTGATAGAAGCAAATTATTTTAATAAGGAGCTTCATAATTTCAGCTCTAGCCCAAATATTAATAGAATGTACAAGGACGGTTTCTGTTCGCAGAGAATGCAGAATATCTTACATGGTGGAAACTAAAAATGCATAGGAAATTGGCCAGAAAACCTGAAGAGATGAGACAACTTAGTCGACAGTGCCATATAGGTTGTAGTGGCGGTCACATCTAACCACAGTAATATAGAAACTTGAGGGTTGTTTGACCTGCGTCTTCCTCATGAAATAAAGTGAATGCCAACTTGATGCCACAAGGTGATTTTATTGATGTATTCTTAACTCGACATGTTTCGGGTACATACGCCCATCATCAGAACCATTAGATGTTGAGTTGCAGCATATGGTTTTCTGCACCGAGTTTTTGGATGGGTGGTGGTCTTGAGAGCCGCTGCGTAGGTCGTGAGTACGGTGCGGATGGTGACGCGCGAGTCGCACGGCACTATCCGCACCATCACGACCTACGCAGCGGCTATCAAGACCACCACCCATCCAGAAACTCGGTGCAGAAAACCATATGCTGCAACTCAACATCTAATGCTCCTGATGATGGGCGTATGTATCCGAAACATGTCGAGCTAAGAATACATCAATAAAGTTACTTAGTTTCATCA
>Ga0123354_10020221_pt1 | contig 10464 bp, 4 predicted proteins | sample TergutLab28metaG_2_FD_97872 | JGI IMG/M metagenome (GOLD analysis project Ga0123354, IMG submission 97872) | Labiotermes labralis P4 segment gut microbial communities from Petit-Saut dam, French Guiana - Lab288 P4 | ecosystem: Host-associated > Arthropoda: Insects > Digestive system > Gut ...
CGCACGACTACAGAACTTCATACCTGCCGAGCACACCCCCACAATAGCTTTATTTTTCTGTATCTGTTTTTGTGTTGTGTTGTTTTTATTAGATTCCTGTTTTTGTTTTGTTTTTGCTAATAAGGCCCGTATGTAGAGATCTCTACACCACGTGCGCACGCATGCTTATAGTAAGATCTTAAGTTCTCCCAAGACAACCTGAAGATGGCCAGTACAGGTCGAAACATGTAGTTGTCCATTATATAGTCATTAAATACACCTAATGTTACACAGTTGTGTTTGACTACACACAATTTTCCAATGCTAATGAATGATTACTGTGCCAGCTTTCTATAGTGTTGATGGCAACAAAACATTCTCAAAAGTAGTTGGTTGTGGAATTGTCTGTAAATGGGTGGTGCAGACGTTGGTAACTGTCTGCTGTACTGCAGGGTTATCTAACCAAGGAAAATGATATTAAAAAAATTTCACCATAGAACAGGCCATGAAGGCCCAGAGGAGGAGTGGATGTATAGCTTGACTCCTTTAACCTCAGTGCTAGATGGGGATGTGTGGTCAACGCAATGCCCCGGTCACTTTACCCCCGGGAAAGACCCGGTACCCATTGTACAGGAGGCTGGGCAGGCCCCAGGGCCAGTCCGGACAGTTGTGAATAATCTCGCCCCCACCGGGATTTGTTCCCCAGACTGTCCAGCCCGTAGCGAGTCGCTATACCGACTACGCTATCCCGGCCCACAAGAAAATGATAGTGCGAACCCAAAATTTTGGTCGTCCAGATTCTTCTTCTGTATTGCCTCTGTGACCTTCCTGAGACCTTTTGTCCTGTTTCTCACTTGTGGCTTGAAATTTCACTTCTTGTATGGAATCCGAAACTGCTCTTAATGTGCATGAATTCATTAATGCAGTTTGTTGATTGTCACATGTTCTTTTTCTTTGCAGGTTACTTTTTGGTATCATAATAGCGTGTTTAGTATGGATAACTCCGGTTGTAATACAGAACGGTAACGTTCCGTGGTACTATTACATAGTTCTCCTTGCTACTTATGCACTCCATCAGGTAACCACAAGTGTACTCATTTGCCACTATTTCTGTGTGTGTGTAACATTTTCCCATAGTTTAGTAATATCAATAACTATATGAGAAGTCTTATGGGATATTACATTGTGATGTCACATAAATAGGTATAAGGTAAAGCAATCCCTGGACAGGCCTGGACAGGCCCTGAGGGTTCCAGGAGGTTGAGGCTCCCAGATTTCATGACAGTTGACACATGAAGGTGGTAAGTTTGTCTTCCCTAGATGCTGGCCACCTTTACTCATCAGAATATATTGCTGGTACTCATTTCTGTTAGAGGCTGAAGTCGACCCCACGGCCATAGAGTGGCCGGAAGGATTATGTCAGTGAAAAACTCCAATGACAGGTAAATAGTTAACTCATATTTCTAAGGCACTGCGATATTTTGAAACATTCAGAGCAACTTACTAACAACACATCGGGCGTTGCAGAAGACGTGAATCTTCTCCAGTACCACAGTGAGAACCTCCAGCCTCACAGCCATATATCAGTCACTTCTTTTGAGTGCACAGACGGTACTGTTAAAGAGAATGGGACATGACTCCACACCACATTGTACAACTGTGTACAGTGATACCTCGGCTAACGAAGAAAATTCGTTCCGGAATCACATTCGTTGTCCGAAATCTTCATTAGCCAAAACACACATACAGATGGAAAAGAAAAGCTCCTGGAATGGCCCGACCGTTCATGTTTGCTGCTTTATGTTAGCGAGCGCATCCACTAAAACATTCGTTAGCCGAGTCCGAAAAACAGCGAAAAAATCTTCGTTAGCTGAAAAATTCATTAGCAGGGTCACACATTAGCCGAGGTATCACTGTACATAGTTTGTCTATAAAGCTGCACATTTTCTTTACTTCAATTTTAGAGTGAAGTGTGTTCTGTTTTATTGTACTGTGAACCTCTTGCATGGTAATCATGGACGACAGTCACACTGACAAAAGGTAATATCATAGCAGTTATTTGTGTTTCTTTGTCCTATTTTAGTCTCCTATTTCATTGTACATATTTCTGTGCCATTTAGATAGTTATGGCCCTGTATTCTAAAAAAGGTAAAGTGATCCCCTTGCAGGCCCAGTGTGGCCCAGAGAGTGGGTAGAGATATAGCTCTACTCTTCCATGACTGCGGCACTAGAAGGAGGTGAGTGGTCAGCAGCACACCCACCCGCACTTTACCCCCGGGAAAGACCCGGTACCTATTTTACAGGAGGCTGGGTGGGCCCCAGGGCCGGTCTGAACAGGCAGAAAATCTCATTCCAACCAGGATTCGATCCTGTACCGTCCAGTCCATAGTCAGTCGCTATACCGACTGAGCTGTAATCTAAGAACTGAAAATAGCTTTTGATATAACTGTAACGGTATGCATTAAAGTCTAAATGGAAATTGAGGTACAGTTGGGTGTTGTGAAAGTTATTAGCTGTCAGTGGACTTAAATTCAAGTAAGTGATACTTTGGAGTCTAAGCTTTGGACATCTTTGCCAACTTAAATTACTTAGTGTGGATAAGAAACCAACTAGATGTCACTTATGTGTTATCCTTTATTTCTCCTTTACAAGTTGCTCAACATGTTTCGGGCAACCATGTGCCCAACTTCAGGAGCTGACAACTGCATAGTGTTATCACACGTGTTGGTATTGTGCCATGGCTGCAGGAAGGCTGTCAGAACCGGTTAGCAGCACGTAGCACGGACTCCTCAATGGACACACTACCTGCTAACCGGTTCTCACAGCCTTTCTGCAGCCACGGCACAACACCAACATGTGGCGATAACACTACACAGTCGTCAGCTCCTGAAGATGGGCACATGGTTGCCTGAAACATGTTGAACAACTTGTAAAGGAGAAATAAAGGATAACACATAAGTGACATCTAGTTGGTTTCTTACCCACACTAAATTACAATGCACGGTCAACCACACATCAAATTTTAAATTACATACTAGGGCTGCTCCACCTGCTAGCCGTTGCTTGCTAACCCCTACAATATTTCCTGTTAGCACATAATTTGGTAGGAGGTTAAGAGAATGGGATTTTAAAATGACGCATGTGGGACTGGTTTGAAATTGTTCTGGAACAGTCACTTTTAAATGCAATGAACATGTATTATATCTGACACAAGGTTATCCATCAGTCAGAGAAGTAACACACATTCAATCAGTAAGGGTTGGGTATTTAAATTATAGCATATGGTTTATGATAAACATGAGTATTATTTGAACAAAAAATGGTAAATCTGTGAAATAAATGGCATTCTGTGGAATATAAAACAGTGATCATGCAGCATGTCTTAAAAATTCAGTACATTTTCTTTTCACCTGAATATATACAATGAATTTCTAGGGTTATTTTGCTACCTTCATTTGCATGTGCTATTGCTGTTGATTAAAAGATTAATCAGTAATTTGCTAATTTCAGGTATGTAGTAATCATGAGAATGATGACCCATAGTGTTATAACATTCATTAATCTGTTGTTATATATGTCAGTGAATTATAAGATGTTGTTAGCTTAGATGACACTGAAGGTGATGCTGATGTGTTCACAGCAATGCATATGTCAGCTATATAAGCTGTAAGAAAGGTATGTTCAGGTGTTTGAAAATGTGATCAAGTATAGTAGGCACAGTATGCAGCATGTGAAGCGTGGTGTACTTGAGTCTGATAGTTGAATTTTGTTTCTGGTTCAACAGATAGCAGTTTACAGTATGTATGTGGCTGTAATGGCCTTCTTCGCAACAGTAAGTGATCCAGCAGTGGGGGGTACGTACATGACTCTACTGAATACATTATCAAACCTTGGAGGAAACTGGCCTAGTACACTTGCCCTCTGGATGGTGGACAGCCTCACATACAAACAGTGCTCCGCACCCGACCTCCAAAACAACGCGTGCGTAACAACAAAGGAAGTGGAGGTAATCTGCTGAGATTAGACGATTGTACAGCAGCGTTGCTGATGATTCGATTCCTCTGAGATGTGGTGCTCTTTGGTTGGGTGAGTACTTCCTGACATTGGAAAGGGTCTTGTGCCTTTATCACTGGCCAAAGTTTAAGTATTTTTGTGCCACTTGGCCCTGAAGACAAAGGCATTACACTTCTTCCAAATGTCAGGAACTACTTGCCCAGTGACACAGTGTCATGTCCAAGAAGACTTGTATATTTGTAGTGAATCTCTTTGATTTCCTACAAGCTTAGAGTGATTACAGACACCGTATTAATGTTCTAGTGTTGTACTCACACTGAAAATTCCTCACCAAATACACAGTGTTTCATAATGGTCTCCGTGATTACAAACATTTATAACAAGAAAACCAAAGAACCTACCTTAATGGAATTGTTCACAGCCACAAGAAAAATGAAAAAATTTTTTTTGACAACTAGAGATGTTCGATGTGGTGTGCACCACGAGTGGCACGGCACACATCGATATGATATTCAAGTTCTGGCCACACATGCGTCAACATGGGTGCATGGATATACTTCACTGCTGCAATGATCCGTGCCTTTAGGTCAGCGAGGTCACGTGGCAATGGTACTTTGCGTACTTTGCACGAAATGCACGTCGCACAGTAACTGCAGACTTAACTCATGTGATATTCCAACACACAAAACAACTTCTCCCCCAGAGCGCCCATTTTCTCACTACATACACTTGCATCACCTAGCGGCAGAAATGTGAACTGTGGTGATAAACAACTTAATGGGAAAAAAAAATTTTTGAGTTGCTCCTTCTATCTGCATGGATTTTATAAATACGTGTCCGACGGTTTTCCTATAATAAATTTTTGTAGTCCCGGAGTACATAATGAAACGCCCTGTAGTTTGTTTTTCCCCATATGCTAGTTGTATGCTGTAGTGGTGCATTGAATTGTTCTCCAAGCATGACAGGAATTGTCTGTATTTATTTTCTGATATCCTGTCGGCCTTGCTAGACGTAAGTGTTGAGTTTTCCCTGCATGCATGTACAAGTTTTCCTCATTTCCTAGGTGTCGCGTGAGTTTGGGTTTTCGTTGAGAGCGACAGGAATTTCATAAGAGTAAGGAAAATGATGTGTACTCAAACCCATACATGTAATAGTGTAATTTCACAAACCATCTCAAGTAACATTTTCACATTTGCATCTTATCATTGTGACTGTAGAAGGAATAGAGTCATTCATTCCATTGGCATGTGCAGAATGTGATGATTCCTTGCCATTCTCAGGAGCTTCTTCCATTCCTCTCTGTTATGTACACGTACTTTTTCCTGCCACCCTTCTCCACCAACTATTCTTCCATCGTCTCTCACCTCATCTTGCCATCTATTTCTTGGCCTACTCTTTTGGGAATTCTGTTTTGTTCCATTCTCTGTACATGCCCAAACCAACTTAATGTATTTAGCCTTATTGTCTCTATTGTGGTCGGTTTTTTTTAACTCTTGCATAAATTTCTTTATTGGTTAATATCCTCCAATTTTCTTTTTCGTTGCCATATACTGGGCTGAAAATTCTTCTATACACTTTCCTTTCAGAAATGTTCAATTGCTTTCTGTCTCTCTTTATTTATGTCCAAGTTTCTGATGCATAGAAGGAATAGATTCCATACCTTTGTTTATTTTACAACTGGCAATTCATTAATTGTATATGTATAATTTGTTACACCAAATGATCCAAAGATAAATGCCACTAGCCATAATCGTTGTGCATGTGCGATAGGCTTTCCTATAGCGCAGTGGAACTTGGTGTGCAGTAATTTAACTGCTGACATTTTTTTTAATAAAAATGGATTCATTATTGTAATGTTTTATAGTTCATGTAATGGATGGTTCTTTCAGCTGCTTGTTATACAGATGTACTTCCATGTCAAGAAGGTAGACATGCTTTAGATTTAGATATGAGATAGCAAAGTTTATGAACACGGTATTGAACACTGATAAATATTTATGTACTCTTTTAATACCAGAAGAATTTCAGTTTGGTTCCTGGCAGGAGGTTGAGATTTTTCTATGCTCTTTGCATCTAGCCTTGCTTTAGAGCCCACCCAAATTTCCTGCTTAATTGGTGCCTAGGGCCCATTTCACGAGTGTAAACGGCCGAAGCATGAAGCTGACCATTCAGTGTCAGGATTAAGAATGAATCGGGTTGTCCTTCCACTTCCCCATGTGCCTCTGTGGTGTAGACAGAGACAGCTTTACCTTCATTGTTACCATTTACTGAATTATGTCACTTGAATGTGACACCTCTGACACATCCACTGCTGTCCTTATTCACGTATTAACAACAACTGCGAAGAGGATGGAGGTTGGTTTTGTAAAGACATCGCATGTCTTTGGGAGGCAGACTGCGTGTAGAATGAGAGTGACTTTGTGTGATGTGGCTAGCACATCGGTAAGGCGTGCATGCAGTGAAGGTGTGTGAGGGTAGTAGATATATAGTTTCACCCTTCTGTTACCTTGGCACTAGATGGAGGTGAGTGGTCATCTTCGTGCACCAGCTACTTTACTCCTGGGGAGCGAACACCTTGTACTCCGTGAGCGGGAGGCTACGAGGGTCCAAGAGCTAGTCTGGTAGCCTGAAGAAGAGTGAAACCTATTTCCCCAGCCAGGAACTGGATCATCCAGTGCATAGCCAAGTCACTATACTGACTGAGCTGTCCGGGGTTCATAATATTTGTGTAAAACTGTGTAGTGTGTCCAGTGCTCTTGATTCTGTTTTGTAATGTTTCTTGTTATAAAAAAGGGATGTGAAATATGAATTAATTTAATTTCAGGCGTGTGTGGGAGTCGGAGGCACATGCAATACTTTGCTCGATGGCTACTATCTCGAAACAGTGCTGTGTACTGCTATTGGATGGTTATGGCTGAAGTGGGGGAGACGTAAGATAAACCAACTACAGGCAAGAGACCAGCAGGAATGGCAAGTTGTCAGACAGGAGAAGCAAAGTTAACCCTAACTTGAAACATAGACCTAGGTAATATGTCTCTTGATTGATGGGACATGAATGTTCACTTGACATGATGGCATGTTTTAGGGAATGTGTTGACAGGCACATGTTCACATACGTGCAACAAAAAACAGGAAAACGTGTGTGATTTTAGAATGTTACATGTGTGTTGGGTATTGTTTTATATTGCATTATTGACTGGGTTTTTGTGTGTGGTTTTATGTAGGTGAGCTAAATGAAAGGCTTAAAATTTTCTTTACCACCTTATTTACTGCAGATAGGTTTGGTACAACTTTCACATGTTTCAGCACGTTACCAGATCTGCCATACATGGTACATGGCTTGTAACCCATGCTGATGACTTGCTGTGCCTACAGCTGCACACAGTACGGTCTTTCACACTGTATTTCACTCATTAAAATGGTGAGGTATAGCTGTATAGCAGTTGACTCCACTTTAACTGTATTCTGTTTCAGCTGAAGTTGTCAGTAGTCAGACTACAGTGAGTCATGTACTAAAATATATGGGCTGTGCGATGATGAGAAATACACCTTCCATTTTTCATCAGCAGTTGCATATTTGGGTTTGTGAAAAGTCATCAGCGGGCATTTTGTTCGTTTGTATCTAACCCTGGTTATGCGCACGGCTGAACAGCACGTTTCTTTTCGGGAGTCACTTTCAGAACATTCAATAGACAGTTTTTTTTTTTCTGAATTAATGGTCAGTTTAGACTCTAGGCTCGAAAGCTATGCTAGCTGCATCATAGCTGCTTGTAGGGCCGCCCGTACTGGACTGGTTGTGAGTAAGGTGCCAGACAAAGAGAGATTCCCTTGAATTCCAGGGCATAAGGCTGACATCCTTATCACATAAAAACTCAATTGTCTGGAAAATTGGGAGTCCCTGACTTGAAAATGGGCTGAAGCACCGTAGAAGAAGGAACTAACTGTAGATATTGCGTTCCCAACATTCAAACACAGACCCCATAGTTATGAATTATGTTAAATAAGTAGGGTTCATATGTCATAAAGTTCAGCAAGAAGTCATGTTAAGGTTAAATGTAGCCTGAAGTGTGATCATTTTTTAACATTGTATGCAAAGACATTGATGCATTTATACCATCTTGGCCTGCGTTTGAAACTTGTGCCACGGTGGAAGTAGAATTCATGCACTCACAACCATTCATGTTGCATTTGCACTTTGTTATTGTGGAATGTACCATGATGGGAAAAGTGCATCAATTGATTGGAGGAGTATGTTACAAAACAGTAATATTAAAGTGGGATAAATTACTTGAAATTAGCATATTAATGACTACCCACTTAATTATCCACCTAAGCAACCTTGCTTACTAAACATCTTTTGTATATATTGTCCAAGTACTTGGAAGGCTGTACAGGTAACAATTTGGAATGCTGTTCTGAAATCATGGAACTTTATCGTCAACATTTGTCACAGGTTTTTCGACATGGGATGTGCTTAGATGTCGATGGTACTGGTGATATAGCATGGGCATTGTCTTTACTCCAAATTAAGGTAAACTTGGCTGTAACAAATTGAGGTTCAAGAAACCCACCAAGGCAAAGAGACACTGAAGTAGGGAGTGGAAGGGAATAGAAGGTGGGAGGGGTGGAGGGGGGTCATCCAGTATTTACAAGTTTGTGACATCATAATTTATTTTTTGTGGTGGACTGAGGAACTTTTGTGTAGTTATTTGTCATTAGACTTTCTTCTTTTCTTTCAGAATAAGGTATGTTCTCTCGATTTCAAACTTTTGCTGTGTTCTGAATGTTGTATGCTTCTTGTGGGTAATTCCCCGGTGTCTAAATTTTATGTGCCAACATTTCGTAACACTGTCTGTTCCATCTTCATAGGCAGGTAGGTATGAGGAATGACTGAGTTTGAGAAATGTTGTGGTATTTATATGGGAAAAGGTTTGGCTTCAAAATAGCCTGAGCCAAAAGGAAGGAGGGTGATGGTATGGGCGGGTCCGAGTACAGAAACAGACTGTGGAGGGTAACGACCCTTCACATAACCACCTGTGGCCTCCACATGGGTCGTTACCCTCCACAGCCTGTTTCTGTACTCGGACCTGCCCCTATCCTGTCACCCTCCGTCCCATTGGCTCAGGCTATTTTGAAGCCAAACCTTTTCCCATATAAATACCCCAACATTTCTCAAACCTAGTCATTCTTCATACCTACCCGCCTATGAAGATGGAACAGACAGAGTGTTCCAAAACGTCGGCATATAAAATTCAGCCGCCAGGGAATTACCCAGAAGAAAGCACACAACAGGGTATGTGGTGTTATAACTTTCAGTTATTTTATACCACTAACTGCCAATATTAAACCATATGTACATTGTTTATCATGTGTTTTTATGATTTATATCGTGTGGTGCAGAGTTTTGAGCAAGGTGAGATATATACTTTAAAAAGTGAGGATTCAGGTCTTGTGAGGCAAATATTTCCTGACATATCAGAGGATCGTAGTGCCCTTGAAATGCTGGGAACAGCAGTTGCTCCATGAGGCATCATCACATCACAGGAATCTTGAATCGTCAGCAACACCACTATGAGATCTTGCAGTTAGTGTTAGTGTTGCTTTATTTTTAAAAAAAAGTCTCGATTCATTCACAAGAACTTGACAGAATATTACACAGAGACATGCAGTATTTGTCAGAAGTGATTATATGCAGAGTGTAACCACAATAATGTATATTGATAAAGATTTATGTGCCGTTTTAATCTGTTTTCATTGTTTCTTTGAAAGTTAATTTTTTTTTACTCGATCTGGATGACATTTATAGAGTCATATATTGTTACAATTGTAGCATACGTAGGTTATTCGGAAAGTAAGTACCGTCTGTGCATCCTCGAGACTGTCACTTTGCACATTTGCAGTGACTTCCTCTTTCAATTGAGAAGCCACAGATGCCATTTCGTGAAATTTGTGTTATGTTTATGATTGTTGCTGTGCGTTAAACATGTTTAAGACGATTGAAGGGGCCGCCGACTGTGAAATACGGTCTGTAATTCGTTTTTTGAACGCTAGGAATGTGCTACCAAGTGAGATTCATCACCAGATCTGTAAAGTGTATGGTGACAATTCGATGAGTGATGGCATGGTTAGGAAATGGGTTCGGATGTTCAATGAAGGACGAGAGAACGTGCACGATGAGGCACGAAGTGGGCGTCCGTCTTTGGTGAATGATGATTTGTTGCACAAGGTCAACGAAAGAGTGCGTGACGACAGACGTTTCACAATTTCTGATCTGTCCCTGCACTTACCTCAGATTTCAAGGACTCTACTCTATGACCTGAAAGATGCAGTGCAGAAGTGGCTAACATCGCAGGCGGTCGCATTCTATGAGGAGGGTATACAAAAACTTGTGCCCCGCTACGATAAGTGCCTCAATAATGGTGGCGAATATGTGGAAAAATAGTTTGAAGAATGTAGAATCTGATAAGAATA
>Ga0123354_10020222_pt1 | contig 10463 bp, 10 predicted proteins | sample TergutLab28metaG_2_FD_97872 | JGI IMG/M metagenome (GOLD analysis project Ga0123354, IMG submission 97872) | Labiotermes labralis P4 segment gut microbial communities from Petit-Saut dam, French Guiana - Lab288 P4 | ecosystem: Host-associated > Arthropoda: Insects > Digestive system > Gut ...
GGAACCCGAAGGTTCATTACCGCACTCACAAGCGTCCGCCACCTGTCTCTATCCTGGGCCAGCCCAATTCAGTCCATATACCCACATCCCACCTCCTGGAGATCCATCCTAATATTATCCACCATCTATGCCTAGGTCTCCCCATTGGTCTCTTTCCCTCCGGTTTCTCCACCAAGACCCTATACACCCCCCTCTCCTACACCCTTACGCGCCACATGTCCAGCCCATCTCATTCTTCTCGATTTTATCACCCGCACAATATTGGGTGAGGAGTACAAATCATTTAGCTCCTCGTTATGCAATCTCCTGCATTCCCCCTTTACCTCGTCCCTCCTCGGTCCAAATATTCTCTTCAACGCCATGTTGCTATCACGGCTACCAGTAATAATAATGGAGTTATTAAGTTACATTAATTACTCAGGTCTTTTTAAATTGAGGCTGTAAAGCCGGAGAGCCGGTTTAAGGAGGGCGAGCTGCGAGCTGTGTGAACATTGAAAGTGGAACTTTGTGTCTTGAGGCGTCAGGGATGGCAGGGTAGGTGCAATGATAGGCGCTTCTGATCGCACCAGTGAACAGGCTTCTTGACACACTGATCGCCTGAGCTTCTGACAGGCCTCTGATCCGTAGTACGCAGTTTGCGGTAGCGCCTGCAGACCTTCCTGTGTCACCGCATTACACGTCGTTTAGGTGTAACTGCATGACACCGATAATAAATATGAAAATTGACTGTCATGGCTGCCCAGTGTACGCATTTCGTTTGGAGAGTGTCAGAAAACACGGGTAATACAGGTTTAATCAAATTGTTATTCATCTTTCACAATATCGCGTTCCACGTTCTTGTGTTCTGGTAATGAAAGAGCCGCCACTGAAGGATTGCGCCGCCACCAATAGTGCACTTTACCAACTAGGCGCATGTGTTTAATAAGGGCCACTTTTGCCGTTGGTGTTAAATATGTCGGCCCGGGGGCAGAGCGGGGGGAAGTAATGGCAGTACCTGATAAGACACTCTTGCACGGAGGTGCATGCACAATTAGTCTGTGCACATGGGTTAGGGAGGAGTGTGATCTGGATGTTGGGGGACATTCAACTGGTAGCTAACTCTGTATTTAGCTATAGTGCGCGGACACACAGGTCGATCTTACTAACACCCTTGTAAGCCTGTTATCGTGGACAAATGTACAGCTCTGATGGGCAGATGGCAAGCTTTGCCGGTGTTTTTATTGGGCAGCTCTGTTAATTGAAACTACTTCAGTACAGTTGTGTGGGGCGCTGGTCACTGCCGTGCACGTGGCATGGGGTAAACGTAATGGGTGGCAGCATGGTAGCACTCGAGGCAGACGGCTAGAAGGGGTTCTGGGATTGTGTAAACCGTTGAAGAGGGGAAAAAATGAAGGGATTTTTAGGCGCTTTCGAAAAATTGCGAAAAGCGACTGTTAGAATCGTCATGTCCGTCCGTCCTTCCGTGTGTGCCTCTCCTGTCCGCATGGAACAGATCGGTTCCCACTGGATGGATTTTAATGAAATTTGGTATTGTAGTGTATTTCGAAAACCCGTGGATAAACTTGGAAAATTGTATATAGTCAAACACAACTGTGTCACATGAGGTGTATTTAATGACTATATAATGGACAACTACATGTTTCGGCCTGTACTGGCCATCTTCAGGTTGTCTTAGGGGAACTTAAGGTCTTACTATAAGCATGCACGCGCACGTGGTGTGGAGATCTCTACATACGGGCCTTATTAGCAAAAACAAAGACAAACACAGGAATCTAATGAAAACAATACAAAACAAAAACAGATGCATGCTTGTAGTAGGATCTGAAGTTCCCCTAAGACAACCTGAAGATGGCCAGTACAAGCCGAAACATGTAGTTGTCCATTATATAGTCATTAAATACAGCTCATGTGACACAGTTGTGTTTGACTACATACAATTTTCCAAGTTTCACACTCACAACGGGGGTGACACACTGCCTAGATCCGTGGAGAAAATTCAGGGTTCATTAAAATGTGACAAGAATAACGGACACTTAACACGCAGACCGATTTACATTAATGACAGTATCTCGCTGAAGAAAGGTTTAAGACAAAATTTGTACAGAAAATCAAAAAACACAAATTTTGTATTCAATAACATTTTTTCTCACAAAATCTTGGCGTTTCATTAGATAATGTGGAAACACATAGTATTAGCCAGAAAGGCCATATGGCATTGTAATACGGTGCATGCGCATTGCATGCTGGAAAAATAAGGCTACGTAGACGCATTGAGAATATGTAATACTTATTGCTTTTCCGCGGCTGCAGTGGTTACGCGAACGCCCCTAAATGTTACGTTATACGTACATTGCCTGTTCTGTTATAATTGGCTTCTTGCGGTGCGTCCCTCTTGGCTATAAACCCCTGTTTGTTCCGTAAGCTACCAACAGTCCTTCCCACAGGTTTGACGTACGTAATTTGTGAAGCTGCGAATGGCCTGATGGTTTGAAAACTGTATAACCCAAATGTAGCATGTTTGTTGGGAAGTACGAACAGAATCTTTTCAAGAAAAATTGGTTACTCCTGATCGTTAAAGGGTTAAGATTCACGTTTGAGCCCAGAGCGGATGTGACGTAATGTTCTGCGACGTGATCTTTGTGGAGAAATCTTATTCATCTTCATTCGTTTGTGTTAGCCTGTCGCCATTGCCTCGCAGTTGATTAAGCACTGCCACTTTAAGCAATTGCAATTTTAACCCTTATCCTGCTAACGTGGAGAATATGTTGAGCTCCTAATAATGCCAGCAGATGGCAGATGAGATTTAATTCGGCGTTTAAAGGGCTAAATTAGTTTACTATTTCTGTAATTGGATATTTCAATTTAATCTTGTTGCATTCTAACGATTTTGGCTTACAAACTTCAGCCCAGCAGCATTCTGCTATCTCGGCCGCCATCACGCACCGCGCTGTAGAATTCTGCTTTTTGTACTCCTCGCAGTTTTGTTAGTGTTGTGTCATCCAGCTGCGTAATTTGGCAGGACGTTTGCACAAATGTTGCAGTAACTTGAAGCATTATTTTAAATGTGTGCGGTGTTGTGGCACTGAGGATAGTTCGTTGTGGTCTGTGTCTGCGAGTAACTGGTGATAAATAGTGGGCAAAGTGGTCGATGTGTTTGGGCTTGTGCCCACAACCTTTGTATGGTAAGTGGCCACACCCATCGTATTTGTGGGCTTTGTTCGCGGGCCGCACGTGGAAAAGTAACAGTAAGTGGTATACCTAGTAGACGGAATTATTGTGTAAATTTGTGGTATGTACATTATATACAAATGTGGCTGCCTGCCACAAACCCGGCGGGCCCCATACGGCTCGCGGACCGGGTGTTGGATACCCATGTGTAAGGGCGAATTAATGAAGGACGACGACATGATTTTCTTGACGCGTAGGATACATGGGGGAGGTAAATGCAAAAAGCTTAGCTGGAGAAGTCGAATGACGTCTGTGAAAAGTAAGTGTGGATGAGAGGATAATATTAAAATTGTTTGTAGGGAAGCGGTGCAAAATATTGAAAAGGAGCACACTGGAGTGCAGAAAGGTCTGTTTTGAAAAAGTAATCAGTTCTTCGCCTCAGAAAACGTAGACACGGTCTTGATCGGGTTAGTCAGTGTCAGCTTTTGAATAAATCCCCTTTGTCAAGGATTTACAGATTAAGGGGCTTGAATTAGCTGACAGAGCAACTGTTTGATAGGAGAAGAGGAAACGGCAGGGGGCTGTGGACTTCTGCGTAATGATCCGTGTTATGGACGAAATATGGGTGTGTGTCACCTGCTCACAGCTGCATTGCTCCGTAGCGAGCGACAACACCGCACGCTCTTGAAGTTCTTACGCGCCGTAAAGCGGACGTCATCCGTCGCTGCAAGGCGACCGCTGACGCCGACCATCTTGCAGTATTTTGTTCCGCGTGAAAAAGTATATGTATTTTAGGAGAATTAAATGAATGATATGGGGTGCGCTGACAATGCAGCACGCGTGGATGAAATGAAGACTGAATTCAGAGGTCTGATTAGAGACACCGATTGTAATAGTTGCCTTCAGAGAGATAATTGTGATCAGCGGTATAATATTAAACTGGATTATATATTAACTGGGTGGGAGCTTGCGGAATGGATTGATTTGACTCAGGATAGAGGCGATTGGCGATGCTGTGGGTGCAATAATGACCGGTCGGAATGTTACAGTGGGCCTTTCTCCATGGTCTCAGTCATACAGGTCAGAAATTCTTGCATATCGGTATGAACTTAGCATTAATACAGAATTTTTTTCCCCAACCAACCGCCCCACTTCACGTTCATATTAGTCACAGCCAAGCATGTAATTTGACAGCCTGTATTCACAGCTGCCGATCTGTGTCTCTGATCAGTCTGTATCAGCGAACTGCGACGGGGTCGGCCGTGGTGAAGAGAAAAGTTTTCTCAATGTTTATGCTTCTGTTCTTCTTCTTCTTCTGCTTCTCTTCTTCTTCTTCTTCTCCTCCTCTCTTCTCTTCTCCTCTCTTCTCTTCTATTCTTCTCCTTCTTCTTCTGCTTCGCGTCTCCTCTTTTCTTCTTCTTCTCTTCTTTTTCTTTTTCTTCTTCTTCTTATAAAGCGCTACAACCTGTATAAGTTTCTGGCTTCCTCAACTACTTTCTTCCAACTGTCTCTCTTCTGTGCTGCTTTCTTCCAATTGCGTATGTTCATGCTCTTTGTATCTTCCAAAACGTCATCTTCCCAACGTGTTTTAGGTCTTCCAATTGGCAATGTTTATACACCACGCCATTGAGAAGGAGTGGAGGTAAATTCCACATATTTTAACGTCGGCCTAGGCGAGGAGTTCAGTTTGCGACCGCTTCATCCCCATTCAGCATGAAAGTGGCTGGCCCCTGGAGACGGGAGAGCGAAGAGAAAGACCCGTCTTGGAAATTGATGCCAGAAGTGCAATTTCTGTGGTGACTGCCGCTGGGGCTTGTTGTGACGCAGGAATTTACGTAACGACCCCAATTACTTACAGGGGTGCTGATAAGGCCTCAGCCCGATCAGGAAGGAAACAAGCTAATGTTTCTGTTAGAACGGCGTGAATTCCCTTCGGCGCCTAGCCTTTCGGGTGGGGGGGGGGGGTTGATGACAGCTCACGTCTCCATGTTGCTGAAATCGCGCGCGTCCATGACATGCTTCCGAGCTTGTTTCCTTCCTGGTCGGGCTAAGGACTTATCAGCACCCCGGTACGTTACAGCATAGCGGTAAACAATGCTGTGCGCACATCGAACTGCGGTAGTTTGTGTTACGTGACGTAGGACACCACAATTTACTGTTGCGTTTAAACCCTTAGAAATTAAGTACGTTAACGCTGACGTCGGTGCGATCTGTCACAAGATTATGGGATGCTGACGTGGCAAATTTTGTCGTTAGGCGGTTAGTTTCATAGTCGGCAGGCTTAGTGTAGAGCAGAATGTGGCGCTGTCTGGCTGGGTTGCTTGTTCTCGATGTTTCAAAGGAATGTATTGTCGTCGTCCCCTAGAGTCGCGGTGTCCAAGAAGATTTGGAACACCTTGACCTTTTCAGATAAAGGCACTACGTTCTGTCGAAACGTCGGAAATAACGTCTCATAAGACCTGAATCCTCATGTACAGCGCTGCCGAAACCTCAGAACCCGTTCACCCCAAGTGTATGAAATAATGTGAAATACCAACTTGATGCTACTAGGTAATTTTATTGATGTATTCTTAGCTTTACATGTTTCGGGTACATACACCCATTATCAGGAGCATTAGATGTTGTTGAGTTGCAGCATACGGTTTTATGCACCGAGTTTCTGGGTGGGTGGTGGTCTTGAGAGTCTGCGGCTGTCAAGACCACCACCCATCCAGAAACTCGGTGCATAAAACCATATCCTGCAAATCAACAACATCTAATGCTCCTGATAATGGGTGTATGTACCCGAAACATGTAGAGCTAAAAATACATCAATAAAATTACCTAGTTGCATCAAGTCGGCATTTCACATTATTTCATGAGGAAGATGCACGGTCAAACAACCCTCAAGTACCCAACTGTAATTTCATGTCGCAGCCGTTCTTTGACATTCCGTACCTTACGGCCTTCCAGCCGCTGCTGTAAGAGACTCGCTATACGCGCGTTCGAAACGTCGTTTTTTATGGAACCTTACTGCTTAGAATTGCAGTTGTGTTTCGGCGGTCGCTGTCAGTGATTGCTTCAGACGCGTACCGACAAGTGAACAGCTACAATCTGTGTAGGGCGGTGTTCTCTGTTTTATGCGGGCTTGAGAAGTCGACAGGATGTTTGCGATACCTTACACTCAACTTCCGGCCACAGTCTGTCCTTACGTGTGCCTTTCTCCTGTACATATATGTTCATGAGTCATTTCCACTAACATGCAAGTGCACAAATGAACGCGTAATGGGAGGGTTGGTGTCCGCATCTTCCTGTGTTAGTATTTACTTCTACTGCATATCGGTTTAACTTCGCGGAATGTTTGCTGTTTTGCAGTTCAATCGTTCGTCCTCTGGCCACATACCGGAGACGTAAAAGATTCAACAACATATGAAGGGAAACAAATTTACTTACTTTGTGTGGAGTTTTGTAACTTTTTGTCTGTCTCTGAGGGAATAAGAAGTGATTGCTTCGGCCTAAAACACTGGAGGATACGGGAACATGAAGTGTGTAATGTTTATTGTTTACTGATGTTGTTAGGGTGATCAGATCTTGGATCGATGCGCGCAACTCTCGCGTGAAGGGGGGGGGGGATGAGAACTGGGTACAAACTATTTAGTTGGAATACCCAAAGGTAAAAGAAGATTTGGGAGATCTAGGCGTAGAAGGGGGGACGATACTATAGCAGGTCTTGGAGAAGTGGTGTGCGAGGATATGGGCTTAACTGGCTCATGTTAGGGTCGCAGATTGTAATGAACAGACGACGTGTGACGCTACGCTTTGTGGGCAGAATGCAGAGTTGATACTGTGAGTGCAGTTGATACGTTATTTAAAGGTTTAACACCTACCTTCATTTTATGTGGGTATGAAAACAAGCCTTAGAGATTTCGTATAAACGTTTTGTGGGGCAAAATGTATACGTAGTTGCACGATACAACGTTGTTATCCGAAACGGACGACGCATTAATTTTGACGATACGCAGAACGCATCCACCGTACTGAGTGAGTGCGGGGGATGTAGTGGCCGGAGTGTGGATCTGACCGCTGTCAGGGTGCAGAGTGTGTAGAGGTGTGCAGCAGGTCACTGTGACATTTGTACGGCAGTCCCCTTTCCGCACATCTTGCCCCGAGTCAATTCTGCCGTAATACACCGCACGCAGCATTCGTAACCCCTCAAATGGTCTCAGCCAGTTTTGCGATGGAGCAGGCGCCTGCGTGTTCCGCAACCCAAACAACTGTTGGGTGCTTTCTGCCAACTGGAAGCACGAAAATGTGGGCTGACGTTTTATGTTACGTGGCCCATTTACCGCTGGACCGAGGGCTAGACGTGTCTGTATTCATGCTGATCGTTATTAAACGACGTTGTGTCAGTGACCTACAGTAGATTGCGTTCTTCTGGGGTGTGATGCTGTGTGTCTGCGTATTCGTTTCCCGACGTTTCGAAGGTTTAATGTAATGTCTTCCTCTTGAAAGGGCCTAGAGCGGGCATCCACGGCCCGGGCGCCAGATCGTCGTAGCGGGTAAATTTTGTACGGTGGCGTCTAATGTTTGTGGGTAATCAGCGTGGAACTGGGTGTATGTCGTTCTTCTGGCGCGTGGAATTCTGAGGTGGCTCGTAGATTTTTGGAAAATGTTTGGGCTCCTGATCTGAAGTTACGAGAATTTTAGATCCTTGAGGACACGGTTCTTTCGAAACGTCGCGAACGCATTGCCTAGTGGCACAGCGCCATTGCCGGCATCAAGGCCACAAACTCATATACGACGCCGAAGTACAAAATTTAACATGCTTTCAGTATTTATGTGTTCTTTCGACTTTATAGTATCCGGTATTTTGCCATAGTAGTAGCACCGAAATGTATAAATTGCACTGTTGTAGACTGTCGCTAGGGTGATCAGATCAAGGCGGATAGGGTGGATTGGTCGGGTACAGTCGCGGCAGGCGTGAGAAATGCTAGCTGTGTTCGGAAACATTGACAGGAGGAGACTAATTGCAAGGTATATGTGCTGATGAGACGATAGTATTAAAAGGTACTGTGAAGGATTAGTGTGTAGTGTAGTGTAGTGTAGGAGGCTGTGTAGTGGTTTTGTTTGGCTCAGGATGGGGTCAGTAGCAGTTTTGAACACGGCAGTTAATTCTTTGGTTTCCATCGTAGGCGAGAAAATCAGTGACTTGCTGAGGGTTAGACGTTCATTGGCTGCTAAAGAAGTGCTTTGCTACAGGTCGGCATTATTATTATTGTTATTATTGTATACTTAATCACACTTCTCAGCATCTTATCTGCTGGGAAACCTTCACCTGTCCCAGGCTCTTGATGGGATTAGGCTCAGCCATGGGAAGGAAGTTCTGCTGACTTTGTAAGTTAATGTGGACCATGAACAAAAGACAGTTGGGTGTCTGAGAAGAGTCGTGTGTATGTCACGGAAAACCTGAAGCGTCTTACCTTGACTCTGACCTCACTGAATTTACGTTGGCTAAAATTTGTAACATAACTCGCTTCACAGGATAGCGCAGTCGGTATAAAGACTGGAGGACGGTGCGGGGGTCGAATTCCGGTGGTGGCGAGATTTTCAGCACCCGTCTAGACCGGCCCTGGACCCACCCAACCTACTATACAATGGGTACCCGCCTATTCCCGGGGGTGGGGGGTGGGGGTGGGTAAAGCGGCCGGAGCATTATGCCGTCTGCCAGCTTCCTCCTACTGCCGGGTTACGAATGGGTTGGAGCTATACCTTCTCCTTCCTTGTGGGGTGACCTGTCCCTTTACACGCCTCACGGGTCATGAGTTCGTCATTGGACTTCGGTAGTATAGTAGAGCAAAACCGAACATAGTCTTATCGCACGCAACGAGGTATCGAACGTCATATGTCTTATGTAGTAGGGACACAAAATGGGGTTACAGTCACACCACCCCATCCGAATTCAGTTAAGGTAGTTTGCCTTTGAGGCACACACAGTGTCTGTCCGGCTGTATCTCTGAGCGGAGACATTTGTTACAGTCATTGTCAGAGATATGCGGAAGCGTAATTTTCGGAAATATGCTGCGAATTTTGTGGAGGAATCAGGTACAGGCATTTATTGTAGGGCGCAGAGCTTTTGGGCTGGTCTGGAAGGGCAAGTTCTGTGCCTTACTGGCAGGAGTGTTCACTTGGAACAGAATAAAAGGACTCAGGGATTTTAAAAGTTGCACTTGGAGGAATGCCAGACAGAGAGAAAGAGAGGCACATACAGGAGGGAGAAATGGAATTAACAGAGAAAGCAAAAAGAAATGACGCGGGAGGGAAGGAAGATAGAAAGAATGGAGGTGAGAAGTGAAGGACTGACAGAGCGCATGCGGAGTGAGAAAGAAGGAAAATGGATAAAGTAACATTCATAAAAAAAAAAAGAGGGAAAACGCTTGTAGAGTTGGGAAATACACGACAGCGCGGACAGTGGCCTGATGTCTTTGGAACGGAACAGTGTTACATAGTCTTCATAGTCACACACGCGCACGGCAGGGTAAGGTCCCAGTTGCTCGCTCTGTTATTCAACATAACATATAATGTTACTTTTTAACGCCTTATCTTAAGCATATCCTTTTGTTACAGTCACGTTGTGCCGCTATGACACTGACAACGTCTGTACCCACACGCACAGTTGAACAAGATTTGTAATTTTGGCAAAGTACTGGTCCTGGCTCCCTGATGATGGTTCCTACGTGAACCGAAACATGTTGGAGCGGATTTTATAAGTCTAATTGTGTCTAATAGTACAACGGTTTTATATATTTAAGTGCATTAGTTGGACAATAAAGCATTCAATATTACATAGTGATACTCAGCTGAAACCATCTGCCTTCTACAGTGCAGATAAAATCCCCAAAACTCGTTCTCACTGTTTGGACATCCATCAGTTAACTTCGAATTGTATAAAGTAAGTTTAAAAAAAACTATAATGGGTTCACCGCGAGATCCCGAATACGACGGCATTCACAGATCTTGCTTTTATATCGTACCATCTAATGTGCGCCTGCGCAGTACCTATCTTGTACTTACACGTGATCACACACAGCTGCACTGTACTGCCTTTATGTTGTATTGTATGCCCTTTAAATTTGTGTGTTATACGTTTGACTTCACAGCACATGTCATGTGTTAATCGTGTGCAGGACTTCATTGTACGTTTTTTGACGTTTTGCTGACCGTGCATCTCAGTATATTTATCTCAGTATTTAACCAACTTGATGCACAAAATTTGTTTCACAATAAGTTTTATTTCATGCCTCTACATGTTTCGAGCA
>Ga0123354_10020224_pt1 | contig 10463 bp, 6 predicted proteins | sample TergutLab28metaG_2_FD_97872 | JGI IMG/M metagenome (GOLD analysis project Ga0123354, IMG submission 97872) | Labiotermes labralis P4 segment gut microbial communities from Petit-Saut dam, French Guiana - Lab288 P4 | ecosystem: Host-associated > Arthropoda: Insects > Digestive system > Gut ...
CTCTTAATAGCAGTAATAATCAAAAACCACAGATGATGAGATCTCACCATCGTTACATAACCGCATAAATCTTATAAACACTAATACTCTTTCGGATGTAAACCTCGTGATGGCCGGAAGAGGCCGAAACATGTAGTTGTTATCATCCTCTAATAAACATAATGAGGAATATTTGTTGTGTTATTGACTAAATGCCTGTACGTATTTATTTATACACACAACGGGGATGGCACATTTCAGATCTAGGAGTTGTCTATGTTTTTCTGCATCATGGGATTACAACTATTTCGTTACTCCACAATTCTGTAACGAAAAATTTGTAAGCATTTGGGATTCCACAAAGCAGTAAAATATAGACAGCTCTTAGATCTGTTTTCTTGGAGGGCCTGAGGATGACCTAACTAAGGTCGAAACATGTAGCCCTGACTAATATATTATTTTTATTGTATATTGAATAGAGTGTTGTGTTATTGACTGACGTATTGTATTTTATAGACAGATCTTCTACTCGTTACATAAGCTTTACTCAGAAACATTTCACACAAAATTAAACGCGCGGATCAAAACTGACGTGAAGCGAGGATACTGACGTCACTATCTTTAGGTAAAGCGCTATAATGATTTATTCTACCCACGCCCTTTAAGGAGTGAAAGAACTGGTAGAAGTCAAAATCTAAGGCCGGCGTCTTCATGTATTTTAGATAGAAATTAATTTCTTGTTCTTAATTTCATTTCGACTTTTGTGCTCCAACTTATTTTTCGATTATAAAAACGCCTTCGTTTGATTTCTGCAATCAGAATAATCTGTTGTGACTGAAGGCAACTAAGATTTTAGCCTCTCTGTTTTGAGGATAACATTAAACTTCGCCTAGACAAAATATCCGTAAGCAGTGAAACAGAGCAGCCACGTGCATCCTGCTGTCCCTAAGCAACAGTTTAAGTAAAAAATACTGAAATATGAGTAGTTAAAGTATATGTAGATCTATTAAGAGATACCAGCATCTATTAAAAAATATATAACGAATATTGAAATATTACGCTGCCAATATCTTAGGCCTACACAAGTCTACTTATGGTCGAAAAATATACTTATTAGATCCAGGGATATCTCAGGTAGTTTTTAACAAAGGCCTACACATTTAAGAAATAACACAACACATCTGCCAAGACCGTGCAGAAGTAGAATTGTTACTACTTCTTGATGATACAACAAATTATGTACCTAAGCAAATATGGCTACTAAGTGTTTCGAAATCATTATATTTTCAATGAGTAAATGGAGACAACTGGCAAGGATAAGCTTTATATTCATCATCCCAGCCGGTGTAACACCCTCATAATGCGTATCGATACATATCGATACATATTAGTCACAGATAAAGTCACAGCGACCAGGTAGAACCTCGGGTAAATCTGTAAGTATATTAGCGAATACAGGTTTGTATTTAGACAGAAGAGTGCAGTGTTGCGCGGCACCGGCCGTACACTGGTTCCAAACTGGTAGATACATAAGTTGTGATGTCCGTTCTAATGATCTGCGTTGGCAATTATTCTACGTATTTATAATTGGGCTTTCGAGTGGGATTTGATTGGTTGATTAGCATTTGGGTTCGAGCATTATGGTCCCGATGCACCTAGCCCTTATAAATGGGCCCTTTGTGCCCCAAAATCTGATATCAGCTCAGGGGAGTCCTGTTCTTTGCTAAAGTTTCAGGTGGCCTCCAAATTCGAATGGGGTTAGTAGGCCTACACTGTGCAAAGAATTAGATTTGAACATTGTGCAGTCTGATTGTAACAAAAGGAACTCACCCGATGAAGGTCTGTCGGAGTAACGCGTACAGTAAACCCAAGCCGGCCAGAGCTGAGGTCTTTTTGCGTAGTCGCTGGTTACCAACTTCTCGTCTGGATTCGAAGAAGCGGCAGACACTGTGCTGCTTGCAGGTGACAGTGGCGGACTCGCGGTGCCTGAAGTCGGGACCGGTGGAGACACAGTATTGTTTCTGGCCTGCTGGGGGTTCGAAGATTCCCGAGCCGAGGTTTTAAAATCATGTTCATTAGGAACTGCTGGTGTACTGGTTGCTGTGACTGGTGACCAAGCTGAGGTCTGCTTCTTTGTTGGCTTTGGTGCTGGTAATGGTTGAACTCCTGGTAGATGTTCGTGAGGCCGGTAAAGTCTTTGGTAATCGCATATCGGTGTTACCGTGCGGCGGATGGCTCCTGGTCTAAATAAAGGTTCTTGTTGCTTTGAAGTTATCACTGCTCTTCTGCCGAAATCCGGTCTTAAGATATTTGCTACAGAAAATGGCAGTGTTGTAGTTTGGGGCACCCTTTCGTTATGCGAAGGACGGGGTGACGGGACAATAGGGGAAGATCCTTGTTGCTGATATTCTGGTGCAGAACACTGGTGAGGACGGTTATGACTAGGGGATGGAGGAAGAGGCGACTGGGGAGACGGCGATGAGAACGAGGTCCTCGATGTGTTATTTGGTGGCGAAGGAAGGGGCTTCAAGTTTTGGCTATGTTGCTGTCTAGGGGATGGGGTCGAAGCCTGAGGGGATGGTGTTGAAAATGGCGGAGTTCTCATATGCAAGGGGTTGCATAAAGACTGGTGATTGTGACTAGGAGGGGATGGGGTTGATCTAGGGGACCGCGGTTTGCACGCCGCGTTGTGTGGGATATTGCCGGCATATGTTAGGGGCGATACCGGTCTGCAACATCGACACGGTTGTTCTTGGTGACTGGCGGGGACCACGAGTGATGAAGGTTGCGGTGTGTGGTGGATGAGTTGGGGTGTTTCGTGAGAAGCAGAAGGCGTGTGAAGAAGCGATGTGCCCGGGCCATTACAGCAGAGGCTAGTGCAGGAGTCCGGTGTTTCTGACCTGTTGACGGGTGTTGAACGGTCGCTGCCAGGCCGGGTGCTCGACGCGGGTCCCGGACTCGAAGCACTGCTAGGGCTACTGCGATCCGTCTCCAGAGCCATCTCTGTCTGATTTCACTTGTTACACTACTTGAAACTTAACTTCCATTCTGCTAACACCGTTTAAACGAACATTTAAGTTCCCCATTCCTTCTGATAGGAGCTGTAAGTCTACAAACATAGTTCACCATTATGAAGTGTCTCACCAGAAAGACATTTTAAATTAAATGCGACTAGGCAGTTACCCCCAGCATGCAGACAAAACGCAAAGCAGTTCGAAGTCTTTACAGTCTGATATAAACACAGAAAATATGAACTGTCTCCACAGAAAAGATGATGACGTAATAATACAATTTAACTTTCGGTCTTAAAATATTCCAACTTTGATCTGCAACAATGAAATTGTTATTTATAAATGTTCAAAGAATATTCGTCGCTGTTTCTAGCCATTGTTTGGAGGCTTCAGCCAATACAGTCCTGTCCGTGCGTTTCTTCATATTATTATTATTATTATTATTATTAATTTTATGACAAATATGTAGTAATGTGATGTTGGTTAAGATAATTCGTTAAATACTGTTTTAGAATTGGGGGCAGACCAACAGGAAAAATCTAGAGAGGAATTCTGTTAATCTATTGTGAATTAAATCGCCACATTAGCTTCAGCCTGTCAGTTGACACTTTTGCTCTCAACACTGCGTTACATAAGGAGACGATTTGTATGACGGGCTTCAAAGGTTTATTTAAAAAAAAAACAACAGATTCGTGTCTGTCGACAAGTCACTGTTCTCAACACAACGCCTCAGCACTTTGCGTCGTCACACAATATAAATCCAGATAATTGTAATTTTCAGAAAAAAAAAAAGTGTTTAAATTTCTTTGCGACTTGGAAATTTCAGTAACTTATCGCAAGTCCGTAGATTGTTTGCTAAACTTCCTCAATAAATACACCACGACTTATGAACATACAGCTGGGTATTGTGACTACTATTTACATATTATTTTGGAAAAAATCTCCCCGAGACCGAAGGCGACCTGTCATGTGTTAAAAAAGTTTTCTCAACAATCCAGTTTCCGATAGACCCTCTCTTCATCCGTCTCCTGTGTAAGACTTATACAACTTCATGCATGGTACCGCAGGGGAGGGGTCTCCACTGTTCTTCTCCTCCCACTTTATTCTGTCTCACTCTTCCTTTACAGGGGGCCCTCTTTACCACCCCTCCAAGTATCCCTCTATTCTTCCCTCCCTCTTCCACAGGAACGCTTCAATTGGAGCCACCACTGCGAACTGACATGTCCACGTTGATATTCTCATTAAAGAATGTGACGACAGTTTGAGCCATCCTGATTTCCTAATGAGATATTTTATGCTGTCAACACATTTTTTTTTATCAGTTGGTAATGTGCTGCCAAGTGGAAAGAAAACCAGACTCTTTTATGCTGGTAAAATTTCAAACTTATATGTTTGCAATGAATCAGCTTAGCGATAATTAGACCTTCATGTACACAGAACAGATTTTTAACACGGTTTATCTTTTTGTTCTTATCGCTGGGAATTAAAGGATCTGGTAAACCACTGGAAGTCCTTGCTTTTTGTTACATAAATCATTGCCTAGCCTTGACAGTACGCAGTTCACTGTTCGTTTCAAGTTGTGTCAATATACAGCACTGTCTATTATTCCTATTAACATCTACTCCGATATGGAACACAACAAAATTAAGCTGCCTTCCAGTCCCTCTGAGAATCACAGCACAAAAGTTCACAATTCACTGTCAATCTTAACGGGTGACAAATCAAAATCCTTACTCTTGCGTAAGCTGACAAAGCCCTTACCCTTTTACTTTTCTATATTGAAACTTTAAAAGTCGTTTTGGTTCCAGCCCTTATAGAATCGATTCACATGTCAGGTTTCTTGTTCCAAGACGACAAACCAAGCAGTCACTTCCACTTTGACGTGCTGTCCACTTGTACCACTGAACCTGTCTACTTGCCCTGTCCTGTCCCCTACTCTGAAGTCTTCATGTACCGATCGCACGACACCCGAAACATTTCTATCTATATCTGCCCTCCTCCTCATCCTCTATTCTTCTTCTTCTTCTTCCTCATCCCAAAGCCCCTTCAACCCAGTGTACGTCCAGCAACATGCGCTTAAACGCAAGTCAAGTTTATCCCGTCTCCCCTCCACTTTCCAGTCCCCACCTATTGTCCTTCTGTCTCTCTCCTACACATGCAGCCCTGCCACACACCAGGATCACAGCTTATTTAAACGTCCTACTACAGGACACGCCCATTCAACGAACTAGTCGACCAATAGAAAGCATGCTTACATAAACCGTGGAGTTGAATAGGTGGGGAATGAAACGCAATATTCCTGGGCAAGGGGGGAAGAGCACGTCATACGTTAGTTGGGATTGGCGGATCTGGGAGGCAGTGAGAAAGGATATTGAGTAGGTGGAGCCACAGATTGAGCTGTTAGATAATAAGCAAAGCCCCATAAAACAAAAATCAAGGCTTTACAGTAGAACAGAGATTTGAAGAGTGAGTGAGAGAAAGAGAGAGACTGAATGAGAGACAATATTTCATTATGGTCTACTACAGGGGGTACTGGGGTGAGTTACTGTACAGATGGACATATATTAGAATAAGCCTATATAGACTTTATTGCGTGTGTGTGTGTGTGTGTGTGTGTGTGTGTGTGTGTGTGTGTGTTACAATCAGCCATGAAGCAGCAGTTGTAGTGCGATGCACAGCACTACACATTAGTGTAACTAGTCGCTCATACAGCCTACAGCCTATAGGTCTGTGGAGGTTCACGCCTGGTAAAGTTCAAATTGGCTGGATTGTCACAACCACTCGCAACCCAATAGAGATGATGCACATAGGAAAGGACTGCATTTAGTGTAGATTTATCACTTAATTTTCACGATTGGAATGCTAGTGCATTCAAACGCAGAGTGAGGAACATAAAATACGTTTAGCAGAAACAGACAAACTATGGCTTTATCACCACTGTTTTAAGCAGTCCAGACAGCAGCCAATGAGGCCACAAGTGACATATGGGGACCAATTTTACATCTTGCATTCCTGCGCATTTGCACGTCCATTTACTTGTACGCGATGGTTTCATTTTTAACTGCGTTAAACTGTAAAATATTTCGTTTCATGTATATTTTATTTGCATTTATGCTACTTTTTTTTCCAGTAATCCAGATTAAACTCAGGCTCATAGGCTGTAAGGACAAATGGTGGGATTATTAGGGAATAACAAACTGAAAATGACGTGAAAATAAGCGTTTCTCATCTGATTTCATTTCGCCCGTCACGTAGGCCTACTGGTACTTTCCCGGAAGGACAAAAAAATAAAGCCGAAGACCCTCGTAGCACAGCCGGTGTCCAGACCAAGTTTTGAGTCAGCAGTTTCCCACACAGTGTGCAGTTCTACAGTCTTGGCCATAAGGCTTGGGCAACGGCTGACCTACACACCAACACACACATATGACTTCTAACTTTGGGTCCAAAGATGTGGATTGTACAGGCTATTTTCTATTGCATAAGTCTGCCTATTTTTTTCATGTAATATTAGGCCTATACGTTTATACTAAATGGCCTAATACGTAAAAATGGTGTCGTTTACTGTACTCTAAGTTGCGTTAACCTGCACAGTAGCCTACAAATTTCCGTTCTTCCTCTCGGAATTTTATAGGTTTAGCTTCACCACGATTCCAGGTACTCATGCAGTTTGGTGTGGTCTGAAGTTTATAACATTTTTGGAACCCTCTTTAGAATAAAAGGTTAGATCTACAGAATTACGAATACAAAATTAGCCACGAAAGTGAAAATTAAATTAGTTTGAAAAAAATAAAATGTCACAAATTACAATTTTTAAAGAACTGACTAATAACAAAAAGCATCACAAAATCCAGAAAATTACATAATGTTTTTATTACTTATCTGTCTGACACGCTTGTATAATACTTAACCCACCGTGGTTTACTGTTCAAAAACATATGACATGTGTAAACATTACGGGGGATCCTTTCAGTGCTTTAGCGGAACCCGTGCAAGTGAGGGACCCTGAAGCCGAAATTTCATTACCTTCACGGTAAATTCATCCCTACATAATTCCATGGCCAGCTGAGGTGTTTGCTACTCAACAATGTAAACTAATTTTAGGAAAATTTGTTTTTGTTTGTGGACTAAGGCTCAAAATAATTTCTAGGTTTGTTTGAATGACTGATTATAAAATGCGCTAAGCAGTAGCTGTTTAGAACCAATTAATACAGGTGAACGGTTAAACCTGCAAAACTGCAGCATGTACTAAGGTGTATTAGGCACAGGGGTGCAAAGTGCGGTATGTAAATAGCAACAGTTACATACAGTCTTATAATAAAACCAACTAGATGCACTGATTTCTCAAATTTATTTTTGGAATAAAACTCTACATGTTTCAGACAGTTCAACTGTCCGTCATCAAGAGTTTTTCACTATACACACAGCAATGGTATATGTCAGCGAACCTGTATGACATATAACATTGCTGTGTGTACAGTGAAAAACTCTTGATGATGGACAGTGGAACTCTCTGAAACAAGTATAGTTTTATTCCAAGAATAAAATTGAGAAATTAGTGCATCTAGTTGGTTTTATTATAAGAAATTATCACGATGCACCGTCACATGAACGTCAAAGTTACATACAGCATAACAATAAATTACTAAAAACATTACTGGCTAAAAAGAACATGTCATAAAGCGACTCACATTGCAACACGCTTTTTGTGCATATGAGTTGTGCTTAGTCTGCTTAATGATTTTAGACGGACTTTAATGGGAAATTGTGGGGTCTGAATTCATAATATAAACGGCCATAACTGCCGTCCAGCTCAGTGGTTTGGTGTGGAAAACACAATGGCGTCTTTTTGTTGTAGGGTTTTTAGAATTATGTCAATGACACAGGTAACACTGCGCATCTACCGCACACAACAAAGAAAGAAAATCTTGGCTCTGTGTATAAGATCTGTAATATGACGTCATATCTACGCTAAAGGCTGAAATTTTATCAGTCTGTATGTTTGCACTCTCTGCAGCCCGCGTTGAATATGTTAAAAGTTACACGTCGACAATTATAATGAAATTGTTATTAAATAATTACAATTTAGAGTGTTATCTTAGCAGCGTAATAGTCAATTATAAAACCGGCACAACATAAATACAAAAATAACCAGAAATACAGTTACCTTGCAACAAACACAACTTCCGTTAAAATTTTATATATATATATATATATACAGTGTGTGTGTGAATCTGTATGTATGTGTATTATATATATATATATATATAAAGTCGGTTAGGACTGAGTATTTTTACTCCTGGTTATTTTGTAAACAAAGCGGGGATGAAACAGCTTAAGATGAAATTAAAAAAAGGCACGAAACCAGAAGAAATACAGCATAACAATACAACATAACAATACAGCATAACAATACAAAATAACATAACAATACAACATAACAATGCAGCATAACAGTACAACATAACAATACAGCATAAAATACAAAATAACAATACGACATAACAATACAACATAACAATACGGCATAACAATACAACATAACAATACAAAATAACGATACAACATAACAATACAACATAACAATACGGCATAACAATACAGCATAACAATACAACATAAAAATACAACATAACAATACGGCATAACAATAAAACATAACAATACAGCATAACAATACAACATAACAATACAACATAACAATACGGCATAACAATACAACATAACAATACGGCATAACAATACAACATAACAACACAGCATAACAATACAACATAACAATACATCATAACAATACAGCATAACAATACAACATAACAATACAACATAACAATAAAACATAACCATACAACATAACAATAAAACATAATAATACAGCATAACAATACAACATAACAATAAAACATAACAATATAACATAACAATACAGCATAACAATAGAACTTAACAATACAACATAACAATACAGCATAACAATACAACATAACAGTACAGCATAACAATACAATATAACAATACAGCATAACAATACAACAACAATATAACATAACAATACCGCATAACAATACAACATAACAATGCAACATAACAATACAGCATAACAATACAACAACAATATAACATAACAATACAACATAACAATACCGCATAACAATACAACATAACAATAAAACATAACAATAAAACATAACAATACAACATAACAATCAGCATAACAATACAACATGACAATACAACATAACAATAGAACATAACAATACAGCAAAACAATACAACATAACAATAAACTTAACAATAAAACATAACAATACAAAGTAACAAACAACAAAGGAGATAGACTTATGGCAGAATCAGCATCTAAAATGAACATGTAAACAGTGCCGCTCAGAGACTTACCTACATACAACGGCAGCACATTCGGGGGGGAATAAAATCAAATTAATTGCAAATAACCTAACTAAATTAAACTCAAAATTCACATTAAATATCAGTGACGGGCTGCAGCTTAATGTCCACTTAAGCCTTTTGATTTCTTCAGTAAAATTTTCTGCATCTGTAAAAAGTCAAGCAAGACAAACTTTCCACTGAGTTCACAACAACAACAACAACAGCAATATTATTATTATTATTATTGTCAACGGAGCTTTAGTATTAATTGGAATATCAGTATGCGTAATATAATTATGTCAACTTAACCTACGCTTAGATTTATTTACGTAATTTAAAATAAATTTCTACAACAACAATTGAAGTTCAAGTGACTCAGCAGTACTTAGCAGCTGGCTTGGAACGTGCACCAGCAGAATAAGCCATTTTACTAATAAGCTTAAGTAGATCCACTAAAGTGGCTCTATTTTGTTAGAAACAAACAAAGTTAATAGTCAATTTTGTTTAGGGTAATGTGTGGCTTAAAGGGACATCATTACTGATTAGTTAGTCCGACGAGAGGACGTAAACTGCGCTCGATTCTCTTGACACGCTCACACGGTATGACTGGGCGGAAAACGTTAGGATTTGCTTCAACACAGAGTGATTTTAATTGTAATTACCAATACCCCTAGTCATTATATATTTCTTACATAATGGCGTTCCATCATTTTTGCACCATTGACTTTTTTTTAATTTGGGGAATCAACATCCATAACGGTATTACACAACAGTTCGTCTCAGATTCGAATATTACAAGACAATAAATAAAAGCTTAGAATAAGGAAAATTCGCATTTCCTTAGACGATAAATTAAATATTACTGGTCTAAGGGTACAAAATTTTGGCTGACTGATACATTGTTAATCTTACTTGCCTCAAATTCCGGCAGTCTTACTTAATTCTTGAATAAAAATATAAATGTCTTCGAGGCAATTCCATCACCGCCACACCCACACACACACACACACACACACACACACACACACACACACACACACACACACACACACACACACAAACACACACACACACACACACACACACAGA
>Ga0123354_10020225_pt1 | contig 10463 bp, 3 predicted proteins | sample TergutLab28metaG_2_FD_97872 | JGI IMG/M metagenome (GOLD analysis project Ga0123354, IMG submission 97872) | Labiotermes labralis P4 segment gut microbial communities from Petit-Saut dam, French Guiana - Lab288 P4 | ecosystem: Host-associated > Arthropoda: Insects > Digestive system > Gut ...
CACATGTGCTCGAAACATGTAGAGGCATGAAATAAAACTTATTGTGAAACAAATTTTGTGCATCAAGTTGATTAAATACTGAGATAAATATACTGAGATGCACGGTCAGCAAAACGTCAAAATCTTCGACTTGTTTCGAGCCTTGAAGACCCATCATCAGGAAGTTAGTTTAATAATACAGGCAGTATGGTATAATATATGCCCATGTATATAATACATAGCGAGTCATTAATATGTGGATACACAGCGGTAGAAGCAGTCTTATGGATAGGAGAAGAACTCACTACCCTCTACATAAGAACGCTTTTGTCAGCCTGGATAATCGTCAGGGAGAACGGATAGAACAAACTAGGAATTTTTTAGTTGGATGTATGTATCGTGCATCTTGTACAGTTAATTATCCATATTATCATCATACCCGCATACACGAAACACCAACATAAGGAATACACGTATAAGACAGTCCAAATTCTTATAACATGAACCAACAGTATGCACTATTTTCTATTAATTTATTTCAGTAGTAAGCTTCTACTTGTTTCGAGCAGGCTTGCTGCTCATCATCAGGAGGATCAACTCTATATAGACAGTAATTGGTATAGTCGTGCTTTATGTTGACTATACCAATTGCTGTTTATACACAGTCGATCCTCCTAATGATGAGCAGCAAGCCTGCACGAAACATATAGAGGCTTATTATTGAACTAAATTAATAGAAAATAGTGCATATCGTTGGTTCATGTTATTCGGATATATCACGATGCAAGGTCAGCAAAACTTTGCACAGTCCAAATTGTATATGCAGTCACAAAGAAAACTAATTTCGCTTATTATAATTGTAACACTTTTACAGCCCACAACGTTTTGGTATAGAGTGTATATTTTATCATCAACTATAAACATTTCAATCTTCTGAATTTATTGAGTTTTATAATCTTAATTATTTTTGTCACTTTAACAAAATAGAGCATAATAACCCCTGAAGGTGATGCGAATGCATTGATATATGGAGCGGTACTTACTTTATATGAAATATTGTTTATATACGTATATATGTATGCATATACATAAATAAATATATATATATATAGTTCATATGGTGGTCTCGATAATCAAAAATACGAAATTATTGCGTTGTACTTTAAAGAGTAGTAGTTTCGTTAGCTACATTTTATAGGGTATAATTCAACACAAACTTACTGCCAAAACCCATAAACAATTCCCAGTATTCTCAAGTTGTCTTCTGTTTAGTCTATGCCGAGAGAAAAATAATCTAAACAGGATTTCAGGGTTCCGCCGCGGTCTTCGCTGTTCTGGGTTCTTATACTTCGTAAAATCCCAGATGAGCGAAGACCTCAGGGACGATCTAGGAGAGGAAACTGGTCCCTGACTTTGAATTTGAATTATAACAAACACGTACGAAATGTCAAATGTTTGTATATGTATTGTTTGTCTCTAGTGCGTTGTTTACCACATGTCATACCCTCAAGATTTATCTCTGGAAAAGTCACAGTTTTCATGCTGAGGCATCCATAGTTTACTAAGATATTAATCACATATCAGTGTAATTTCAAGGAGCATTTCTACACTTAAAGACGAGACGGTTACCTTACCTCGCAACATCTGCTTCTGTTTACTCAGTGACGCGGAGTCATGTGCCAGAAAATGGAAACCACAGCTACAGCGCTAAGAAAACCTATTAACTCTCAACTGTATACTCATATACATATCGAAAACCTAGATGCGGATTTTACAGGTAATTAAGTACACATATAAAGATCACGGTCAGTAAAGTAAATATTCAAGTTTAAGTAATTAACTGAACATTTTCTTTTCCTTTTTTTGTGTGTGTTGGACCGTGCATCATTGTGGTAACGGATGCATAGGAACCAAATAGATGCCACTTATTATTCTATTGTACTTCTTATAGGCTAAACATGTTTCGGGCACTACTATGCCCATCATCAGGAGCTCACGACTATAATGTTGATTACCACATTTGTCGTCTCGTTCTTGGGTTCCTGTAGGTTGGAAATTGGGTGCGGATAGGTTGGAGTAGTGTCCGGGCTGCAGGCTTTAGCCAGAACGAATAAACACACTACGGAGCAAAGCACACTGCAAAACACCATGTAAAAGAACCCGCATAAAGAACACAGCTCATATCCAGCAACAACGACAGAAAACAAAAAAATGACATGACAGTAAACACAAGATCAAACAAACCAACACACAATTGTATAAAGTACACTTAAGTGTGTCAAATGAAAAAGACCTGAATATGACCACCACCGGCCGAAACATTTAGTCCCTTTGACCTAGAATATAACATCTATGTAAACATTAGTTGTGTTATTGACTCCAACCCACTTAATCGTTTATATTACACGACGGGGATGGCACAATTCAGGGCTGAGCTGAATTTTTTATAAGTATCCCAGAGTTCCTTTAAACAAATTTCTAAATGCAGATTCGGTAAACTTAATTTTCTTCTATTATAATGTACAGAAAAAATGATCCTGAAAAACAAACCGCGTAGATCGGATCATATCTGCAGCGAAATGACGACTTGATGAATCCCAGTACATTATTCTGGTACTTCAGCCACTTTTGCATACTAACGGAAAACGGAACATCTGTAGTCACCTGAACATGTTGATATTCTAAACTTTAACTTCTGATGCCTTCCGTGGTTCCCATGAACATGCCTTCATGCTTTTCAGTCTGGGTGTAACTTTGTTCATTCTAAAGACTAAATGCTTTAAGAAGCAAACGTGCCTGTGTATGTCTGTCTCTAATGTTTTCTCTTCCCGTAAATCTCAAACTGATAATATCCCCACCAATTTAACAAAAGAGGACATGCTTGCACAGCGAAACACTTTGGGAGCTTTCATGTAACCATACAAACCAAAGAACACTGGTAACCTCAGTAAATATGGTAGCGAAATTTAACGTGGGAATATTTGTATTCTTGGTAAACAAGGTACAAATTTTAAACATGAAATCAATTATGACATTAGGAAAGACGACCATCTTGGTAACAAAGTTTAATAGTAGAAGAATAGAAAATTTGTAAAGTTGGTAAGAAAGACAACCATGGTAACTTTAGTAAACACAGTAATCACAAATTATCTTATGCCTTGAAATAAAGCACACCTTACTTTGTCCGATTAAGCCAAACATGGATATTCTCGACTGTCTGCAGAGAAACTCGAGAACAAAACTTCATGAAAATCTGTGCAGCGGGAAAAGAGGCGTTCCGTGAGAAACGTCAGATATACACACATACAGGGAGAGTGGCAAAACTGAAGCTAATAATCGTTTTCGAAAATTTCAGAGGCACCTAAACATGATAGATTATTATAACGTTTTATGTATTTATACTTACTATTCCTCATGTCATGTTGTTTACAGGCACTTTAGTGATTAGATCTATCTGAATTACTAGTTTATTATTATTATTACTGGTTCATTAATTTTTTATAATCATTTATTCACTAGCGATTCCTTTTAATCTAGTCAACATGCTGTCGTATCAGTAAGTTATCAGGAAAAATTGTATTATTAATATATCTATCATCATCAACAACATAATCAACACCACTACCATAATCATCATTATCAGCATTATCATAATGAGAACAGGCTAGGAAGTGAGGATATTATTACCGTCAGGGATTTACTTTTAAGGTCTCCAAAACCTAAATGAAATATCAATAGTTAAAATCAATATTATCATCAAAATCATCACAATAACGACCACTTTTTCCTCTTTTCACCGTGTATTAAGTATTCAAATCGTGCACCAAAACTGATATTCCTACGACAGAACGTAGATAAAATCCTTTAACAATAGTTGCTAATAATAACTCATACCTTAAGTTCTCAATTCTTGCGAAAATACACATTTTTAATGATTATTGCTTTCATTTGTTAAAAATAATATACAATAAATATCGGAGGCATTCCTTCAGCCATGTGCGTACAATATTTATGATTTGTTACTGAAGGCACTTCTTTATTAAAATGAAATCCATCGCGTGTCCAGACCCATGATTTCAGAATATTTTAATTTCCTTCTATCTTCATATTTTGTTGTAACTGATGACGGACAAAAATTACCTTATTCCCCCACGATGGACTATAACTACTACTACTACTACTACTACTACTACTATTAATACCACCACCACCACCACTACTACTCTTACTACTACTATTAATACTAATACTACTGTAGGTATCTTAATTCATCGCCTGTACATGACCCAATGATGACTTTCCTATCTAGTCTGAGCAGCTGAAAACGGAGATGTATGAAACAAGAAAAATAAGTAAATAAATAAAGGAAGAGATGGATATAATAATATTAAATATCTGACAAAAGGGAAGTTTCCAAAATCTTGGAAGGGGAAAACACTTATTCAAATATAAAATTATGTTCTCTTTCTCTTTAAAATTTTCCTTAAATATTGTTACTTAGTACAACACGTACAACACGTACACCTTTCAATACCTACACTGAAGTTAACCTCAACATATTTGATCTCTTCATCAGTACTAAAAACAAATACGTTTTGCACACTCTTCCAATACAGCAGTCCATATTTCATAAATTAAAGTGTTATTAAATTCAACTTATATGAAATTGTATTTAATCAGATCATTCTTAGTCTAAGCAGTTAAGTATATGAAGTGCTGTTTAGCTTTCTTATTTGAATTTTTGTCCACACCATGACGCCTTGTCTGCTTACAGCTTCATCAGAGAGCCGTTTTAAAAAATTGCTTTTTGCGGTGCAAAAATCTGTGACTGAAAAATCAGGTGTTAAAAATTTTCAGGAAATAAGTACACTTGTTTATTTCAGTTCAAATAATTTATATTCAAAATGTTTTGCGGGTACATATGGCGACAGAACTTTTATCAGGTCAGCCAGAAACACGGCGTAGAAAAACATTCAGAATGTATTAATTATGTGGTTAAAAGAGAGGTAAGTTACGTTTTCGGAAGTTTCTCCTCTCTATATCACACAGAACCGAAAATAAAACTGGAATAACTGGAACCCGTTTTATCTCTGAGTTTGCGAAAATTTACAAAAATATATAACGATTACACATAAACAGTTTATAGGTATGTATGTATATATATATATATACCTAGCACCCATTAAAGCTTTGCTTTCAATGTAGAAAAAAAAATAACAAGAGAAGCTTCGATCATAGAAGCACAGTACGATCAATCTAACTTTGATATTTCAACGTTAAATAACAGAGCCACTAACTTGGCTGCCAGAATAAAGTTCGTAAAATAATGTGATTTTTGTGTAGCTAAGCTCGTAAATAATTATAGCGAATCCAATTGAAGAGTGGATTCCCATGTTAAATAAAAATTTACATACAAAACATTTCAAAATTTCATAATAATTAAAATGTTTGAAAATCTGAGCTGTGGGCACTGCTGTCATGATATTTTTCTTTGAAATTCCTGTCACATTCAACCCATGAAACTCTCCTTTATTGCATTCGGGTCTGCATCAGTTCTTCCAAGTCAAATAATAAGGCAATTTGCAGTTTGTTTACATTCTTAAAAAAGAAAGACAGATTAAAATTAGGTATATGTTCAGATGATGGAGTGATGAATATCGTAATCTCCTTTATCTATATTTCAGATTAATTTTTTCTTCCTTAAGGAAAAATAGAAAATTATAGCAATATTGTAGTGTGATTTATATTTTGAACTCCGTTACACAAATGTTAACTGTTATGGTATCCTACTAATTTATTCCGCGTTTTAGTCCTCTTTGACCATCATGTGGCATAACCACCAAATTGATATTTCAACAAAAACAAATTATATATGTATTCAGAATTTGTGAATGAACAAATTCCAAATGAAAGTAGAAAAGTAAGTCGAACAAAAAAATATGGAAGGAGAAACTTCCATGAATATGAACAAGCCAGGAATTACTTGCTGCATCTCTCTGTGGTACAGCTATTCATTATGCTCATTGTGTTACATACAAGCATTCTGTGCAGTGGTCCTGCCAGCACACTAACAGCGCCACCACTGGAGTTATTTCCACTAGCAGCGTAATCACATAAACAGAATCTATATTCTCAGTTGCATACGTCTGTCAGTAACGAACTCCAACAAAAAGAAATTCCCTGGGCATTTGAGGAACTTACTGTGTAGAGGAAAGAGAAAATTGTCACTGTTATAAAAAATCATAGCACTGGACGCAATAAGGTTTCAAAAGAATCCAGTTTATAACTTCTATGACATGATTTATAGAAGGTTACTTTACCATCGTTTCACATTTTCCCATATGGTGTCCTAACAGTAGGTCTGCCGTCAAGTTTTGTATGATATTTTACCCCGCATTTGTTACTAATCAAAGCCAGAGAATTCTAATTTTCACGTTCATTCTTTCAAATTCCAATGTATCTCCACACTACGCATTTTTTCCGGTAGGATCGTGCACTCTACCGTGGATACACCTATCATCTCGAAGTTGCTTTTGGGGAGGATGGTTTAATCTGCTGCCCAAAACGGCGTCTGTTATCACCCACACACAACTTCAGTTATTAAGCTACAAATCCCTTAAATATTTAACCATTTTACCACCATAACCAACACAAATTGCAACAACTTTAACTACCATCATTACCCCTACCGGCAACATTATAATTAGGCCTACTTCAGCTTTTACAATTTTCATACAATAACAATAATGATTCACATTCTGAGGAAAATGGACTGGAAATTGCGTAAAATGAGGAGATAAATATGTATAAGGGAAAGATATGCTATGTTACACAGGTTTAATATTACAGATGGACACTTAAAAACTTCATTAAGTACATTACACAGTACACCTGTTTAGTAGAAGAAAGGCCCTCTAATATATATATATTCCCTGTGGATTTTCGACGCGATTCCGGGGCGTAACCTCTCTTCGTGGGGGTTCGTGCTTACACCCATTGGACACACCACACTCCGTAGGACTCTTCTGGACGAGTGGTCAGCCCGACGCAGAGATTTCAACCTGACAGGGCACAACACTCACGAGAGACATACATTTATGCCCCCAACGGGATTCGAACCCACAATCCCAGCAAACGAGCGGCCGCAGACCAACGCCCTTCGATATAACATCAGAATTTATATTGTAGTTAACAAACCTACTGTGTCTAGCGAAGCTTTAAGAATTTAAAAAATGAATTATGAAATTGTAGCTGTACATTTACGAAAGATTATTATTCCGACATAAAAAAATTCTTGTATTTCAGAAGAATAAAACATTGATAATCGAGGCGTCATCAACCCTGTTATAAACTTACAGGAAGTAACACTTAGTATTTTGGTTTCTTTTAACGACAATATTTGTAGTCCTGACTAAACAGTGTCACATTTATTATTATTTTTTTTTGTGTATGCCTAAGTTTACGCGCGCGCTTGCACGGAGACACTGCATAGATATCTTAGATATCTGCCCCTTTTTTCCTAAAGAATTAGGCTAGCAACAGAATTTCTGACGTAAATATCAACCTAGAATATGCTTAATAATTTTTTTAGTATAGAGTGTCCAAACAAGAGCGCAAGATTTAAAGTGCGCGCAATTGTCTTTCTGTTGGGTTGGCGGCACTGAAACTTTAACGTCTGTCATTCGTTATTTTTGCGATTAGTAGTCGTGAAACGCTACACTAAGGAACAACGCGTTATTGTTGTGAAAATTTTATTACAAAATTAAATATTGCGCTCTTATTGACACACCACATACAAACATACAGCCTTTCAAAACAACTTTATATGAAACACAAAATTGTGATGTGCTTTCCATGGGACCTTTAATGGGTAGCCGAATTTGGTAGCCAGTTGCCTTATTATTCATTCAATTTACACTGCAATATGCTTCAGTAAATGTAGGTTATAATACTCTAACAGCAAGATATCTGCGGTGGATCTGAACAAAATATTAGACAATCCGTAAAATAAAGAAACAAAATAATGGATATCACAGTATTAACAGTAACAAAAACTTCCCATAGTCCACTTTCAATAAAATATTATCCCATTTTTGCCAACCGCAAACTCCACATGCATTGAATGCCTAGTGATATATGTATGTATGTATGTATGTATGTTTTCACATTTAGCAAGGAAAAGCTAAAGCTCCGACACTATTCCTAAATTAGCAGATTATGCTTGGAAAATATTCGTCGAAACAATTCGATTTATTGTTTGTCAAACGAAATCAATTTTGAAAGATACGTAGCTTGTTCTTGCAATAAAACTAACCAAATGCACTAATTTAAGTAAATGTCGGTTATAATACTGTAAGAGCAAGACATCTGCGGAGAATCTGAACAAAATATTAGACACAATCCGTAAAATATATTTGTGAAATCAGTGCATTTAGTTGGTTTTATTATAAGAATCTATGACGATGCACGGTCACCTGAACGTCAAATGTATAACTTGGTCACAGCAATGTTGATCTTGTTAATTACTTTGCATGTAGCTACTGATTACAGAGAAAAATTACGGTAGAATTGCCCGCTCATAAAGGGTTATAAAACAACGTAATGCATCTCTAAAAATACTTAAAACATATACATATTTAGGACACCGTAGATAAGCTGTGACAGTTTCGTACATAAATATCTTATACGTAAATCCACATGCCGTGTATAGTAAATAATTTGTGAGCCAGCATTTAGAAAAATGGAGATGATAACGAATTGCCGGTATATGTAAGAGCAAGTTAATGTACAGTTTACATATGTAACAGTTTTTCACACATATAAAATAAAAAATAACGGACTGTAGTACTAGAGTGATAATGCATATCGGATTAGAAGAGTGTACAACAGGATATAATGCTCTGAATTTTGTTGTGAAATCCAGATGCGGTTTATTTTACATCGCTCCTAGTACCTCACAGTACATAGTGTCGATTGTAGAGGGACCGGTGGAAAAATTAATTGTAAAGAAGTTTTAACGAAATCAGTTTTTGTCTAATCTAGGTACTATCACAGAATTCGTCTGCAGAAAATAAGAAAGATCACTAGGAAACTCAATACAAATAGTCAGTCTTGCTTTCGTAATTCTGACCAAGGCCAGGGCTTTTAGTCTACAATAACCGGATGGATTATCGAGTATGCCATTAGGTTTACAGTTCGTATCTTACATAGAAAACGTTCAATATGAAACACAATATTAGCACGATTAATCCTTGTCACAGACCTTCAGACAGTCAAAACTAAATGAACGTCAAAGAAAGATGTGTCGAGGAAGCGACAATTCCGTCACCTGAAATAACATGTTTATTTAATGGCATTCATCCCGTTGTGTACAATCGATCCCAAGTACCCTCAGTTTCGTCCAAAACAACACCAATTTTTATTTTTCACTTTAACGCTACATGTTTCGATTGTTGTCGATCATTATCGGAGTTTTTCTACAAAACCTCAACACCAAGGCAACATATTATTATTATCATTATTATTATTTAGGAGATCTCTCAAATATTGCAATATATACTATTAAACTATAATTTTAATACTATTATTATTTCACACAACTAATATGATGATATAAAGGCAAAACTTTTAGTGATTTTTGGGACAATAATTACTACAGTAATGTTTAAAAAGTAGCAGTTAAAATTATTGTCGCTAAACGTCAGTAGAGTGATTACAGTACGTCGCTGGGTATTTGTCTTATTGCTTAATTTTATTTTTTATTTTTTTTTGTATTTTTTATTTTATTTTATTTTTTTTATGTCTAGTGCAGGTTAATTTTTGCATGTGTATCGAAGGGCTCGGTTGGATACGTGTCTTACCAAGCTTTTGCGGGCTTATATATTTAGTCTCCAACATTTACTTCCTCAGTACATTGTCCTGTAAAAATATTGATGCTATTATACTTTGTCTTTCTTTCTTTCTTTCTTTCTTTCTTTCTTTCTTTCTTTCTTTCTTTCTTTCTTTCTTTCTTTCTTTCTTTCTTTCTTTCTTTCTTTCTTTCTTTCTTTCTTTCTTTCTTTCTTTCTTACTCGCTCACTCCATGGAGCAGAGTCCTTCTCGACAAGCTAATCGGTTCCCAGCTAGTCAAGAAATTTCCTGCATGTTATAGAACCCGAAGATTCATAACCGCCGTTACAAATGTCGGCCACCTGTCCCTTTCACGAGCCAGACCAATCCAGTCCATGCCCTCATCCAACTTCCTGAAGATCAAACCTAATATTTTCATCCCATCTAGGCCTGGGTCCTCCATGTGGCCTCTTTCCCTCATTTTTGCTCATCAAAAGCATGTATGCACTTCTCCTCGCCCAAATATGTGTTACATTCCCCCCCCCCCCCCCCTCAATTTTCCCGGTTTTTTCCCCCTCATTTTTTTTTTTGTGGAGTACAGATTGTGAAGCCCCCCAATTAGTGGTTTTTCCCCTCCCCCCTTTACCCCTCCCCCC
>Ga0123354_10020226_pt1 | contig 10462 bp, 6 predicted proteins | sample TergutLab28metaG_2_FD_97872 | JGI IMG/M metagenome (GOLD analysis project Ga0123354, IMG submission 97872) | Labiotermes labralis P4 segment gut microbial communities from Petit-Saut dam, French Guiana - Lab288 P4 | ecosystem: Host-associated > Arthropoda: Insects > Digestive system > Gut ...
ACCGCAAGAATCCCCCACTTTTCTCTGGTCATTATCTCCGTAACCGTTCAACTTTGGATATAGGTGTTTTGGGTTATATCGGTATACTTTAACATAAGGAACACTCTCCCGAAGTCTGGCACACTCATCCTGGGACACCCTGTATGTTGTACCGGGTGCTTCCTTTATCTGGCCCATATCGCTGGTCCCTTCCTGTTAACCACCTTATCGCACAGAAATTTGCTGCCTGAGCGAGCAGGCTACCGCCCGAGCTGCATTAGTCACATTATGGAGAAAAAGACCCCACACTCGTTTGGTTGCCAATGACCTCTGCTTTTATCACAGTCGATGTGTGAACTAACAAAACAACGTCTTATCGGCAGAAAATTCCATGTTAATACACGAAGTGTCATTAGTTGACCTTCTCTAAGTAAAGCGTGTAAATGCCCAACACAAACTGCGATATGTTTCAAATAAAACGCGAGGACCAGATTCACGGCGAGTTGGGATAGCGACGAACATGCGCTGCCTGCCGTCATGCAAGATGGCCTCCGAGCTGACCAACGACATGGACCAGACACACTAAGCACCCTGTAGAATGTCACTGCTACTGAGAAGGTCCGTTGTTACTTATTATATTTCTTTGCAGAAATTATTTTTAAGGTTTTGCGCATATTTTGTCTCTGTTAAATTAGTCTGTCGTAACCCCAAACTTTAACCTGGAAGGAATATTTTGTAAATGTTGAGTTACAAAAAATACTTCGTAGGCAATTTTTCGTGTGCTCGTAACATGTCTCTACAGAGTGATTAAAAAACTAAAATTCCTGTCAAATGTTCACTGCCTAGTAACATCGAAGTAATCAACGAAAGAACACTCATCACAGCCGATATTAATGACTTACATAAACAGTATTTACTCAGATAATCTTTTCACCCATAATTTCAGTAAAAAGGGTACAATTATGCAAATTATACGTACCAGCTTTGAAAAAGCATTACGATGCAACTAATTCACACCGGTACCCCATATTTCCTTCTACATAATTCACCGGCACACAGAGAATGGACGAAAAAAATGCAATAAAACGCGTGTATTTGTAAACTATGACAACGGATCATAATTAAAGTCGTTGCATCATTTCGCAGTTTTCGTTAAGTATGGCCGAAAAACTTATTTTAACACATCAGACGAAACTAATTAACAATAAAGCAGTAGATACTAAATACTGTAACTCTATGTTTGTATTTTTGCCTTGAGTACCCGGAATTCAAACCGCATCTATGTGGCACCACTACCTCTGGCTTGTAATTAATGTATATGACGCAGGATGTGTGTGCTGGTTTTCTCTACAATTTTGATCAGAAATGTTCCTGAACTCCCCCCCCCCCCCCCCCCCCAAAAAAATCAGCGAGATACCACAAATTTAAGCAAGTCTTCATGCAAAAAGTCTGTTATTCTTGTCCGATCAATACATGATTTTAGTGAATCAGTTAATCAGAATCCATCCACTCAGAACGTAGTTGTCTCAGAAGGAAGGGCGACATTTAAGGCAAGTTAACACGGATCACCCCTGAGCTAATCTCAAAGCACAGTCGATCTTTTCATGGTCTTATGACGTTTTTTTTATTTTTAGAATCATAATTTATTAAATAATACTAACGTAACATACCAAATCAGCCTAGACCATTGTGGACCTTTCCTTTTCAGAGCTTCCCCCCCCCCCCTCAACAACCCCCGGTGGGTCATGGCCTCCTCATTCATGAGGTTTCTAGATCACACACAACGACGCACCACATTCGGTAGGACTCCTCCGGACGAGTGATTAACTCGTCGCAGAGACCTCTCCCTGACAACACACAACACTCACAACAGACAGACATCCATGCCCCCGGTGGTATTCGAACCCACAATCTCAGCAGGCGAGCGACCGCAGACCTACGCCTCAGACCACGCGGCCACTGGGACCGACATCAGAGTTCTATACGAAGTAAAAAACCTTCTGTGCAGACCATGTCTATGTCTGTCAGTGAATAACCCGTTTGTGGGATTTTTATGAAATTCGGTATTGGAAGTATTTACCAAAATTATCGGGCGTGAGATTTACTTTAGGCGAAATGGACTTCTACTCCACTTTATTTACTACTTCACGGTACAGAAAATCTCCACGTAAGAGCAACTATGAGTTTCATAAAAGTCGGTATGCGTGAGCGGCCACGGGAAGGGGTGGGGGGGAAACGAAAGTATAGATTCAACCCACTCCCAATCCGGCACTCGAAGGCGGTAAGTGGTAAGCACCATGCTTCGGCCGCTTTGCCCCCGGTAAAAACCCGGTACCCACTGTACAGGGCGCTGGGTGGGCCTTGGGACCGGACGGGACGGCACGGAAATTCTTGCTCCCACTGGGACTCGATCCCCAGACCGCCCAGTCCTAGCAAGTTGCTACACAAACTGCGCTATCCGGTTCGCCAACCATATTTTACATAGGGCCTAAATGAGATTTCGCCAGTACTTTCCGCATTTCCATCCGACTTCAGACAAAATTCTATGCAAAAATGTCCACCAACAATTTATTGAATGGGTGTGAATTTCATGTCGCATGGAAGGTCCACACTGACTTACGTGTAAGGACGTACCTGTATTGTCAACCCATACTTCCCATATTTCCTTCCGATTTGGGTTTCATTCAGAACACGACATCTGAACTCGATGCTGCTGACCGTTGGTGGGTTAAGTGAAAATCGGGGCGGCGAATGTCACACTCTTCCTACTGACGTACACAAGATTATATTTACGCCAATACCACGTAAATTGACGGCGCGCTAAAAGTCTAGAACAACGAGGTACAGCCTGTGTACTGCATTGCGAAGTACACCACTTTACAATGCCAAGTGTACTGTTACAAGATGAACGTTTCTTAGCTAGTCCCTTACTGCCGTTCCCTGCTTCTCACTTCCGTTTAAGCGACCGACGACATTTGTCAGACTCCGTGTACTGGTACACAGGCTGCAGATAAGCACAGCTACTTCATCGACCAATACAAAACAAAAACTCTTATTAAACAAATGTGGAAATATGCGTGAAAAGAAGAGCAGCCTATTTACAGCGAGTGGCTTAGCTACAAACAACGGAAACAGGCCTGTGTATAGACATACGAATGTCTGTAATGGCGAACAGGCGTGTGTAAAGACATATTAATGTGCGTAATGGCAAACAGGGCTGTGTAAAGACATATGAATTTGTGTAATGGCGAAAAGGGCTGTCTAAAACATATTAATGTGTCTAATAGATTTTTTTTTATTTCCAAGACCAACCGCAAGCTAGTAGTTATGTATGCCTACAGGTGTACGCCATCAAACAGCATTCGTTACATCTATTCGGTTATTCTGCGCTGTCCGGTCCTGTTTGTTACATGGCACGGTATGAGATGGGAGGCGGCTACATAATACGAAGCAGACCGGATGTGTGTGTGTAGTTGCGGTCTGCCTTAGGCGCGTTCACAAAACTGCGAAAAGCGACTATTAGTTTCGTTATTCCGCGTGTCCGTCTGTTCATCTGTTCATTCGCATGGAACAAGTCGGCTCCTACTAAACAGATTTTCATGAAACTTGACATTTGGAGATTTTTCGAAAATCTGTCGAGAAAATTTACGTTTCATTAAGCTCTTACAAAAATAACGGTTATTTCATATGTACACGTACGTACACTTACGACAGTGTCTCGCTGAATTCTTCTCAGAATAGGAAATGTTTCGACAAAAGTTGTGGAGAAAATCAAAATACACATTTACTTTATTACAATATGTTTCAGTCAACACAACTAACATTTAAAGTATAACATTACTGCGACATGTTTCGACTTGTGACAGTCATCATCAGGCTGATCTAAGAACCGTTTAACATTTTGCAGGTTTTATTTTGTACATTTGGGATCCCATATGCCCTACACCTTATAATACACGGCGTAGGGCATATGGGATCCCAAATGCACAAAATAAAACCTGCAAAATGTTAAACGGTTCTTAGATCAGCCTGATGATGACTGTCACAAGTCGAAACATGTCGCAGTAATGTTATACTTTAAATATTAGTTGTGTTTACGGAAACATACTGTAATAAAGTAAATATTCAGATAACACAACGGGATGACTTCATTCAAAATAGACATTTTATACTCAATAACTTATTTTCCGATAATCGTGCCGTTTTTGAGTTAATGTGGAAATATATGGTACATCCGGACAGGCCAGAGATGACAAATAAATAAGGCGGCACTAGCTCTGCATGCCGGATAACTAAGGTCACAGACACATACTCAGCATATGTAATACTAATTATTGAGCTTTATTGATCTTTTTTTTTTAAAAAAATCAGCCCTACGTTTTTCGGGCGACAAACTCGCCCATCCTCAGGAGCACGTTTTGACTATGTATACATGTGACATGGTTGAGATGGAACTGCAGTTCCATCTCAACCTTGTCACCGGTCGGCAGCAATATCGGTGCATTGTACCAACAGCTGTATATACAGTCAAAAAGTGCTCCTGAATATGGGCCAGTTTGTCGCCCGAAACATGTAGAGCTGATTTTTTAAAAAAGATCAATAAAAGTTAGTTGCATCTTGTTGGTTGCTTACATCGTCGTTCTAATGATGCACGTTCTCACAAACGTCAAGTAATACTAATTGCTTGTTCACGGCAACAATGGTTATGCGAACGCGCCTCAATCTTACCTTATACGTACATTGCCTGTCTTGCTATTACCCTACAGTTTGGCTGCAGGAACTGAAGCAAAATAAACCTGTCTAGGTAGATGGTCTCCGATCGGAAATTGAAAGTGTACCATTTGGGCCTATTTATCTCTAATTTATACAATTTGGTGACGGAAGGGAAATGCGAGTTAAATTATGCAAGACCAGCAGCCTGCAGAGTGTTACATCACCATATCAGCACTGGGATGTGACGTATGCCGTATTTGTTGTGTGTCATACAAAGCAGCTAAGTGCGTGCTCGATACGCTTTCTTTTGAGCAGTGTTTATTTCCAACACTTGTGCCAGGTACATGCCAAGGAAAAGAATGTCGCCATAAGGTTTGTAAGAAATGCCATGCGGGCTTCACAGTGTCGTACAAAAAAAATTACAGAATTTGGTAAAAATTTCGAAACACAGTTTCAGTGCTTGACAGCACCAAAATATGAAAAGTTTAACTGAAATGGGGTGTCAAAATTATTAGGTCACAGGTCAAAAAAATTACCTACGCGTACATAAAATTTTGTGGGCCGGGATAGCTCAGCCGGTATAGCGAATGGCTACGGGCTGGACGGGCCGGGAATCGAATCCACGTGGAGGCGAGATTTTCCGCACCTGTCCAGACCGGCCCTGGGGCCCACACAGCCTCCTGTACAATGGGTACTTGGTCTTTCCCGGGGGTAAAGAGCCGTCAGGGCGTGACGCTGACCCCTCATCCCCTTCGAATGCCGTGGTTAAGAAAGAGTAGAGCCATACTTCTACTCCCCCTATGGGCCGTACGGCCTGTACAGAGCCTCAGTGCCTGTACAAGGGTGCACTTTTACTTACATAAAATTATAGCCGTACAGCTCTTTCCTCTAGACCGGGGTGCTAGACGCCGATAATGCAGCTGACTTCACGAATCTGTAGCCAATGTATTTCTTGAACCGAAACTCGTGTTATTCTAGAATGCGGCACGGATTACGTTAAATGGGAAGGCAAACGGCCACAATAACAACTACTGAAGTCTCGAAAATTCCCATGAAATTCGTGTTTTTACTTTTCAAAACTCCAAAGTCGGAGCCCGGTGTACATTCAGCGCACAAAATCCCATAGCCCGCCTGTTTCGAAGACACGACACATCTCTACCACTATGTTCTGCTAAATCCCACATAGACCTTTAGACAGCTACGGCGTCCTAGATCACGACATTTGAATCCATGCGATTGTGGTGGGTGTTGGGGGGTGGGGTACTGAACGATACAGACTTTATGTGAACAAGAAACATTCACCGCAAAAAACGAAAGACGATATTCTAACAGACACTGCCAGTCCGATATCAGATAAAACCAAAAAATACATATGGATATTTAAGAGTATCTTATGTTATATTACAAACACAGTCAACTTCCTACATGGAGGTGTCACACAAAGGATATATTACCAAAACTCCCAGACCAATGCACAAATATAAAATATTAATATTTAACTGTATGATAATATTTTAACATGTATTTTATGCCATACATTTGAAAATTCAGTATTTTACATTTGTGGATTGGTACTTGAAGTTTTGTAATATAACCTTCGTATGACATTACATCCCTGGGGATGACCACAAGTGTGGCCGAAACACGTAACTGTAGGAGGCTTACTATGTTTATAAGATAATCTTAAATATTTATAAGCATTTGTTGGTTTTATCTTGATATCGAATCAGCTCAATGCATGGTCATGGGTAATTTACAACACTGCCAGTATTTCAAGACAAAAGAAATATTCCCTAACGGAGCAAACGTCTGCTTAGACCCTGGAGATACTTTTGTGAAATACGAAGAACTGAACTGCAGGAAAAATACGAACTATAAACTCTCGGAAGAGGCGGGCTTCGTATGGGATAACGCTGTACGACACATGCGGTGATGAGAATTGAGATTAAAGTTACGTTCTGTGCTATTCGTAAACTCGTCTACTGATATCTTTAACTGAAGAAGCTACTGTGTTTGACATCGATATTCGTCCTTACTTATCCTTTCATCAAACAACTGCATGAAGGGCAATGACGACACCAGGCCACAAACAGATGGACAGACAGAAGCGTCTTACACACATCTTTTATGAAATTATGTAAGTCCTCCTGCAACAATTGTGACAAAGTTCACTAACAGCGTCGTTTCGTATCACATCTAAAAAAGTGACAGTTCTGTTTAAGATTCGAGTCAAAGTACGGACTACCACGGACCTATAAGAACTGAAATAATCGTAACAATTTCTGCTGTAGGCCGACATAACTTACCAAATTTCATCGCCATTCACTGAGTCCTGCTTACGTAAGGAATGTAAACGATCTTGTACATTACGTTGTATTAACATTGAACGACGGCTACAATACGTTATTTCGCATCTGTTACTTACCCACTGTACCATGCATTGATGCTTCAGGGAGTACAGGTTGCTGAGCTGTCGACGCTTAAAACCTATGTAAGAAGCACTGGATAAAATTAGCGATTAATTACGAAAAAATAATCACCCAGTAGGTATGAACGTAGACAGATACACCATAACAACTGACTACCATCATCTGACATACCGACTGTGATGTTAACTGCATGTGCTCAAGCGGTCCTGTTCTTGTACCTTCGAAAAATAACCATTCATAAATCATACACGTGATTTATTCCACTATGTAACTTCAAGCATGACAAAGGTCTTTTCGTTGTCACATAAAAGATGTCTCCTCTGTGGCAAAATACGACACTAAAGACGTATACCTGTCATCACGGCATCCCTGACTTTTAAACTAACACTTCTTATTCCGTAATGACTAGGGACTCTAAAATCACAACAGAGTATGTAAATTGGTTACAGTACTAAACATTTACACTTCCCTAACCCTTTCTCAACATCATTATCACATATTTACGTATAATAAGCTGTCTAGAAACAGTTGCCAATTATCTGCAGAAAGGTTTCATTCAGTTGACATTAAGGGGACAATAAAAACTGACGAACTGTCTGTCCCAGACTCATCAGAGTGTGACACGAACTTATCCGCCTTCAAAACGTCATTGTAACTGAAAGAAAACCACTACTGACATCTAGACTTTCAGGATAGCTACTAGCGGCCAATCGGGTAGCAATTTTCTACGGAACATAATCATCTAACACAGTGTCCCGACTTCATCGAAGGCCTGGTATGTCCCAGACCCTGTGCCCGTCTTCAATTATGTCGCATCTCTGCACATGGCTCTGAACACACTGAAGCCGAAATGTTACAATGCGTAAAATCTTAACGCCTGCTCTCACCGCGGAGGCCCGGGGTCGAGAACGGTCCAGTCCACGTGTGATTTATGACAGACAAAGTGTCACTGAGATAGTTTATTCTCCGAGTACTTCTGTTCTGCCCTGTCAATATCATTCATCAAATGCCCCACATTCATACTTCCCATTGCAGCCTCGTTGAATAAAGACACACACAAAACACTAATTCTTCAAAGCGCCAATATGTGCTATTTTCATAACAGTTTACTGCACGTATTCACACAGGAGATAGAAACGTTATTCCAAATTACAATGTACATATTTTACAAACGCGTTCTATAACATTTTGTATGTTTAATTAATTAATTCTTGAATTAATAAAAGGAATTATAATATGTAAGAACGAAGCAACTGCGGAATGAAAAACAGTTGGGGAAATCGAAGTGAGTCGGATAAAATCGTGTTCTAGTGCCATTTTGTCCACAAATCTCACACTGTTACCCCAAACTAAACATGAGCCTCTTCCTAACAGCCTTCTAGATCAAAGGTAACAACTACATGATGTATTCCGTCACGAGAATTTCTCTGTGGCTCAAATGGCAGAAGGTGAAAGTTTTAAGTTGGGCTTAAAAAGTTCTCAGACAAAAAACATGATACAGAAGTTCGCATCAAATGCAACGTTGACTATTTCAGCTACAGCCACAGGACACTACACGTGCTGTCCCAAAACGTTGTGCAGACTGAACAGCAGCGAAGGCAGTACACCACAACAACACGAAGTTTCCTTGTCGGAAACTTGGACAAAGCGCAAAAAAGTACACACTGAAACACACGATAAAAAGCTGCGTTGTGTTCTTGTAATAAAACCAACTGGATGCACTAATTTCTTACATTTATTTTTGGAATAAGACTCTACATATTTCGGACAGTTCCTCTGTCCAACATCAGGAGTTTTTCACTGTACACAAAGAAAAAACTCCTGGTGATGGACAGAGGAAATGTCCGAAACATGTAGAGTTTTATTCCAAAGATAAATTTGAGAAATTGGTGCAGCTAGTTGGTTTTATTATAAGAATTTATCACGATGCACGATCATCTGAACGTCAAACTGCGCTGTGTATTTCACACAACGTGCGGTTCATGACCTACGGAATTATCGTGTCTCTCACACAACATCAGATATCCACATAACGGCTTATCGATCCATACTAAACCAATTAGTTAACAAATTAAAACCGTCTAGCAGTAAACCGCGGAGGTTCAAAGCCGCTGACACTAAAAAGGACACAACTGGGCACGATCATGAATCATTTTCCTCCCTTCCTCAAATTCTACCTCCGTAACATCCATCTCATTGACACTCCTCCATCTCTTTCTCAGATGTCCCAAGTAGCCATCTTGCAAGAGTTCCCCCACCCCCACCCCCACTCCACCCGCCAAATGCCGCATGTATTCCCACCCTAGTTACATGCACCTTTTTGCGGGTTTGTATTTCGTGGTTTTGCAAATTCGCTGCGTCGCCCAAAGAATTACAATACATCACTCAGACCCTTCAATGAATGGGAACATCGGAATTGTTTGACAACTCTGACAGGTTTTCGAGCCATACCGCATGATGTTCTCAGAACGGACAGCGAATAATTACACACACAGCACTAAATGTTCGGTTTTTATAACTAGGATGAAGTGTGTTTAGTGCGCAGTGCGAACTTAATGTTTAAATACAATTCAGGTAAATCTTAGTATTCTGATGTACAACGCAGGCAATTGTTCGAGGGGAACGGGAGGGATTAGAAAGTGAATTGCCATAGCCTACTTCAGGGAATTATTACACTATTCACCTGTCAAATTTAAGACACGGTATTTTTTTTATTACTTGCATAATTCTTGTCGTATTATCCGCTTCTATTCAACTTACAAACGACATCCATTGCAACCACACAGACGTGTAATAAGATACTGACTTGTTAATGGCATCCGATCCCGAAACATGTAGGCTACTGAATTTCCTGTGTAAACACCATCCACAAATTAGATTAACTTAACTGATACCATAGAGTCAGAAGACCTAAGAAGAGCACAAGGAAATCTTAATCAATCGATACTCCGGCAGAAAACCGAAAATGTTCCTTGCCGAACAGGACAAGCTGCTCCACATTCATTTCTCTACTACCTGTTTTAATATCGCGCCCTCAAACCCAAAACAATCTTACACGTGACATATTCCAAGACATCTGTCCACCAAAACTCCGTGTGCACTTACTGTTTATTTCAGCCGGGCTACGTGTCTAGACTACCGCCTCCTCTTTGCCATGTTCGTTTCATACATTTGCAATATGTGATCCTTTTTCAACACAGATACTATTTCCAGGGCTTTTTTTTTTTGTGGCGCTGCGGCCCAACGCGGGCCATGGCCTCCTCATTCTTGAGGTTTCTAGATCACACACAACGACGCATCACAGTCGGTAGGACTCCTCTGGACGAGTGATCAGCTCGTCG
>Ga0123354_10020227_pt1 | contig 10462 bp, 5 predicted proteins | sample TergutLab28metaG_2_FD_97872 | JGI IMG/M metagenome (GOLD analysis project Ga0123354, IMG submission 97872) | Labiotermes labralis P4 segment gut microbial communities from Petit-Saut dam, French Guiana - Lab288 P4 | ecosystem: Host-associated > Arthropoda: Insects > Digestive system > Gut ...
GTAGGTCTGTGTCAGATAATCTGCGTTTTTATCTCGGGATACAACCAGAGTTTAGTTGTAGGTCTGTCATATAGGCTGCGTTCTTATCTCGGCATACATCCAGAGGTAGTTGTAGGTCTCTGCCAGATAAGCTGCGTTTCTAGCTTGGCATACATCCGAAGTTACACTGTTGATTTGTATCAGAGAAGCTATGTTTTCAGCTCAGCATACATCCAGCCTTTCACTCTAGATCTTTATTGGATGAACTGCGGTTCTGGTTCGACACATTTCCAACTTTATTTTAGCTCTTACCCTGTGAATATAGAGGGGAGTATCGAAACAAATCTCGTTCAAGAACTTCCTTGCTTAATTCACCTATTTTATTTACAACGTTAGATGTTTCGTAAGTCTGCCTGTTTACCTGCCGTCTGTAGGCTGAGTTAAGTCCAAGTGCTTTTATATTAATAATCTTGTCTCTTAGCCGTCCCATTTTTAGTTATTTGGTATGCCTAGAGAAGAGGTAAAGTCAGCTTGGCCCCTGCACGTAGTTAAGCACCTTGGCGGAATGACGTAGCGGTGGCATTACAGCTCCATATATTTTTAAAAATCGGTGGAGTATGGAGGAGACATCAGGTTCACGTTCCGACTCTTTTAGCTCACGTAAAGGTCTCCTGATATCTACTGCATAGGAGACTAGGAGGGAAACTGGACACTTTAGAGCAGAAATAAATATTTTACCCAATACCGAGAATTTAGCAGCAATTTATTTATCTTTGCTAATAAGATTCTGCTATGTGCTAAATTAATGGGATGAGCCTTGCTGTTGCGAACATAACGTTACACTGTGACGCTCTTAGAGCCTCGAGTGTAGCACAAAAACCTCGGTAGTCTACCGTCTGTAGTTATAGTTTTCTGGATTCTTACGCTTTGTCAACTTGTAAATTTTTCACTCAGCTTCGAAAGCACTACGATCCTTCGAAACGTCCATAGCTCTGTACCATGGGACACGGCGTAACTTCACAGAAGACTTAAATCATCAGCAGCGCGTCTTTAAGGACCTCAAATCTCGTAGCATTATTTAAATAATTTCTGGGGGTGTTGCATGAATAAACACATTTTTAGCAATGCCACATTTTCCTAGCTAACCGTTTCAGATTTTAACACAGTAAACGTAAAAGAAATCCTGATTTCATTTTCTTACTATTGCATTATAAATGATCCAGTCTTCTGTGACATAGCGTTGTGTAGTTTGGCAGGTAGGTGCCAGTGTTTTGGAAGGATCTGCTGCTTCCATGTTGCGGATTATGGGATTCAGGAAGCAGAGTCTTGCTAGAAGATAGTAATTCGCATAGGCACTGTCATGATAACCTATCTCAAATGAAAGTAAGCTATGCATGTAGATGGAGATAGTCTTTATTGTCTGTTTTTGGATGGAAGGATAATATTAAGATGGATTTTCAAGAAGTGGGATGTGGGGGGTACGAACTGGATCGAGATGGTTCAGGATAGGAACAGGTGGCGGGCACTTGTTACTGCGGTAATGAATTTTTGGGTTCTTTAAAATGCGGGTAATTTCTTGACTAGCTGGAAACCTCTTAGCCCTCTGCTCCATGGAGTAAGTAAGTAAGTTTTGGAATATTTATGCTTGTTTCAAGTAACCAAGAATTTTCCTTTGAATTGTTAACTTGACGTCGATGTCAGTAACTCGGAATATGCCGCTTCGAATTGTAGGATAATGAATAAATAGCGAACTGGACGGAGTGTGGAAGGACGCGATCTTGGCCTAATTTGAGGCACTAGTTTGAAGTATTTCTGAAGGGAGTAAGGCGAATCACGAAAAATAAGTATTTTACCGGTTTTGGTGCCGAGTTTTTAACTCGGTACTCCCGAATATGAAGCAGGAATTCTAAAGATTCCAAAGAAACGCTAGGTCATTTCTATTGATAAGATGTAATTAACTCAGAACTCAGTAGAAATAATAGTCTTCGACACGTGGGTCGGAGTTCGGCAATGAATTATGCGTAGACGAAGGGACCAACTTGTAACCACATGTAAGCTTATTGAAAGGGACTGCTCCCTTCAGTCCCCCACCCTTCTGTCTCCATTTATATAAAGCATTATAATATGCCTTAAGCTTGGTTCATCGCTTGCTTTGTTCCGGTGTTAGCAAGGCGAAACTAATCCTCTATTGTGACCGCATGCCAAATCCTGTATCCTAGATACCGTTGTTGTTCTTCAAACGAGAAGCTAAAAGCGCATCAAACGCCAGATGGACTCAAAGTTGGTAGCACTGCAAAGTTAACAATAGGAATGTCAATCATTACTTATTGTTACGACATTTGACATTTTGGCATGGGGTGTTTGAATGAGAGAATATTAGACGAAAACTTTATTTAATCAAGTTAAATGCATGTAATGTAAGCATTGAGAACTGAGTGGGGTTATATTAGATAATGCGTATTGTACTGGATATGGAAGGCATCGCGTGTGTTTTTACATGTGTGTTGCAGAATTTCCTATAAGTAATTTCTAAATCTGTTTAGCTATATAAAGAGTTGGCAGCGTGAAGGCATTTGTTATCAGTTAGTAGGGCTAGGGGTACGCAGTGGCGCAATTGGATGAGGCACTGCGCTACAAGCCGGAAGGTCGCGGGTTCGATTCCCGATGGTGTCATATTGGAATGTTTCATTGACACAATCCTTCCGGCCTCACTATGGCCCTGGGACTGACACACCCTCTAACAGAAATGAGTAAAGGGGGGTAAAGGAGGCCGGTGCGTAGGGCTGACAACCTTACCACATTCATGTGCCGATTGTCTTGAAATCTGTGAGCCTCAACCTCCTGAAACCGTCAGGGCTTGTTCGGACCTGTAATAGGATTGCTTTACCTATACCTTTACACATAAGATTGCCAACGATATTAGCTAAGTAAAGCCTGCGAAACAAGGAATTAAACAAAACGCTTTCCTTTTATTCTAAAGTATATGCAATAAAATTGACTTTTGTAAAGAACTGCGGTTCGAAATACTGATTGGAACGACGTCTGTTGACTCGTTCTATTTCTGTGATAACTTACCCTTGAAATACCAGTTCTTTGTAGGTTACATTCGCCGCTTATGTAACCTTAAATTTCCCCACAGTTTCCATATTTCAAATTCTTGGCCGAGAAACAATCTTCCATATACAATGTGTAGGCAGCACTGTGGTCTATTTCACTGCCAAATTTCACAGCCACACTTCCACTAGTTCAGTAGAAGTTGTCCTTAAACTGAAACCCACAGAAACTATCCGTACGGTGGCAATATTGTCATTTTGCAAAAATTGAAGAACAAATAATAAAGTTGCACACCTTTCTGAGTTCTACTACCATACATCGTTTGAGGATCTAATGGTAGGTGTCATTGTGGCCTCAGAGGTTCGCGCGTCCGCCATGATTTATTGCTGATTGTGGGAAGTTAACAAATACGATGTTGGAATGCGCATGAAGATTCGTGAAAACCAGTCGACTGGCACATATTTTGGAAAAGTAGCGCGCGTGTGTGTGTGCGCGCGCGCACACACACACACACACACACAAAAGATCACTGTTATTTCATGGCTCGGTTTGTGTTCTTTTGAAGAAGAAAAGTAATCTACAAGGACTGTATACATGGTAATTGAAGTAAAGATTTCTCCTATGTTTAATTATGCACCATTAAATGAAGCGTACCGAAGTGGAGGTATTATAGCATCACGCATTCCTGATCTAAATACCAGATGGAGGTGAGCCGCATTACTTCCTGGGAAAGAGCTCCCAGTACCTATTTGTGTAGGAACGTGGGAGGACCACGCAGCCTGTGTGGGCCCTGTGGGTAAGAGAGTAATCTATGCACCTACCAAAAAAATCTAACCTCAATGTTTTGACGTCAACCTCGTGGTATAGTTTATACACCTAATGAGCCATCCTGGCTTTTGGATTGTATTACCACTGATTTAATTTTTTTTGTGCGGGGCAGCCAATTTTTTTTGCACAGATTGTACCAAAATTGTGGAGATTTAGAATTGTGTAAGTTTAATAGGTTTTATGGGGTTTCTGTACCTCGTTGTAGAGAGGAGGGCATTTGTTTTAACTGTAAGACAGTTTGTGTAGGGATGAATCGTAATCTATACATTGTAGAGGATTTAGAAAGATCTTAACTTGGACAGTCATATCGCTAATTCAGTTCAACTCTCGTAGGGTGGGGGTGGGGTGGTTGCCCTCGTCTTGAAGACGACGGCGCTAGCAATCCGACGCACCCACTTGCACGGTTGTAAACATGGGAGTTACTCTGGCTTAATGAATTATTCCACCCTCTGCTGTCACCGTCACCACTACCGGGGCGTTGCTATGACGACAACATCCCGAGTTTCGTCAGTCACTTGTTTGGTACTGCCATCTGTCGGCAGACGGACGGACTACTCTCGTTATAATTGGAGGATTAGGCAGATAATTGAATAAAGCCTCTAGCGTGTCAGAACGAGGGGACGAAGAGTAAGGGAGAAAAATATAAAATAAAAATACAGGTAAAATGAAACATAGCGTAGCAGTTGGGTGGCTTGTTACGCGGCCCACATATTCGATTTTTATTTTCTGCACGTACATGCATCTGAAACGTACAAATGATTTTATTTCGCCAACAAAGTCGCAGCTAGAAAAGTACTGTCTTATAGGATGTGATGCAGTGTAGATTGGTAAAAATTTACCGGCTTTTCGAGTGGCAGCTAGTGCCCTTGTATGCAAGGTGGAAGATGGGATAAGATTTTACCAGTTACACGGCGTTACATTCCACGTCAGCAGTCATTTGTAATCACATGCCTGAGAAACTGCAATATTTTCGTATATTGGCGTATTTAAGGTTGAGTAAATGAGACACTAGCAGTGCCAGCCCTGTCAAGAATGCCGTATCATATCATGCCTGAGAAGTAATTATATCAAGTTGGTATTAAATGGAGATCGAAATGCGTGAAGATGTTTACATTTTCGGACTAAAGCAATTCTTGTTTAATTATTGTTGATCGTATCCGTTAACGACATGGGCAGTATGTTCGTCTATGCAACGTGAAACAGTTGCGTGACAGAGAGAAATTAATTGGAAAGAGCGCCGAAACGAAGCGGTCGCAGCCTACTTTGAGGTGCTGTGCATTTGTGTGGATAATCTAAGAAAAAATATGAAACACCTCAATCTGGAAGCTGATGTCAGGGTTTGAATCCCGAACTTCGTGTGTTATTAAACTCTTACAGATATTATACATTTTTCGTTATCTTGTTGTGGTTTAAAAGTCCTGTTTCGGAATCTATCTCTGCTTCTGTCATCAGAAGAAACCTACTCTCTTGGGTCTGTTAGATAGACATAATATGGGGTTTAGCCAAAACCAGATGCTAGAGAATGTGCAACATATATGTGACGTCAGTGTGACGAAGTGTTGCCCGAAATTAGATCACACTGCAAGACAAGACAGCGCAATCCCTACTTTAGGTTGGTTTCTCTTTAAAATTAAAAATTAGCTGTAATTCTTGCAGAAAGTGTAACTAACGAGACCCAAAAATAAAATAACTCATTATTCTCTGCCATCCAGTTTGTCTTGGTTTACCGTCATTATTTCTTAACCTTACAGCCAATGTAGGTATAACGTAACGATGAGGCGCGTTCATACGACCATTGTTGTGGTGGAAAAGCAGTAAGTTTTGCGTATCATCATTGTATGTCTGTGGCCTTAGGTATCCAGCATGTAATGCGCCAGCGCCTTACTGTCATCTGAGGTCTGTCCGACTGTACAATATATTTCCACGTTACTTCGTACACGGCACGATATTCGGGGGAGAAAAAAGTTATTGGAAGTAAAACCTGTGTTTTTTCCCTACAACTTTTGTCTGAAACATTTCTCATACTAAGAAGAACTGAGCAAGGTATGATCAGAGATTTATGTTGGTATTCATGTAAAGTACCCGTTACTCTTGTCAGATTTTAATAAAAATTGAAAATTTTCGACATATTATTGAAAAAATATTCTTGTATGAAATTTCATGAAAATCCGTTTAGTGGGAGTCGAATTTTTCAATGCAGACGGACGACGAACAGACCGACATGACGAAGCTAATAGTTCCTTGTTGCAATTTTGCGAACGCGCTTAAAAACGAAATAGACAAGAGTTACTCAGGTAACCATATTATAAACAGCCTACTGAGCAAAAGATGCGAGCTTCTTACATTGTTACTGCTGATTTGTTATTCCGTGACATCTGGCACCTGAGTAGGTCACCGATGTTACGGAGGAACTTATTATTATTACTCCATCTTTGAAGTTTATCCTTCAAGAAGGATGCGGTTTGTTTCTCTGAAACTTTTAAAACCACCGACCAGGCTGTACGGCGGTACTGCAACACAGCAGAGGACAAAACGCGAATTAAATTGAGAAAAGTAGTTTTACCGAATAACTGACTTCGTGCAGTAGCACTGTTGTTCAGAAGCTAGTAGTCGCTAATCAAGCCAAGAAATATGCTATCCAAAGGTGCATTGGGACTTTCAGGACAGCTGGTCGCTCTCCCATAACTTTACCCTCAACGAATCCATTCCACACCTTCTTACCTTTTCTATTAAATATCCGTTTTAATACTATCTCAACAGACTGATTAGCGAAAAATTCTAGATGGTTGGTTGAACACGAAACACAGATTTGAGGCAGCATATAAGAAATACAGGGACTATTTTCTCTCTATATCATAATGCTGCAAGAATTGTCCTTTCGTTTTTGTATCCCGTCTGTCAGTGAGGCGGGCGGCTTACATGCAAATCCCCGCTGAGTTTCAATAAAAATGTAAATATGGCGAGACGAGACGCGTTCGCACGGAGACGACAAAAAATGAATTAGAGGAGAGAGAGAGAGAGAGAGAGAGCAGGACACCACGATGACACTGGCTTTGTTTTTTTGTATTTCAGAAATCTGGCCGACACTTGCATTGTTTTGGTCTTATGGTTGCCGAAATGGAGTAAAATATGCCAGCTTTATGAATGGCGAAGGATGACTTGCATGGCAGTCTGCTCCATTAACACGTAAGAATTTCCAGATTACAGCAAGTGAGATTATAATCTGCGCATAGCTGTGAATATTCCTCGCGTTTGAGTTGCTCTTCTAATTACATCGAAACCCGTGAAAGGAAAATGCATATCTGACATAAACCAGCTGTGTGATTCAATAAATATTCAGTGCGTGTACTTAAGCTGAGCTCAGAAAAGCTTGTCGACACAGTTAGTTGGTCCGTCCAATGATAAATTTGAGGAATGGACGTTCCTACCGTCTCGTTTTGTTAAATGAAGACACACAGACAAGCACGGCGAAACAAATAGACGTAATTATGCAACTGTCGTTGCGAACAAACCAAAAAATGGCATCAAGAAGATTTATAGTTTAAACACGATGAGATAATCGGACTGACTCTGCAACATAGCCCTAGCAGCAGCATCTAGTATCTTTACATGGCTAATTTTCTGACTTCATGCAAACGATCTAACGTGCCTGTCACGCTTGCCAGTACCCCGACGTTCGTCAGACTGTTGAAGTCATTTTTTGAAAGTATGTAAAAAATTGTGAGATACTTTCAAGGACATATTTAGTTGAACCCTTCACAAGACAGTGTAATTACACGTTTCATTTGATCTAACATACACGTACATGAATTCTCCATAATTATGTGTCTCGTATGAAATTCATAATGAGTGGAGAAGACTACATAACTAGGAGCTTTATGATCTGTACCCTTCACCAAATATTATTCGGGAGGTCAAATCAAGAAGAATGAGATGTGCGGAGCATGTAGAACGTATGAAGGGGAGGAGAAATGTATAGAGGTTTTGGGCGGGAAAACCTGAGGGGAAGAGACCACTTGGAAGACCTAGTCATAGGTCGGAAGATAATATTAAAATGGATCTTCAAGAGTAGGATGGGGGAATGGACTGGCTTTTTCTGGCTGATGATAGTGACAGGTGGGGGAGGGGCTGTTGTGAACGCGGTAATGAACCTTCGGGTTACATAAAATGCGTGCAGTTTCTTGACCAGCTGTTGACCTGTGAGTTTCTCAAGAAGAACCCTGATTCTTGGAGTTAGTTAATTAATTAGTTAGTTGTATATGAAATTGACGGTAAACTGTTACTATTTCCTTAAAACCCATTAAGTGCTCGGTCTATTTAACGCAGTGTTCTCTGTTCCGTAGGAACTTAATTTGTGTACATTATCTGGGTGAAATGTTATCTGAAGTGTTAAAACAGATGAAAAGGAAGTGCTGGGACACAGGGCTCTAACGTGGTTAGTGAAAACAAGAGGCAGCGGTTAACTTCTTCTCGTGTTTGAAAGGCGGATTGGAGATAGGCCTGTGGCTGCATACAGGAACTTGTAAAGTCGGCATTAAATGGCGATTTGTTATCAGTTTCTCGTTTAGGCCGTTTTACCCGGAGGAATGGGCTAACGTGACCTTCAGATAGAAGGCCGCGTGGACTGTACGAGGGGATGCTGATAAGTCCTTAGCCCGACATACTTCCCGATGTCGTAGGACGGAATCAATAGTGTCGTTGGAAAGAGGGCTCTGATCATATGCCGAATTGCAAGTATTTTCTTATTACAGAGGCTGAAAGGAAGCATGTCAGGCGACGCGCATTTTCAACAACATCGAGACACGAGCTGTCATTAAGTGTGTTTTTCATGCAAGGCAAGGCGCCGAAGGAAATTCACGCCATTCTGATAGAAACGTTAGGGGGAAAATACACCATCGTATGCCACCGTCAAAAACTGGGTGGCCCAGTTTAAACGTGGTTATTTTCCCACATGTGATGCGCCTTGTTCTTGAAGGCCCAAAACAGTGACCACCCCGGAGATTATTGCACAAAGTCATGAGCTAATCTTGGAAGACCGCCGGATTTCGGCTAAATCAGTAGCTGAGCAACTGGGCATCTCACATGAGCGGGTTGGGTCCATCATTCATGAAGATTTGGACACGCGGAAGCTCTCCCCGAAGTGGGCCCCAACATGCCTGAAGGCGGATCACAAACGTCAACGGTGCCAGTTGTCTGTGCAACTTTTGGAATTTTTTTTCGTCGTGATCCACATGATTTCCTGTCGCGATTGGTGACCACGGACGAAACCTGGTTATATCACTATGACCCGGAGACAAAGCAACAATCAGTGGAGTGGCGGCATAGCGGCTCACCCGGCCCAAAAAAAATTCCGAGTGCAAAAATCCGCTGGAAAAGTTCTCGCCTCGATTTTTTTGGATCAAGACTGCATCCTCTTCATTATCTTCCAAAGGTCCAAACTATCAACGCGGAGTATTACTCATCCCTGCTGGTGCAATTGAAGGACATTTTGAAGGAAAAACACCGCGGGAAATTCACCAACTGGGTCTTGTTCTTGCACAATGCTCCGGCTCACCGGGCATTTGCAACCCGGAAGAAACTGGCCTACCTGGACTTCCAATGTCTTGATCACCCACCCTATTCTCCGAATCTGGCCCCGTCGGACTACCACCTGTTCCCTGTATTGAAAAAACAATTGAAAGGTGGCCATTTTTCGTCTGACGCGAAGGTCATTGCTGCCGTGGAGAACTGGTTGGACGGACAACCTTCTGATTTTTTGTTGAGTGGCTTGCAAAGTTAGAGCAACGGGCTATGAAGCATATTGAGCTTCGTGGGGATTGTGCTGAATAAATCCCGAGTTTGGTCGCTGTAGCTTGTTTCTTTCCTGGCCGGGCTAAGGACTTATCAGCACCCCCTCTTACTGCCGGTCTAGACGCTGTGCCGATGCGATTGATGTCTGAATCGGAATAGCCCGTGTCATGATTGCCTTCAGACTGCCGCGTAAGTTTATCTGAAAATACGTGCTTATTTAACAACACTTAAGACATAGCGTCGAACAATATAATGATAAGTGGCTTGCAGGGCTGTGGGAGGCGTCGGTTGCCATCTAATCTGAGGTATACCTACACCCTGGAATTTCGCACAGAGACTGAGGAAAATCACGTAGGAAGTAAGTTACCAGAACTGGTCTCCGGTTCGAGATTTTAGATATGGACCTGAAGACACAAATAATATCTTCCGCCCACTGAACCCCGTCATTCGATGTCACAAAATTAATTTATAACAACCAGGAGCAAAGACCTCATGTTGCTGAGGTCACTGGATCTAGTCGTAGATCGTTAATTTTGCTTTAAGATGGAAACTTTGAGGTCGGTTATGGAAACAGTAGAAACTTGCAGCGTGGTAAAGGGAACTGAGTAGCCCATAACTTAGTAATACCATGAGGCATTTCAGCCACACTGAAATCTCTTATTTTCCTTCGTATCTATTTTTTTCTCTTTTTATAATACTCATTTTTAAATGATGTTCTGTGTAAATATCTTCTCCTCCCCCCCCTCCCACCACGCTATTCTCCAGTTTTGCTGCCGCTGGACACTGTGTTCTCTGACATACTGAAAAAATA
>Ga0123354_10020228_pt1 | contig 10462 bp, 6 predicted proteins | sample TergutLab28metaG_2_FD_97872 | JGI IMG/M metagenome (GOLD analysis project Ga0123354, IMG submission 97872) | Labiotermes labralis P4 segment gut microbial communities from Petit-Saut dam, French Guiana - Lab288 P4 | ecosystem: Host-associated > Arthropoda: Insects > Digestive system > Gut ...
AAAAAATGGAAACACCAAACCCCACAATACATTTCAACCGAAAATGGGGGGGGCATTCGCCCTCGAATTTTTTTCCCCCCCCCCCCCCACTCACCCTCGGGTCTGTAACGTCATTGGTCAGTATAAGCTGTGCCATTAGCAGTACACGTGCTTCCTGTTTCGAGCTGTTAAAAATGGTATAAGCCGTCACTTCCGTTACGTTAGCTGGCATTTTGCTGGGATCTGTACCGGTTTGTCTCAGTGCATGTGTTTCTTAGATGTTCATTGCCTTCCATACGTGGGAACCGCCATTTGATTCCGGTCATGTCGTCGTGTGCGAGAGTCGCGTTAGTGTCAGCTGCTTTATTGAAGAATACTCACTATGGCAATGGATCCGTTGTCTGCAGAGCTAGGTATGCCGTTATAGAAAGTCACGTAGTAATACAGTGGTTAAATTAATGGTATCCATCTTACAGAGTTAATGTGAAGGTCGTTTGGTTCTCATGAGTTTTGCCATAATTCATTGTTGATTTTATTAACAATCCATTGTAGTCAGTGATTGGTTTTCCACATGAGCCTAGAAATGTATCTTCACTGCACGCCTCGAGCTGCCATTCTTGTAGGAAAGTATCTTTTGGTTCTAGGAGGGTTTGTGGTTGAAACGGACATTCATGCATAACAGCGCATTTTCAAACTCAACATGTGAGCGAAATCATTGATTTTTTTTTAAGTAAGAGATTGCATTCTAGGATGTTGGGTATGGAGAGGTGTCCAATATCCGATTTATGTAACTTCCACACACCTTTCATGAAACTTTAGCCAAGGGTGCAGATCACATTATGTACTAACAAACTCCATTGCACAGAGTTAGTCTTTTGACAATGGAACATAGTTCCTTAGCTAATCAGCTTTGTGGAACCTCAAGTTTCATTACAATGTTTGAGAGCCAGCCATTTGTCTTTATATTGATCACATGAATCCAGGCTATTTAAGGTCCTTTTAAAATTTTTTCCCCAGCTAAGTCTTCCATGCAGGCTGTTTACTTCAGGTATACCCACCAAATGCCCATATGCATTTCTCTTCTCCCTGATGCATGCCAAATGCCCCTTCTATCTCAGACCCTAATGCTGTTTTTTGTGGGGGCGAGGGGGGTGGTGGGGAGGCTCTTGGCTAATCTGTCTTGAGTTGGTATGACCTTTGTGTTGGCAATCTGTACCTGATACAGTGTCAGCTGTATACTATGTGTTGAACACTGCCACACACACACATTATATTTGCATTACAATTTTTAATAAACTATATTGTTTTGGATAAGAAATAGTAGTATTTTGAAATGTGAGTGGATGAAGATTTTAAGGAGTGCAGAAAAATATAGAACATAACCAAAATATAATGAGTGTATAATCATAGTGTTGTGTTATTCAGACCTTGTAACCAATATTGGTTTGATCAACAAAATGGGATGATGGTACCCAAATTAGATAAGAACCATGTGCTCAATTACAAAATTATGTTAATTTCTAAAAGTGTGGATCAAAGTCAGCACATAGTATAGATGTAACTTGTTAATATGACAGCACACAGAACTGTAGTGCAACCTTGCTGTTACTAAGTGTGTGGTAAATTGTGAAATACCACCATACAGCTGTAAGTAAATATAATGACGACCGTCTGTTTGATTAGGAGATAATTTACTTGGTAACCATATGTTAAGAGTCTGAAGGATAAATATGAATGTGAACGTTATCAAATTTGTGATGCCAAGTACACTAATCCCACCTAAGTAACTTTATATAATTTTATCAGCCACATAAATCCCCTGGAAGACACACTTGTGTGGAACTTGTTACTCTCACAAGTTGAGTTTAAAGTGTTTGGATGATGGTGTAATTCAGTCATAAAGAACATTGCTTTGAACTTTGTCCATTGTCATAGTTTATTAAAAACAGTATGTTTCAGAAGCTGGTTCTGCTTCTTTCTTTATATGTATGGGATAATATACAAAAAGATTTTGATTGGTCCCATTGTAGAGCTGTTCTCAAACCATGGATAACAAATAGTTGTAAGAGTCAACCATAAACCTAAATACAACCCAGATCAAGATTAGAAGGTGATTTTAAGGTATCGTGCTGAAAACAGTGGAAACCCTTTACCAATAAGAAGTGTCAATGGGCTATAAGACATGCCCATTACATTGAGAAATATGAAATCGTAGTGCAGAGCTGCAGTTATACCATAACACAACCTACTTCTATTGACTCCGGAGCTTAAACTCTTAGTCTGTAATTAAATGATCCTAATATCCTTGTCTTGACTTTGCCCTTTTATTTTGCTGTCATTAGAGAAAGAGAGAGGGAGATAAGTGTTTCTATTTAACTGCACTGTCAGTTGCTAAGCTGATATAGTACTGGTGGGGGTTGGATGAAATATGAGTTTGGAGCAGTGATGGAAGATGGCTGATGGGAAAACTGCAGTACTTAGTGAAATCGTGTGCCATTGCCACTTTTTCTACCATAAATCCCACATGCAGTAGTGTGGGATTGAACCCTGGCATCTGTGGTGAAATGCCGACCATTCACTACATGAACCATGTCATAGCCCCCGCTGCTCCTGAACTTCAACATCGATCTGAATTCTCTCTCCATTAGTGAAGGAAGCTGAGATGACAGTGATGTACAGACCATGTCCATGATAGAATGAGGTGGAGTGACCACTCCAAAATTGAACCCTTTTTTGATACCAAGTTGTCTGGTCCCTTAAGGCACATGTTCAGACACATTACAAACAAACCACAGGGAATGATTTGGAGAACTCAAGTATAATTTAAATTGGGATCCAAAAATGAGCCCAACATGCATATGAAAAGGTCATTGCATAGCATGGAAGGAAGCCATGGTGGTACAGATAGAAAGAACCCAGTAATATTAGTAGCAGGTATAAGGAATTTGCCCACATGGCTGGTGTGACAATCACTGTTCATCGGTCTGGCGCATTGGTTCCTAAAGTGTGCTTCGCAGATCCCAAGGGATCCATGATTGGTTCCTAGGGGATCTGTGGATACATTTATGTAATTGCTACTTTGAAGCTTACTTATTTTTTTTATTAAAGGAATAATGTTTTGTTAAAAATAATAGCAGAGCATCTTTAATTGGTGATGTGTTTGTTTTGTATGACTGTAAAAACAATTAAGAAACTTCGTACACCCACAAAGCATGCGACAGTCATTTTAATTAGGTCAAATTGTGCATTGCATTGTTACATGTGCTAATGGTATGTATTCTTAGCTATCTAAAATCAATTCTGTGATATTAATTGTCAATTTCAAATACCTGTCATCCAGACATTATATGTTTACGTGAGCTGAGGATCTGTGGTTATTTTCCGAAGCCAAATGGGTCAACACACAAGAAGGTTTGGGAAACACTGGTCTAGCATACAGATTACTCTGGTATGGATTACACCCATCTTTAAGATCAGCAAGGTACATGACAGCTCTGCTTAATTTGGGGTATGTACATGTTTGTCGTACGTCCATTCTGTGGCGCTGTCATGAATTTTATACAGTCAAACCTGGTTATACCAACATCAATTTATGTGACACCTCATCTATTGTATCAGATATCCTGTGGTATCAATTACTTCATCACTGTTAATCGTAACATTATACTCCTTGGTTAGAACAATGCTTCTTTATAGCAACACAAAATATCCAGTCCATTTCATGACATTATAACCAAGTTCAGCTGTATTATTATCTTCATTTGTAACAGGTTTTTATATGCCAGGCAATTCTGATATTGTCCCCCCCCCTGTATTTTACATGCTGATCTGTTTTCTGAATTCATAAGTATTTTTACACTCATATAATGAGGGACTTCGAGTTTTGGCATTGAAGTCTGTTTAAGTTGGTTACTTCATGATATCATTTTAGCTGGCTGGGAGGATTTTGAGGCTTAATTCTACATATCTCAGTGTGAAAAGTTTGCCTTATCTTGCACAGAATATTTCCTTAAAAACAGATTTTCTTTTCTTAGACTATACATCACTCTGACAACTGTTGTCCACCCCATTTTTTCCTTAATATTTTTCTGTTTTCCTTGCATTACACAGTTAAATGTATGTCATATTTTTTGTTGTGTAATATTTTTATATTTGTTTTTTACTTTTACAAATATTTTCCTTGGAGCCTTATAGAATATTTATTGAAAATATTGTGATATGTTACCAATATTCACCCATATTAAATAATGGTTTGTTATCCACACTATGAATTATGGTAACACAGTAGTGAAATTTCTGACATTTTGTGAAATATTTCTTGAAAGTGTGTTCATCAGTCAGATGTTAGAAGTAAAGTTGTGACATGCAATTCTTAAAACTTCCTTTATTTTAATTTTAGGACAAATTAACAAATTGGAGACAGTCTAATAAATGAGAGGCATCGGCAAACAAAGAACAGTAATTCATAAAAAGAATGTCTGTATAGCATGTTGTTGTTTGCTTCACATTATTGTTGTACAGTGTAACTATCTTAGAACTTTCCAGAGTTTGTTGAGCCACTTGGGTGGAAGAGTTTGATGCTCTGCACATAGATTGCTAATGGAGGGCTAACAGATGACAGGTAAAACTTGCACAAATTACAGGTGCTGCAGGTGCTCTCTGTTGCTGTTGTTTTCAGGAGAACATTCATGCCGAGAACTAATTTCATTGCTAAAGGATTAAAGAAAGAAAGGGTTTGAGACTCTTGAGTGTTCACTGAAGAAAAAGTGTATGAAGTCATTTGTAGGCTTAAACATTCATCTGAAAAATTCCTTATATGGGAAATGAAGATATCACATTTTTTATTTACTTTATTCAACCCCCTCTGCCCTCCCACCCCACCCCCAAAAAAGGAATGTCTTATGTAAAATTTTATGGACATGTTAGTATTTTGTGCATCACAACAAATTGTACCATACCTTGGATGTAATCTGAGTAAATTTAATTTGTTTTTAAAGATTCGGGTTTTTTGGAATGTGATGTGATGCAAATATGGTAGTTCATGATGTTTTGAAGTATAAGAGCTATTATTCTTTGACTACTTTACCCAAGAGATACGTGGTCAGACAATAAAGTTCGCGAACTTGCCACCATGTGCTTGCCATGGCAGCACTGGACAAAAGCCTTAGTATGGTTTGATGACGTTGACATATCAGCATTTCACAGCTGTGTTGTTCTTGATCTATGGCAGTCTCTTTCTGAGTGGCATCTTTTACTGTCTGGGTGTGTTTTGGTGTGCCGCCGCGAGAATGTCAGAGCTTGAATTAGAGCAGCAAATGAACATTAAATTTCTTGTTAAACTTGGAAGGAGTGGGAACAAAATCAGAGAGATATTAGTGCAAGTTTACGGGGATAATGCTATGAAGAAAACAGCAGTTTACAAGTGGGTGAAACGTTTTTCTGAGGGAAGAGAAAGTGTCACTGATGAAGAGAGATCAGGACGGCCAGCAACAAGCAGAACTGAAGAAAACATTGCAAAAATTCGTCAAATTGTGCGTGAAAATCGTCGGCTGACTGTCAGGAGCATAGCAGAACAAGTGAACATTGACAGAGAAACAGTTAGGAAAATCTTAACTGAAGATCTCGACATAAGGAAGGTGTGTGCAAAAATGGTCCCAAAAGAGCTCACCAAAAAACAAAAGCAAAGAAGAGTCACAATTTGCAAAGACCTTTTGGTGAGGCAAGATGACATTTTGGGCCATGCCATCAAAGGTGATGAAACATGGGTCTACCAATACAACCCTGCAACAAAGCGGCAAAGTGCACAACGAAAGACTGCCAATTCCTTACGATCAAAAGAATTCCATCGGTCCAAATCAAGAGTCAGAACAATGTTGCTGACTTTTTTTGATATTAGAAGGATTGTTCATTATGAATTTATACCAACTGGACATACAGTCAACCAAGTTTACTATTTGGAAGTACTGGAAAGGCTGCGTGAAAAAGGTAGACGGAAACGACCCTAACTGTTTGCCAACAACTCATGGATCTTGCTTCACGACAATGCACCTGCTCACACGGTACTGTCTGTGAGGGAGTTTTTAGCTACTAAACAAATAACTGTGTTGGAACACCCTGCCTATTCACCAGATCTAACCCCCATTGACTTTTTCTGTTCCCGAAGATAAAGGAAACATTGCAAGGAAGGCATTTTTATGACATTGATGACGTCAGGAGTAATACAATGGCAGCTCTGAAGTCCATTCCACAAAACCAGTTCCAAAATTGTTTTGAAGGGTGGACTAGGCGCTGGCATCGGTGCATAGCTTCCCAAGGGAAGTACTTTGAAGGCGACCATGGTGGTATTCAGCAATGAAATATGTTGCACTTTTACCGCGATGAGTTTGTGAACTTTATTGTCCGACCACATAGAGGCAGTATGATCCTTCAAAACGTTAGGATCTATTTGCATAGAACAGTGACACATTGAATTAAGCTTAAACCTTCAGGAAAGCCATGGTGAAAAACCTCAAATCTTGCAAATTATAATTTGTTAGGCTATACATTTGTTGATTCTTTGGTCAGTCCAAATCTGTGCTGTACAATGGGATGGGTGGAGTGTCTGACTCTTCTTCCCGAGCAGCCCAGCAGTTTGCAGGGAGCTCAAAAATAATCATATCATGCTGTGTATATTTTTTATAGTTCGTGGTGGTCTCATGTAGAGATGGGCCCACCAGATGCTATTCTCGGAGTTACAGAAGCGTTTAAACGAGACACCAATCCAAAGAAAGTCAATCTGGGTGTTGGTGCATATCGAGATGACAATGGAAAACCTTATGTCCTCCCAAGTGTACTGAAGGTATTCAATGTGCCATATAATCTTGCTTGATCTTACAGTTAGATACATAGTATAAATAAAGCCTGAAAGAATATGTCTATTTAATTAAAGTTATGTTGCTTTTATTTGTATATTTTTGGTCCTCTTCATGTCTCACTTTGCAATTTTTTCTGCTTTTTTATTAACATTATTGCATGTTTCAGGAGGGTCGTGCTATAATTTTTCTTAACTGGTTGGTGTGGCGTGTGAGATGTCATGGTGGTCCAGTTGCAGGCTTCTGCAGATCTGTGATTGCATATTTGCACCAATGTACCATTTGGACAAGTGTGTGGGGGAAGAGGTGCATGCTCATACATGCTTTTTAAATTATAATGTTTGCCTTGCTCATTACCCACAAATCTGAATTTCACTTTTAAATGGAAGTGTAAACAAAATTCATTTGAGAAATATGCTGCAAGCCTACAGATTTTCAGAGGACATTACTTTGCTGTCTTTCACAAGTCATTTATGAGCTTTAGGCGCTCTCCACAGTATCCAACCTTTCTGTATGCTTTTAAAGTTGCAGATTGTTGTCATTTGACATTTTTGCTTTAACATATGACTGTCAACGTGTAAAGGAGAATGAGTATAAGAGGTATATATATATATTTATGTTGCCATCAGTAGCTCGGATTGAGTACACTTGAATCAGATTACATGATAATTAGTAAATAATTAATCTGGTGAAGTGAAGTTGCTATGGCATAATTTGGGGTACTATCGCAATTTTTGTTTAGAGGGACTGGGAAAAACTGTGAAAAACATCAGTCAGGCTGGTTGGTCTGTGAGCTGAGGTAGGAATCCAGAACCCCCTCAATACAAAGCAGCATTGCGGTCTACTGAATCATAATATTTGGTTTTCATTCTCTCCTTTTGCCCCTAGGACCTTCATGAAGCTCTTCCACTTGGTACTGTCTATCTAAGGCTAATCCTTTTGCCTGTGTCCAGCCTTTTCCATCCTTCTGTAGTTCCCATTCTGTTGTTCTTGGTCTACCCCTCTTCCTTGTTCCTCTGGTTTACATAGAGTATGGCCAATCCGCCATTGTCTTTCCTTTATTTATTGTTCAATAGGTGTTTGTTCTGTTTTCTGTCATAATTCCTCATTTGGAATTTTATCCAGCCATTTGATGCTTAAAATACATTGTAGGCATTTGTGTACAAACACTTGGAGTGAATTACTTATCCATTTAATTATTTTCCAATGCAGTTTGGTGACAAGTACATAAACACACGCCTGCTTGTAGGAAGTAGAGATATGCAGATTTAGATACCTTTGTAAAAGTTATTTTCTGATCAAGAATCTGAAGAAAATGTGATATGCAGTCAAAGACAAGAGCTGCTGTCGTAATGGCAGTGGTGCTTCAAGTTCTATTCAGATGGCAACTGTTACTGCTGAAATGTGTGAAACTGCATTTGGAGAAAGCAATATAATAAAGAATTAATGCAGCTGTTTGGAGATTTAGATATACTTATATTTGTCAGAATAAGTCAGTTGAATCAGTTTTGTCATATTTATGGAATGGATAGTAAAAGAAAAGTAAGTCAATTATTTAACAATAATCCACACAGAAGTTGACTAAGAAGATGACCAAAAAACAGATGGTGGAATTGTATACAAACAGATATTAATAAATGCAAAATTACAAATTGGAAAGAGAGGTGAAAAAACAGAGCTAACTGGGAGAAGTCCATTAAGGAGATGAAGCTCCACATTGGACTTAGTGCCATTGAAGGAGGAGGAGGCAGTTTGTGGGTCTGTAAGGTACAAATAACATTTCAACTAATCACATCACAGTAAGCAGAATCATCAGTGCTGATTGAGAGGGAATTCACAGTGATATAGAAGTGTGTTGAACTGAAAGTTGTGGTGAAGTGGAATAACTGATTGATACATATCTTTGAGGACCCCCTTGTGTGTTGTGGTTCAGAGTTTTGTACACGATGAAAACCTTACTAGACGTGAATAAATACAGTTGTGGTACGAGTATGGAGAGGCTTCATCCAGATAGTGCCAGGTTTGTTGAATAGGCCATTGCAGACCGATTTGACGCTATCTGATATAGTGATTGTATGTTTTGGTTTTAATGTCTGTGTATATTACACTCTTCATTATTTTGGGGGGGCTATGTGAAGACTGAGTGAAATATCACCATAAATTTAATGCAGTGTCTTTAGTATGCCTTGGCCTTTATTACATCTGTGACACACTGAGGACTGTGCACCATTTTTGGTAAAGGGTTATGTATGTAGCTTAAAGATTAGCAGCAACCAGTTTGAGCATTTCATGAATTAACATAATTTGAGTGGCAGTTACAAACTACTTCATTGCTGTTTAGGAAATTTGCAGTAACGACTTCAGAGGTCTGCTGAAACCAATTAATACCACAGTAATCTTGAGTGGATTGAAAAAGAAAGGACAGTATTCTACTCTCAAAGTAGCAAGGGGAATAAAAGGGAGTATGAAAACTGTAATCTAGTGATATATGTACTGAAAAATTCTTTGTCATGTGTTCCTTAAATACTGACCTGTATGAATGTATCAGAGTGCATTGGTTCATGTACATCTTCTGATAGAACAGTGAAATAAAGTTCTCTGTAAAACTGTAGTCCTGTAGTATGTTTAAGGAATGGTACATGTAGTGCTGTCTGTGAAACGTAATACTGATCTGATGTGAACCAGCAGTGCAACCATATGTTGTGTGTAACATGTGCACCTTGACAAATAGCACATCTATATAATTTTCGATTTTAGGGTACCTGCCCTGTTATGGTGTTATTAGACCATTGTGTGTATGTATATGATTCTGACTGTTGTCATTATTTTGTTTTTCTGCTAGGCAGAGGAACAACTGAGTGCAAAGAAACTGGACAAGGAGTATTTTCCTATTGCTGGTAGTGCAGAGTTCTGCAATCTCTCCATCAACTTAGCTTTAGGAGAAGAAAATGAGCACTCAAAAAATGGCCTTGTAAGTAGTTGTGATGTTCAAATGAAAAAGGAGGTGTAAAATTTTTAAGTCTCTCCGGGATTTCCGAACTCGACTGCACATCAACCAAGACAGACACGGCAGAAAGGAGCATATCAACAGAGAGAGAGACACTCCAAGTTTCTGTCCTACCTTACAGGTGCTCGACATGTGCACCCTTGGTGATGCAGCAAATGTCAATCCTGTAATCAAGTTCCTGCGACTCACGTTGCAACATTTGGCGGTAGATAGCAGCGACTGCCTCCACAATCCTTTGTCGCAGCTGTGGTAAATCACGTGGCATAGGAGGCACGTACACACGATCCTTGATGTAACCCCATAAGAAAAAATCGCAGGAGGTTAGGTCAGGTGACCGTGGAGGCCAGGGAAGAAGAGGAGAGTCATTGTGAGAAGCGCGCCCAATCCGGTGACCGGGAAGACTAGCATTGAGGTGAGCATGGACGTCCAAATGGTAGTGTGGCGGGGCTCTGAATTGTTGAAAAATGAAGTCCACAATATCTTCCTGTAATTGTGGCATTAACCACAGTTGCAGCATGTCCAGGTAGTTAATACCGGTAACAGTTGGCTCCGCAAAGAAAAATGGTCCGTAGACTTTGCAAGAGGAAACGGCACAAAACACATTCACTTTAGGCGAATCACGGAC
>Ga0123354_10020231_pt1 | contig 10461 bp, 4 predicted proteins | sample TergutLab28metaG_2_FD_97872 | JGI IMG/M metagenome (GOLD analysis project Ga0123354, IMG submission 97872) | Labiotermes labralis P4 segment gut microbial communities from Petit-Saut dam, French Guiana - Lab288 P4 | ecosystem: Host-associated > Arthropoda: Insects > Digestive system > Gut ...
AACTACATGTTTCGGCCTGTACTGGCCATCTTCAGGTTGTCTTAGGGGAACTTAAGATCTTACTATAAGCATGCTTATAGTAAGATCTTAAGTTCCCCTAAGACAACCTGAAGATGGCCAGTATGGCCGAAACATGTAGTTGTTCATTATATAGTCATTAAATACACCTCATGTGACACAGTTGTGTTTGACTACATACCGTTTTCCTAGGTGTAATATTACTTGTTTAGTGAGTTATTAGTGCGTTTGGTAAGATTTAGGTCTTTACCTGTACACCACGCACTGAATACGCGAGAATAGCTGGCGGTATGGAGCCGTTCATTCGTAACTTGGGAAATAGAAATAAATGTGAGGCCACGCTCTAGCCACGTATTAACCCTGCTGGAGTCCACTGTAGTCAGTGGAAGCACCACAGTCAGTCTTGATACGGCGGTCAAGAGAAGTTATTTCCCCCTCCTCCAACCCCCACCCCCACCCCCCGGGCTGGATTTCTGATCATGGTCCAAAAGCCCATAAACTTTTGAGCGTTTACCGGCCTTCCGGCTCAGTAGAATTGGTTGACGCTCTATTAATAATGCTTTGTTCAGTTTGCAGCTTCGTTGTCTGTATCGATTTTAGGTATTCGTGGCAGTTCATGTTGGTCTCCACAAGACCTGTTCGTAGACTCGTGCTTTATGACAGATGAATCGAATGGATGTCCAGAAATAGAGAATGATTGTATCTAATAAACCGGAGAGTGTTACTACTAACTTTATTTTTTTGCCTAAGAATGGAAACAGACTTACTTTCCGAAACGTTTGCATTTTTTATTTTACTTTTAGAAGATGGACCATTTCACAACAGTCCGAATCACTAAGAAGTACCAGTAAAGTCATTCGGCTGTCGGCAGCAATGATCATCATTGAGCGAAACTTTTCCATTGTCAGGCAAACCAAGAAGAAATGGTACTCAGTCTAAACGTACATTTACCTCGTTAGCGACTACTTACGTATTCAGCCCGTTAGTTTTTTTTTTTTTTTATGGCTTCGGTCCTTCTCTGGGGTTTATGTTAACTTCACTGAAATCACTTGCAGGCTCTTGCTATTAATTCGTCATTTCCTTTTGCTGCTGTTCAGGAAATTCTGCTTTTACTTCCGTTCGTTACAACGTCGGAAATATGTCTGTCTTTGTTTAGAGGCACTGCTTAAGGAAGCTCTTAGAGTTAGTAGATACAGGACGTATCATAATGTACTCCGGAATTACAAAAATTTGTTATAGGAAAACCGTAGGACACATATTTACGAAACCTATACACATAGAAGGAACAACTCAAAAAGTTTTTTCCCAGTAAGTTGTTTTTTTTTATCGTAGTTCACATTTCTGCCGCTAGGCGATGCGATTGTAGGTAGTGAAAAAAATGGCCGCTCCGGGGGAGAAGTCGTTTTGTGTGTTGGAATATCACACGAGTAAGTCTGTGGTTACTGCGCAACGTGCATTTCGTGCAAAGTATTCGTCCCACCATTGCCACGTGACCTCGCTGACCTAAAGGCATGGACCATTGCAGCAGTGAAGAATATCGATGCACCCATGTTGACGCGTGTGTGGTAAGAACTTGAATATCGTATGGATGTGTGCCGTGTCACCGGTGGTGCACACATCGACCATCTCTAGTTAGGGGAGAGGGGGAGGAACTTTCAGTTTTCCTGTGGCTGTGAACAATTCCACTAAGGTATGTCCTTTGGTTTTCTTGTTATAAATGTTTGTAATCATGGAAAACATTATGAAACGCCCTGTATTGACTAAGCCCTCTATTTTCTCCTCATCAAGCAAAATCTTTGGGTTTTATTAGGCGCTTTCGCAAAATAGCGCAGAGCGACTGTTAGCTTCGTCATCTCTGTCTTTCCGTCTTGTCCGCATGGAACAACTCGGCTCCCACTAGACGGATTTTCATTAAATTTGATATTTGCATATGATTCGAAAATCTTTCGTGAAAATTCAGGTTTAATTAAAATCTGTTCATAATAACAGTTACTTTACACGAAGACTTATGCATATTTATGATATCTCGCCGAATTCTTCTTTAAATGAGAAGTATTTCAGTCAGAAGTTGTAGAGAAAGTCGAAACACACATTTTATGTTCAATAGAGGTTTTTTTTCGAAAATGGTGCCGTGTAAGAGATAATGTGGAATAATATTGTGGAGCTGGACAGGCCATAAATTGCAGTATGGTACATGCGCATTGCGTGCTAGATTCCTACGGCTACAGACACACGCTCAGAATATGTAATACTTGTTGCTTTTAATCTGCAACAATGGTTGCACGAACGCGCCATAATGTTATGTTACGTACAGTGCCTCCCCTGTTATGAACAGAAACATAAATACCGCTGTGCCTCAGGCGATATCGGGGTTCGATTCCCGGTACGGGAAAAATGTTCTCTTGTCCAAACTTCCAGATCGGCTCCGTAACAAACCCTCTTTCTATTCAGTGGGTATTTTCCCCGGGGGTAAAGCAGCTGGTCATGAAGTTGACCAATAACATCTGTTGCGGGTCGGCGTTAAGAATGGACGGAGCTATACTCCCATCCATGTTCACTTCATTATAAACATAAAATATGTATCTACACAGACATTTCGCCATGTTGGTGCTAGTCACAGGCCCGTTGTCACTGCGATCACGTCTGACGTTTGCAATGCAATATTGTGTGACTAATTGTAGTTGAATTTGTGCGTGGTAAAGGCTGGGCAAGAAGCACACGCAGACCGTACGAATTTCGAGATGCGATATGGAATGCAGTGATGAAGGTGAATCATTATAAGCCCATATGTTGTTAGTATGATCATAACACAGGCTGATGACCGCACTAACAACGTGTGTTGGTAGCCAGTGGTTTAGATTTGCAGAGGTAATTGTAAGCTTTACGTTATGTCCCCGTACAATTGCTCTACTGAGTGTGTATCTGTGCGTGTTGCGTGTTTCTACGACACAGGCGAGCACACTGATGGCACCAATGGCATTGCAACCGGAATGCTATTTACTACACAGACCATATGCACACTTGACATTTATTATGCACTGTGATAATGTTTTCAAAATTCATAACCCCCCTACTGTTATGCTGGAAGCACAGTCCTCACTTGACACATATTCATGTTTTAGTATGCCGAGTTCATGCGAGGTGTCATTGCCCCCTTTTTCAAAATCCTTGCACCAGCCCTCATTATGCACCCAGACTCGAGAAATTTTAGAAAGTCGGTTAAATTATAGTTTTAACATAAAATTTAATTAAGACGGTTCCTCGTTTTCTTCTTCTTGTTCCTGCCCGATTTATTTCTTTCTTCTTCGCCCTATTCACACAATCTATCATATTCTCGTGTTTCATTCTTCTGTGTTGTGTTTTTTTTTTTCGTCAATGTCCCTTACTTTCCATTTCATATTTGTTTCCACCATTGTCACTGACATATGGAATTACCTCTTTTCTCTCATACCTTCTCCTTAATTTTCCCGTTGCTCCCCACTCTTCACCCTTCTATTCTTCTTTTTCAATTTATTCGTTCATCTCTTACATACATCATCACACCTTCGTATTCTTCCTGCCCGTCTGATCCTACCCGTTACTGAAATGTTTTTCACTTCCTTTTCTTCAGCATTTTCCACATCACAACCTATTCATTCCCCTACCCCATCTTACTCACCTTTATTTCCTCAGTCTGTTTTATTTTTAACCTCTGTATTTCCCCAGTTCCTCTTTCTTGTCTCCTTTTACAGCTCCTTAATAGCACAGATTGATTCCCTTCCGTCTAGAATTACTCATATCGAAGTACAAATTGCCGCGTGTGTCGTGTGCCACACGAACTCTGAAAGAGCTGTTATGTAAACCTGAAGAATTCATATTTTAAAGTTTGATATCAGGTTTCTGAAACGTATCCAGTAAATGTGTTCTATCATTTAACATAATTTTAACAACGATGTAAAGTTTGCTGGAGCACGGAGCGGGATTTCCTGGTTCGATTTTCGTACAAGTCACATGAATTTTTCTAGGGCGTATATTTTTGTGATAAATCTCGAGTTTCGTTGCTGAAGAGAGTAAATTATAAGTATAGAATTCCAGAAGACCAGAAAATTTATTTCGTGAGAAATCCATACAATATTTCAGGTCGGAAATCTTGAAGGAAAGACACTGTTTGAGACATGGGCATGTATGGGAAGCTAATGTTAAGCTGGGTCGTAACAGAGTTGTTTGAACATGTAAAATGAACTCATTTGTATCGAAACAGGGTAATCGGAGAGCTCCTGCAAAGATCTTTATATTCCTGTGTGCTGTATGAAGGAAGGCGAATTGTTTCGTTAGCTGAACAATTGTTAGCTTCAGCTGTACGGGGTTAGAAGAGACTCAGTACACTAAAAGTGTTAGATATCAACGCATTCCAAGCTGAGTGACGTAGCGGTTTCTGTCGACATGTATATTACAGCATGAGAAGAATCATGCCAAACTTTCAGTTGCTCTGATCGTGCCCCATAGTTTGTCTTTTTTCTGTGGCGCAGTAACTCAAATCGGGCCTCGGCGTCACAGTGTTGAGGTATATAGGTTGAGGTTCATAGATCATACACACACACACACACACACACACACACACACACACACACACACAGATGCATAGGACTGCTCTGAAAGAGTGATTAGCTCGTCGCAGAAGCCACTACCAACAAAACGCACAACAGTCATAAGAGACAAATAGCTGGATTTGAACTCGAGTTCCCTGAAATCTAGCGGCTGCTGAATCACACCTTAGACTGCACGGCCACCGGGATCGGCTGTGTTAGAATTACGTGTACACATAATTAGGAGCTGTGGGTAGAAAATGGCCGGAACCTGTTCGGAGATGCTGCTTTGGTTTTCAGTTTAGAGATACACCGTCGGACTTGCGCATATTCAAGTTATGCCACTTCAGACTCTCGAAATTTTAAAAGGTAAAAAAGAAACAAAATAGCAACGTTTTTAAAACACTCGCCGAATTTTTACTTGCGGGAATGAGAGTGCGATGGGACGAATGTGGTGGAAGAATACTGCTGGGCGATGGCACAGGCGGCTATCGCTGTAGTTCTGAAGCCGATCAGGTTTCAGTGTGTTGGATTTTGGGCTTTTGGGTTTGAACTGGACTGTCTTGAATGTACACTACATGTATATGCAATGTTTACCGTGTGTGTATATATATATATAAGTCGCAAAAATTTCGACTTGCGCCAAACTTTCTGGAGCGTACCTATTGCGTTAAGTAGGGACGGTTTCGGACTACGAAATGCTGGGGTGATGTTGACGTTACTGCTGCCTTAATTTGGCTGAAACCTTTGGCAGGGCAGTAGAGTGGCCCATCGGTGTACCACGAATATGTGCTACTTCTTTTGTGGGTTTCTTTAAATACGCTGTCTGAACTGTGTATGTTGCATAGTGTCAGATGTAGAGATGCGTGCTGATAATGGACTTGGAAGGATGTGAAAGTACGTGACCGTGGCTTATTTTAGCGTACTATCTCAGTATTTTCCTTCATGAACGGTGCTAGTACATGGCCTCAGATCTCCCGAATTTCAAGCACAGATATTACTTAATGAACCCAGAAGTGCTGTCGTTCTCTCCTCGCTCATTACTGAAGTGAGAAAATGCATATCGGTAGTTTTTAAACGCACGTTGCATTGCATGCGTGTAAGCGAGCGTGTACGTGTGCTTGTCTGCGCCTGCGTGAGTGCTTGTTTCAAAGCTTCAGCTTACCGCTGTACATCCGTGAATAACTTTGGAGCGAAACCGACCTTTTTGCTGTCCGAACTCATACCAAAATTTAAACCGCCAGTGGCGATGGTTGGCTGCCTTTTTTTAATTGCATTTACTGTACCGCAGGCCTGTTAGAATAAGGTAAAAGGTAAAGCAGTCCCATTACAGGCCTGGTCAGGCCCAGAGGGTTCCAGGAAGTTAAGGCTCCCAGATTTCGTGACAACGGCACAGGATGGTGGTAAGGTTGTCAGCCTTACACACCGGCCGCCTTTACCCCAGGAAATATCCCTTGTACTCATTTCTGTTAGAGGCTGAGTCGACCCCAGGGCCATAGTGCGATCGGAAGGATTTTATGGCAATGAAAAATCCACTGACACCAGCTGGGATCGAACCAGCGACCTACCGATTTGTAGCACAGCACTGTTACAATAAGGTAAAAGTTTAAATTCTCATTGTAACAGGCATTTAAGGCGAAGAGGGGGTGTAAAGATATAGCTCTACTCTTTCTTTAACCTCGGCGCTATATGGGAGTGGTTGGTAAAGGCCACATCCCGACCTATTTATCCCCGGGAAAGATACCCCATACCCATTGTGCAGAAAGCTGGGTGGTCCTCGGGGCCGGCCTGAACTGCTGCAGAACATACCGCCACCACCGGGATTCGAATCCCGAGCCGTCCAGTGCGTAGCGGGTCGCTTTACTGACGACGCTACAGCAGTTGAAGTGTTATTTTCCGACCCTTATTAACATTGTCCTGAATTCAGCGTTAATCCAAATCAGGTTCTTCTGAAATGTCATATCGATCGTACCGTGGTTGCGCCGTACAGTGTGGTAAATATCAAACGTTCGGTTGAATCAAAGTCTTGAATATGTACAAATATTTGTAAACTTGCAGAAGCTCGTGCAGGTTGGTGGGTTTGTAACGCATCTACCTTACACTAATGTGGCATCGGTTGTACTTACGTTCTGCCTCTGGCTACATTTGACTCACACTCTTCCTCATTTTCCTCGTTTCCTGTGTGTAAATGTTGGCTAGAAACTTCAAATGGGCCACTGATGATACGCCGTTTCACCGCGCGACGCATTGATCGCTCGACGCTACATAACCTCGGTATTTGATGTGGTATAGTCCAATAGCGCGTTTATGTTGTACGTTCTTTCTTGTATTCTTTCATGTTTGTTGCTTCTTTTGCTAACTTTGCCGTCGACATCAGTTTTGCTTCATTTAGTCGAAAGCGATATTGCGGGAATTGTCGTGACCTACTTCAGGCATTTAACTTCAGGGATTGAGGAGTGCTGCAGGATCAAAGTACGTGGTGATCCACTTCAGTGTCCATGTGATCACTTTCACTGTTATACGTGGCCGATACAAACTGTATTGGAGTTTATATGGTCTTGGTTATCAAAGATGCAATGGCGTGTTAGTCGATTAATATCTGTAAATGAATCAGTTTCTTTGCTTCGTCACCAGTTTCGACAGCACACTACTTTAAATGTTACACTTCTCCTGCCGCATATAAATCTACGGTACACAGTTCCTCAACCAGTCAAGAAATTCCCGGCTGTTTATGAAAACTAGGAAGTTCATTGCGTTTTTCGCTAAGGCCCGCCAACTTTCCGTGCCCTGAAGCCCGATGAATGCAGTCTACGACCTCCCATCCTATTCCTGTTTACTCCATTTCAGTATTACCCTTCCATCTACGAATATGTCTACCATATAGTCTGTCTTCTTCAGGTTTTCTCTTCCATCCGTAACGCACTTAACTTCTTGTATATGTGTGCCATGTACCCATCCATTCTCGGAATGCTTGGTTTTATCACCCGAATAAAATTTGATGAGGTGAACACATCACGAATCTGCCCATTATACAGTTCTCTCCCCTATCCTGATACTGTCCTACAACATTGCTGCCATGATGGTGTCGTATTTCAGGAAAGCAGTTACCACCACACAATTGCAAATAATTGTGCGGTGCTACAAACTTAATACAGTTACCACTATGCTATGACCAGCATTTTGCCATGCTTCTTACATAACCAGTTCCTGCTACATACCTCCATTAATTGTACCATATTTCAAGGTAACGTTTAGAACAAGAGGACAAGACTGTCGAGTCGCTTTCGTTATTCAAGTCAGGTGCATTACTGCATGGCTAGTTCTCAGATTTACGATCTTCGTAATTCACTGTTTGATACTGTGAAGTGCACTGCAAGGGAATATAAATTGTAAGTTGCAGTGAAGTATAAATTTGCGTTTCTGGTATCTTGCTGGGGAATATATTAGTGATTGGCGTCTTCAAGGATTAAGATGAAGGAAGATGAAGTATTAGGTTTGATTTCTTTAACAAAACTAATACATTTACATTGTATTCCTCAATGTGGGCTTTTGGAATTGTATGAGCTTGAAATGACCTGTGTATAGGTCGACACGTGTCACTCTTTTAGACATGTAAAATCTATTGCAAATATATACAGTGGGGTATGCTAGTAATTGGTTCTAGAACCTCGTTCGGTATAGCATCTGTACATTCTAGCATACATTGAGGTATATGTATATGTATTTAGTTAGGGGCAATCCCTTCCAGGCCCACAGCCTAAAACAAAGTTACCATCCAAAATATAAGTGTAAAAATAATATAAAATCAATGTATTTATCTTTTATACTCTGTACATGTAAATTTGAAAATCATAAATAGTCTTTCCTTAGTGAAAACTATAATCGAACACATCATGCATACGCGTGTGCTACGTCGGCCGATAGTATTCCTCCGCGTCCGTTGTTACATCTGTGTTCATTATAGCATCCTGATTTTATTGATAAAAACTGTTTGTTGTGGGATTCGTTCGTTGTAGCGTACCCCACTCTACCTGTGTTTTGACTGTTATATGTTTTATGTATTATATTGTCCTAATACAACTAATGTCACGTATCAGGATAATTCACAGCGAATTATTTCACCAGCATAAGTCATAGAATAAACAATACAATGAGGAGAAATATTCTTCAAGCACAGATAATTACACTTTGAAGGAAAGAGTCGCATAAGACAGTTGTAGTTAGATCTAATAAAAGACCTGAACAGCTGGGGGACTCTGTTTAGGCCAAAATGGAGGCAATTAAGTTAACAATGTAACTAGATTGATTTCGCCACTTCTCTGAACTATAAAAGGCTCAAAGCTATGGAAGTTCTAAAAGTAAGTCTTGTTAAATTACTCTCGATATGGATGTGGCCGTCGGGCGTCGAAACGGTTAAGTGGCGACAACGTGATGAAGCAGTAGAAGAGGCAGTTCAAAGTGCGTTCCCTAGCAGGGGTCGCGGAATGCAGGATGATGGATGTCAAACGTAATCAAGCTTTCTGATAAGTCGGAGTTAAAAGTATTAATAGAGCATCAAACGGGATGACCAGAACGTATGGGGAAACCGAATACTGAAGCTGCTTGGTTGATACACACGGAAGGACAAGATTCTAGGAATGCCCACAAAATCTTGGAAGAAATATTTGTGATCCCTTGAACTGGATGAGACCCATAACCTTAATCTACAATACTGATAAAGTTCTTGCATTTATGGTTTTGTTTTTATAGCCGACAAATATTTTGATACAATTTTGGAAACCCCTGTTCTTATGGAACGTGGTTATTGCTTGGGTTAGTGTAAAGTATTGCGTCTCAGAATCTAATATTTCACATCTATAACGGTTTTCCGTGTTTTTATATTTTTAATGTAGTGTGCGACTTTGAGTTGTACCATATAGCTTCGGTGTCTTTATATTTCAAGTAGATGGCCATTCTTCTACTTTTAGCTGGCCTTGGCTGTCCGTTGTACTGTGTATGGACTTCACTCTAGAGCCAACAGCTCTCCTTCTCCCGAACTGCTGGTCCCAAGAAGCCACCGTATTTCGTAGGCTAAGAGAAACTTACTTTTTTTTCCTTGTGGGAGGCTAAAAGCTTTCGTAAGAACAGTGTTATTCAGTGTGACAGCCTAGGGTCCATTCTTCTATATATACACTAAATAAATTTTCTGCTTGCGATCCCTTCCTTATCCTTTTTATCACTCTCCCTCTATTTCCAAAAACATCACTTTTGTTCGGCCCTCATACTCGCCCCCTCTGCCCCCAGCTCGAAGTTGTTCTGAGTTAAACATAAAAAGAAAACGTTCCCTGAAGGTGATAGCATTTGCCGTTTTGCGGGTACTTCATTCTTCTGTGAATATTTGTTAGATCGATGTCTGCAATTGCTTCTGCGATTGTAAACAACGTTCCTACTCGTACAGGCTTTTACATGGTACCAAGTATTTTATGTACCCCAGATGGCTGTAAGGAAAGATGAGAAGAAAAATGAAGATATATCTGGTTGTTAGCCATGTTGATATGGAACAAGGATCCACCTGTTCGAAAATTGTATCTTTTTTCAATCTTCAGGAACTGATACAGTGAGTGAGGGACAACTTTATCTGCGCGCGCGCGCACACACACACACACACACACACACACACACACATATATATATATATATATATATATATATATATATATATATACAGGGTGTCCCAGGAGGAATGTGCCAGACTTCGGGAGAGTGTTCCTTATGTTAAAGTATACCGATATAACCCTAAACACCTATATCCAAAGTTGAACGGTTACGGAGATAATGGCCAGAGAAAAGTGGGGGCTTCTTGCGGTTCCAAATACTGCAACCTGCACAGCTGATACGT
>Ga0123354_10020232_pt1 | contig 10461 bp, 6 predicted proteins | sample TergutLab28metaG_2_FD_97872 | JGI IMG/M metagenome (GOLD analysis project Ga0123354, IMG submission 97872) | Labiotermes labralis P4 segment gut microbial communities from Petit-Saut dam, French Guiana - Lab288 P4 | ecosystem: Host-associated > Arthropoda: Insects > Digestive system > Gut ...
CTTCCCCTGTAAGCTGTAATACTGACACTCTCCAATTTCTCCCCCATCATAAACCAAACCAGCAAATTTTTTAAACAGTTCTGACCTAGGCTTTAAATGTACAATTTTGTCTCTTAATAAAAGACTTACACCCTGTATCGGTTATAGTATTACATATTGTGTGTGTGTGTAGCCTTGATTACCCAGCGTGCATTGCTCAAGTGCCATATTGTCATCTGTGGTCTGTCTGGTTCTACCGTATTTTTCTACATAATCTATTAAATGATATGATTGCCAAAAAATGTTATTGAACAAAAATGTGTCTTTTGATTTTCTGTGCAACTGTTGTCTGAAACATTTTTTATTTTAAGAAGAATTGAGGAAAATATGGTCATAATTGTGTATCGGTCTTCACGTGAAGTGCCGTTATCAGTCTTCATGTGAAGTGCCATTAAGTACTCATACGTCAAATTTCATGAAAATTCACCCAGTGGTAGCCAAGTTGTCCCATGCAGACAGACGGACAGACAGGACAAAGCTAGTAGTTGCTTTTGCGATTTTGTGAACATACCTAATAAAGAAGTCGCAATTAGACTGACTCTTTTTTGGTATAGATCGTGACTGAAAGCATTGTTAGTAGAATTTAGTAGTAGAGTTAATTATTGCAATTTTTTAAGTAGCTGGAAAAGCTGTCATTAGTGCTGGTAGTACATTATATGCTAGTAACAGGTTGTACAGGTTTGGTTACGCTGGCAAGAGGAATTGGTGATAAATTGTAATTGAAATACTCTACCTGGGGTGGGAGGGTGGAATGCATGAACAAAGTTTGTCAGAGTTATTACATGCCTTGTGCAATTCTGTCATCATACTGAATCACCGGATAGTGTGTGGGTGGGTGTGGGTGTGGGACCTGTCAGCCATCTGGCTGTCAGAGATAGGAGGGGGGTTTCAAGCTAAGGGTGTGGGATCACTGATGTTGAAGTGGGGATACTGCACCATTCATTGCAAGAACATTTATCATATGTTTCAGGGGATTACCCCCCCCCCCTTCTTTTTGTAGGTGTGATATGTTAATAAGAAACAGGGCAGCCACTTAGTAACATCAGTGTTGCAGGAGGAAATGGGTTGTCTCTCTCTCTCTCACACACAATAAAAGCACATATTGGGGATGTTTGTTTCAGGTGGTCCCATGTTTAGTCCAAGGGGTCCAGGGCCTGATGGATTCCGGCCACCTGGCCCTGAAGGTTTCAGGCCACCACCAGGCCCAGGATTCAGGCTTGATAGTGTCCGACCACCTGGTCAATTCCCACGTGGTGGCCCACCCCCAGAGGGAATGATGGTATCTCCTGGTATTGATCGCCATCCTGAGGGATTTGGGCGAGAGCCCAGGGACTCACGGTCTGAGGCGTTCGAATCAGAACGGGAAGAATTTGATTCCAGACATCAGCGGCCAGAAGGTCCACAAGGACCAAGATCTGAAGGTTTTGACAAACGGTTACCTCACCCTGATGAATTTGAAGGTTTTGGGTCCAGGGGACCTCCCCATCCAGAGGACTTCGACATTCACCCACCTATCCCAGATGATTTTAATCCACGAGGAATTCATCCAGATGATTTTGACCCTCGTGGCCGTCGGCCCCCAGATGGTTATGATCCCAGGGGACCCCCAAGAGAAGGTTTCGATTCTCGGATGCCACATCCAGAAGACTTTGATCCTAGAGGTCCACCTAGACCAGATGGTTTCGACCGCAGGGGGCGTGGACCAGGACCAGAATTCTTTCCTCCTCGTCGAGATTTCGGCCCTCGAGGAATGATGGGTCCAAGAATGGGGATGGGCCCGGATGGTTTTGGACCACGGCATTTACTGGGACGTGGACCAGGTGAATGTCTTTCCTTTTCTGTTTTGTTGTGTTGCGCACTGTAGTGAATCACATTTCTGTACGTGAGACAGAAGCATTGCTGGAGAGACCTGCATATCACCACAAAATAAATCAGCCGACACTCCCACATGTTTTCCCTTTTTATATCATGCCCCAGTTACTTAACCTGCCAAGGAAAGAACCACTGACCCGTTGAATAGGCTGGGCAGGCCCCAGATCCGGTGTCAGTGTATTGGAGAATAGGAGTATCTTGCCTTTGCCAGAAGTTGAACCCAAGATTGTCAGGCCCATACTTTAGTCACTGTACCATCTGAGCTGTCCTAGCTTTTTTAATTGTGCTGAAACTACTATTCTGCATTTTTGGCAGGGTATAAGTGGAATTTGGAATTGGAGGCTAAACTAAGGTGAAACTGAACTTTCAGTGTGGGTTTTAGTGTAGTTGTAGTTTGCGGGGTGAGACTGGATACTTTCATTCTGCAATCCAAAGTTGGCACATTGTACCAGCATGGAGCCTTGGTGGAATAATTGTCAGCAGAGGAAGTGAAATGTACAGAGGAAGTCGTGCTCTATTGCCACTCTGTTGACTACAAATCTCCCACACAGACTGTGCTGTGATTGGATCTGGGCCTCTCAATTGACATCAGACAACTAAGCACCTGAGTTTTTTTTACGTTTTGTTGACCGTGCGTCTTAATATAATGATAGTCTTTTTTTACCAACTTGATGCACAAATTCTTTATTTTATTACATTTATTACATCCCTGTACATGTTTCAAGCACTATTGTGCTCATCTTCAGGAGGACAGTTGTATTAATATAGCATCTGGTATTGTCAAAGAGAGTGACAATACCAGATGCTATGTTGTTAATACAGTTGTCCTCCTGAAGATGAGCACAACAGTGCTCAAAACATGTACAGGAATGTAATAAATGTCGAGCACTATTGTGCCCATCTTCAGGAGGACAATTGTATTAGTATAGCATCTGGTATTGTCAAAGACGGTGACAATACCAGATGCTGCACTAATACAATTGTCCTTCTGAAGATGAGCACAATAGTGCTCAAAACATGTACAGGAATGTAATAAATGTATTAAAATAAAGAATTTGTGCATCAAGTTCGGTAAAAAAAAAAAAAGGCTATCATTAAGCACCTGGTCTTTGTCATGGTCTTGTATTTCATTAAATATTAACCACATAAAATGCCTGTTCCAAGTGAAAGTTTTGAATCTTAAATCTGTATTTTCTTGTATGTACAAACACACATTCTGGCTTGTTTGGAAGGTTCATAAGGTTTATTTAGTTTTGTGGTCATGAAGCAGGGGTTAGACCCAAAGGAACTGAAAGCAGACATACCAGTTCTTCGTGTGTGATACAGTTTCTTTCCTTTAGCAGGTGAGACTGTAAAGGAGGAATAATGCTTGGCTTAAGAAATTAAACTGTATCACTGCACTTAGAAATCAAGGCTGGTATTGACGATTTGATGACCTTCAGGAACCCCACCATAGCACGGTAGTTTCTCAGTGTATGTGACTGTAAATGTGAAAATGCTCGTTTAGTTCCAAGAACTTACGAAATACCAGTATTAAAAATTTAAGGTGACCTCGTAGAGCTTATGATTTATTGCAGTGTATTTGTAGTCAAATACATACATTTTTAGGAATCATAAAGTACGTCAACTGATGTAACGAGAGTGTCATTCCATGGAGTATGAAAGCAGTCAGCTTCTTTTAATGATTCTTATAATAAAACCGACTAGATGCACCAATTTCTCTAATTTATTTTTGGAATAAAAATACATGTTTCGGACAGTTCCTCTGCCCATCATTGGGAGTTTTTCGCTGTACACACAGCAGGCCTGTATGACATAATACCATTGCTGTGTGTACAGCGAAAAACTCCCAATGATGGGCAGAGGAACTGTCTGAAACTCATAGAATTTTATTCCAGAAATAAATTTGAGAAATTAATGCATCTGGTTGGTTTTATTATAAGAATTTATCACGATGCATGGTCACCTGAACCTCAGATTCTTTTAATGAAATGCGTAACTTGACTGAGCTGAGATAGATCTGTGCAGTAGTAGGAAAGTGAGAGAAGCCACCTTGCTAGCCATGTGCTAACATGTATAATGACAGAATAGTGAGCATTGGTCTTTAAAATATGCAGAATAAACAGATTTGTTGTTGCAGGAGTAGTCTACATGAAGTTGTGTGTGACTAATGCTCTGTTGTGTTCAACAGGTCCGATGTTCCATCCGAGAGGTCCGCCGGGACCGATGGGAATGCGAGGGCCTGGACCCCTGCCAGGTGAGTTAACTTATCCCATATACTGTGCTGTAGAAAGCTTTGATTTTGTTGTGCTGTTTGCTCAGCTTTGTAGCTTTCTAAACTTGTATCTGAATTCAGATGTTAAATGGCATCTCATTTACTTATTTTTGTTACTATGTAGGTCCTTTAAACTAAATCCATAACCACTGGCATTCATTACGTAAGAAATTCAGTGCAATTGTCGTGGGCTGACCGCTGCATTGGGTGGTTTGGATACACCAGCATTTTAGTGACCAGTTCTGTCTGCATCATAAGGGTTCTGATATTACTCAGCACACATTGTCCTGCTGAAATGCCTGCACGAAGCCAACGTCATTTTTGGTCACAATCCAGTGGGGTTGGTGGGTGAAGCCCAAAGGTAGCTGTGCCGTTTGTAGACTCCCTGATTGTCCTGCATTGTTTTGCCAGGATTTCTTTCAGGCTTCCACCACAGTGTTAATGAGATCTTCCCTCTTTTGGGGATTTTATGCAGCATAGATTGGTACTTTGTGACTGATACTTCAGGACAAGCTATTATCAAGGGTCAAGCAGTCCCTTGAAGATGGAACCTATAAGTTGTCCCAAAATATTGGCTACGAACTACCAATCTTTGCTGCATGATATGCCAGAACAGCAAAGATAATCAAATCTTAAAAGACATATACCATATTTATCTGAATGGAAGACAACTCTAGACTGAGACCCCCCCCCAAAAAAAAGCGTCTGGAAATGGAAAATGTATTTATCCAAATATAAGATGACCTCCTCAAAAAATGTACGCTAAAAAAACTTACTGTTAATTATACACAAAGCATGTCAGATTCTGTCTACCTGTACCAGTCAATGTCACTGTCTCCACCTTCACAGTTGGTGCCTTCATCTTTGTCTCACTCTCCCCTAACATCCCCATCCTCCCCACTCCCATTCCACAACATATCATCGTCAGTCTCATCCACTGTATTGGATATACAGCACTTCCAAAAACCCTGCACTATCACTTCTGGTGAGAAGCACTGCCATGCTGTTATGATCCACATTGACTAAATAATACATTTATATTTCCTTTTCTATAAACTTACTTGAACCCATGAAGAAGATACACAATTTTCTCCACAGGTGGTGTGGATGATGTTAAGAATTTTAAATATGTATGTTCTGGTTTTTTGTGTTGTGTATGTTGTCTGATCAGTCCAGTTCGTGGCTCTTTTTATGGTTTTTAATTTGTGGATTGCTCCAGGTTTTATTTTTGAGCCTTGTAGTGAATTTTAAATTTTTCAAAAGCCAATTTCCTGTTACTACCGTTGCACTAGATGTGTTCTCAGGTACATATAACAAGTTACCGTTTCTGTCATGCACAGTGACTGAGAATAGCTCAGTCTAAGGGTTCCACCAGGTTAGGTACTTCTTTGCATGAAAACGGGAAATGAGCTGGCCTCCAAAACATGGTACTTCTATAAAAAATTAGGTGATGGATAAGTCCCAAAAAAGAAGGCTGTGTCTGTTAACTTCAGTCATGCTGTCTTCTCTCCTTCGGATTTCTTGACCCTCAAAGATGGGACCAACAGGTTGTCCCGAAACGTTCGTTAAGGGATTACCACTTGGTGCTGTATAATTTCTCAGAAGAGCAGAGATCTCACATGATTTGGTGATGCAAGCTTCAGTTTGGTTCAGCAAGGTCTGGTTCAGAGCGATCTGGTTTGGCGCTGCATGCTCAAATTTAAGACGACCTCGCATATTTGAGCATCAAATTTAAGGACAAAACCTCGACTTTTCATTCAAGCAAATACGGTATCTAAGAAATTCAGTAGAAGCCTCTCATAGATCATAGCCAGTTGGTTTCACGCCCTTCTTCCAGTATACTGTGCGGTTTCGTGAGGTACAGTATACATGAAGAGGCCATTTCTGCATGATATGGTACATTTGAAAGGTATTGTCAGTTCTTCCATCTAATGCAGTACAATGCAAATACCTTGCCAGTGTCTAAGATTAGGACAGATACACTGGAGACAGAACACAGAATTTATCAGTGTGCAGGCAGTAGCCATATATGTTCTGTAACATGTGATTTCTCCACCATCAGAGACACAAAATGTTCAGAAACAAAAAATGGAGAGAACTTACTTGCAGTAACTGGTTTGAGTATGAATTAGCATGTAGCCTGTAGAAAAGTGTTGACTTGTGCAAGTGTATTGGAGGTCCAAAATATTGCAAAATATGTATTTAAAATCAGACATGAAAATGGTCATCAAGACGTAGCTCCTGTTGGAGAATAGGGGGGAATTGAATGAGAAACTGAGAGAATAATTAGATAGGGGAGGAAAGGTTGTAATGGTAGCGGAGTGATAGTAGTAATAGTAGCTTGAGTAGTGTAAGAGGTAAGACAAATATTAATAGGTGTGTACTTCAGGAATGTGCGCTACAAGAACGTGATGTCACAAGGACAGGGTTCCGTACAAAGAATGTATTACAGCCCAGCAATACATTTCATGTCATAGTACATGTGAGTTTGAATTTCTGTTTGAATTTATTAACATTCTATAAATCCAAATACCTCTAGATATATAACACGGCAAGAAAATATTGTGTACATACAGTAGCTGTTGGTACAACACATTTAGCTTAAAACTGATTTAGCTTTGTTTATCATTCTCTGCTAACATTAAAGTATTCGTCTGTAGAGTGGGAGGAATGAGCATGTAAATGATTATGCAGAGCCAATTTGAATCGTATAGGGGCATCACTTAAATTTTTGATACTTTGTTGGGGATTGTTCAAGACTTATGCCATTTGAGTAGACTCCTTTCTGATGTGATAAATCTGGTGAAGGTTAGTGAAAGTGGGCTTCAGATGATTAGTGTGAACATTTGTTGCTGGGTAGGCAGTGAGGAGTGTAGATGGTAACCAAACAGGGTTTGTAATATGTAGACATGATGAAACGTATTTCTGTACCATGTGATTAATGGTAACGTGTGTAACGGAATCATTTTCTCACATATAGTTCTGCATTAAGGTAAACACTAGATACTGGTTGAATCTGCTGACACATATTTCAGAAAATACTTTTTTTTAATGTGAAATCAAAATTAGTGGCCATTGGTCGGGGATTGTAATTTTCGTGGAAGGCATCCATCATGTACTATTCTGTCACTTACATAGCTGTATATTGCTGTGTCACTCATACATGAATTAACCAAGAATTAGGTGTGATTCTTAAGTGTCCTCCCCGTCACATGCAGATTGGCTGTGGGACCCACCCAGCCTCTTGTGAGATGGTTGTCAAGGTTAAAGTGTTGTGGTGCTTAGGTACACTTCCCTAGGGGCTTACCCAGCCTCTTACCATTTGGTACTGGTGTTAATGTGGCTTAGTGCTTTGGTACAATTTCAGCCTTGTGTTAACACTCACTGTCACTGTTTAGTAGGTAGCACATCTGATTTTCACTTGCATCCGGATTTCAGATCTGGTGTCTTGGAAACTAGTTGTCATGCGTGACTAAGGTTTTCCGTGTTGTCCGTGGTCCGTCGCACATCAGGGGCTGTGACTGCCGCTCTTTACAGTGAATATTTTATTAGTATGGTTTCCTAAGTCATAGAGTCATTACAGTGTTATGTTAGCTTATTTCTTCCATGGAAGTTATCATCATTTTTCAGCATGATCCTGAAACACCTGGATGCCTTTGTCCTGTCTTCTGGCTGGTGTGAACTGTTGCCACTACATTAAAAGGGTGTTTGTCTTCCCCTCCATAATATAGTTACAGGAAGAAGGTTTCCAGTTTAATCTGTTTGATAAAATGCAGTTTTCTTGATTTCATTTAAATGAATCAGAATTACATAAGTTGTATGCAGTGATTTGCCCACATTATGAAGCACATAAAAGCGTTTCTACAGATGCACGTTCCTGACCTTGAATAGCATAATTATTTCAATTGTTTAGTAACAGTTGTCAAGTTATGACTGTACATTTTTTCTGAAGAGTTCACTAATTTACTTGTTCTGCTTCTGCTAACCAAAGCATATTAAAAGTTTGTCTTCTGGGATGTGACATTGTGAGAATCTCAGATCACACAAAACATGTTACTTTATAACAGTGGAACTGCTTAACAAGTTGGCCACAAACTGTCATTTTGTTTCCTGCATGCTGCATGATGTTGCATCTGTTTTCAAGGTATCTGGATGGAAGGCCAAGGACCACCACCGATGTTTCCTCGAGGATTTGAAGGCCCGCCTGTGGATGGACCACCACCAGACCCCTACTTTGGACGACCACCTTTTGATGACATGGAACGTCGAGCAAGGGAAGAAGGAAGGCATCCTCGTGGCTGGGACCCATGGGGACCAAGGAGGGGTCCCCCAGGGGGTCGTGATGAGGGAAGGTTCCGAGGGGGGGAAAGGGATGGACCTGGTCCTTGGAGGAGGGATGAGGAAATGGGTCCCAGAAGGGGCGGCAGGCCTGAGGATGCAAGTGGGAAACAGGGTGAGGAGGAGGAGAAGCAGGGCCCAACAGTGCCGAGCATAAAGGGAGAGAGGGACCGGGCCAGAAAGTCTCGTTGGAGCAACGCTTCCCCCACTGCAGAACCAGCACCTCAACATCTTGCAGTGGATGCAGGAGCTGAGGAGGCACTGGAGACAAGAGTTGAGGAAAATAACTTGAGTCCATGTGCAGAGGAACCTCAACCAGAACAGAGAGCTCAGGATGGCAGTGTTGGTGGTGGTGATGATGGCATTGGCAGTGAAGATTGCAATCCACCACCAGATGTGGAACCTCAGAGTGACAGTACACCATGCAATGACGAACTGCCACCAAGTACTGCCGAGCCATGCTCGGATGGTGATGCCCCAGGTGGGGAAGACGCAGTTTAACCCTGCCGGTAAATCCATTTAACCATTTTCTTCTCGTGTCAGTTGAAGACTAAGTTTTTTGACGAGTCATTTGCGTAATAGTGATTCGAGAATGATCAAAAAGTTCCAATTGTAGCGGCAAGTGCGTTGTGTGTCCCATGTGCTGACGTTGTGAATGAAGTGAACACAGGAAGTTTGTCATTTTAGCAAACAGTGGTGCAATACTTTAACACGAACCTGTTAGTCAATAAGAATGCAATTGTGGTGCTGAATCGAGTCATCTTGTTCTTAAAGCTGTCAGACCTGATCGTTATTTTATCAACATTTCGTTCATTAGTGCCAGTAAATTTTTGTGCGAATTAATGCTCAATAAAAGAGGAGTTTTATATTTTTATATACAAGCAAACAGTCTCAATCTTTTGGCAAAATTTGGAAGTAATGTACATACCCTCCATTGATTTTTAGTTCTGTCTGTTTGGCACGCATTGCTCCCAAGGTAGGTGTGTTCCTGTGTTCACGGACAACGCAGCCAGTCGGCTCGGCGCACACGGAGGAGACACGCGCTTGCACTCAAATGGAGTGACAGGTGCAAGGTACTGTGGCTCTTTGACTATGTTGGTTGGTTGTTATGAACTTGCGCAACAGTGTCAACCAACGAGAAAGAACTGGAAGTGAAGTCGGGAGTGCCCAACGCAATAAGACATACAGAGTTCTGCCACCTCTTGTCTCAGCTTCATGCTTTTATGTGTTAGACCCTCCCCAAGTACATGGAAACATGCATACCTCTATGATGGCACACCAGAACGCACTGATGTGCAGTAGGTTTTGTAGTTGGTGACTGCGGTCCCTTTGTGACAAGTTCTGTCAGTTGTGGAGTGTTTGGATATGTTTCCCTCCCCTCATAGTTTAATCACCTTGGGTAACCGGCTTCAAGTTTATACACAGTGGCTTTATGTATGAACAGTCTCATTTCAGATATTACAGGTATTACAGTTTCTCATTGTGTTTTGGAATAACTCATAGGTAGAAGAAGAATGTTTATAACTTAGTTAAGATGTCATGATAATTTTGATGATAAAACTGCTAAATAATTATGCAAGAATGATATATATTGATAACAGTTTCATTGCCTTTGGCGTTGCTGTCTGGCATATTGACGCATCGTGACTCTTGTTTTTAACATGCTCGTAAATGACTTATGTGTAGTGTAGGGCATGTCAAAAATCACATGTAGGTAATGCTGTATACACGCTAAGGAGTTTGCATTGCAACAGAGAAGTAAGATTTTTTTTTTTTTTTTTTTTTTTTTTTTTTTTTTTTTTACTTAAAAATTTTTTTCTTATAAACTCCCCGTTTATGTGCCCTTTGTGTTTGCATTTTATTTTAAGTTTTTTTTTTTTTTTTTTTTTTTTTTTTTTAATTTGTTTTTTTTTTTTTTTTTTTAATGTATGGAATTA
>Ga0123354_10020234_pt1 | contig 10461 bp, 4 predicted proteins | sample TergutLab28metaG_2_FD_97872 | JGI IMG/M metagenome (GOLD analysis project Ga0123354, IMG submission 97872) | Labiotermes labralis P4 segment gut microbial communities from Petit-Saut dam, French Guiana - Lab288 P4 | ecosystem: Host-associated > Arthropoda: Insects > Digestive system > Gut ...
CCCCAAATAATTCCGAGTGCAAAAATCCGCTGGAAAAGTTCTCGCCTCGATTTTTTGGATCAAGACGACATCCTCCTCAATGATTATCTTCCAAAGGGCCAAACTATCAACGCGAGTATTAGTCATCTCTGCTGGTGCAATTGAAGGACATTTTGAAGAAAAAACGCCGCGGAAAGTTCATCAAGGGGGTCTTGTTCTTGCACGACAATGCCCCGGCTCACCTGGCACTTGCAACCCAGAAGAAACTGGCCTACCTGGGATTCCAGTGTCTTGATCACCCACCCTGTTCTCCGGATCTGGTCCCGTCAGACTAACACCTGTTTCCTGGACTGAAAAAACAACTGAAAGGTCGCCATTTTTCGTCCGACGCGAAGGTCATTTCTGTCGCGGAGACCTCGTTGGACGGACAACCTTCTGAATTTTTTTGGGTGGCTTGTAAAAGTTAGAGCAACGGACTAAGAAGTGTATTGAGCTTCGTGGGGAGTATGTTGAATAAATCCCGAGTTTGCTCACTGTAACTTGTTTCCTTCCTGGTCGGGCTAAGGGCTTATCAGCACCCCCTCGTGTCTAGTGCCTAGGTTAAGAATAAGTGCAACTATACTCCCCCTATTTGCCTTCATGGAGTGGAAAAACTTTACTTTTCGTTAAAATGAACAGATTAGTTCATTATATCCTAAATGCTCTGCACTTGGATTCATGAGGTGTGTATTAGCCAGTTACTGCAGCTTTCCTGCTGTAGTTGGTGTGTCCAGGAGGATGCGGTGCGACCATCTTTTCCCAAATGCTGATCTATTTGCCGGGATCTGAGATAACGTAGTTAGTATAATGAAAATGTTACAGACTGGACTATCCGGTGTTTGAATCCCGGCAGGCAGGAGAAATTTATCTCTTCTCCAAAATGGTCCGGACTGACTCTGAAGCTTACTCAGGCTCCATTGGAATGAGTGTCGGGGTTCTTTCCCCTGGGTTGAAAGAGTCCAGGACTAGAGGCTGACCGCTTACCCCTGAGTTAGTGCCAAGGTTAAGAATGAGTGGAGCTATACCTCTGTTCCCCCATATGCCTTCATGGAATGTATAGGGACAATTTTACTTTTACCTTTGCCTTTTACCTATTCACCATTTACAATCGTCTTTCCATTGTGCCCGACATCGTACATAACCTGCTGTAGTCAGAGCATCGTTTGGTAACTTTCGGTCGGTCTGTTAGAATCCATGATGCGTGTTCATGAAAAATGGACAGATAGCTATGCGGCATCAAAATTCTGAAGAAAGATCCCGAGAATTTTGTATGATTCGGCGTATAGACCTTAAATTTTGACCGACAGGCTATTCCTATACCAAGCACATCTATCAGCGATAGGTGAGCATTTCCTTATCCTGTGTATGCACATTAAATTGACCCTTCGAACTGAAACGTTCTCTGTAATGACGCGCGTGCCTCAGTGAATGTTCCTTTCATTTCAATAGACAATCACGCATGAACTTGCCCTGTCTGTCTGTTGCCGGTGCACTTAACAATCACTCTTTTGAAGGTTTCTATACCCCAAATAATCTGGTGCTCTTGTGACTTATGGGTACGACTGTGTACTGTTGTAATCCATTCTGTCCCAACATTCAGGCGTGTTCACGATCTCACTCAGCATGCAACTTCATTCTGAGACTCTCACGCCGCTGACTGTGTCTCTCAAACTGGGGTTTTCTCTCCACCAAAGCACGCTCCCTCAGTACCCAGTCGGCACTGGACGAAAAACTCACACGTCATTTTGTTGCACTATGTAAAACTGGGGTTATTTATGGTTCACAACACAGATGGAAACGACATCGTTATAAATTATCTTTTCTAACATGGCCGAATAGGAACTGCATTGCAATTATGTACCGGAGTGCTCATAAGTCCTTTAGCTTGACCAGGAAGGAAACAAGCTCGGAAGCATGTCAGCGACGCGCGCGATTTCAACAATATCGAGACGCGAGTTGTCGTCAAGTTTTTTTCACCGCTGCATGGCAAGGCGCCGAAGGAAATTCACGCCATTCTGACAGAAACGTTAGCTTATTTCCTTTCTGGTCGGGCTAAGGACTTATCAGCACCCCTGTAAGGTTCCATTGGGAATCATTTTGGTAACTTTCTGGGCTCTGTTTATCGTCCCATGTTCAAAGTAAAACGCTATTTTTCGGGGTACATAATCGATCTCCGTCCTTTTGCCAACTGTAAGTTTAACAACTACTTGGATGGGCCCAGTGAGTTCAGTCATTAACCATATTTTCATTCCCGGGACAGGGACCGAATGTGTCCCCGAAACGTCACATTTTATTTTTAACATGGAACGATAGCTATAGCATACTAAGTAAAGAACGGGACTGGGTCTTGTCCACTCATCAGGCACCCTTAACCCTTTTATTGCTCCTCGCAATCGGTTCGTTCGTATTCTGCACTCGTGAACAAGGAAGTAAAGTAGTTCTTTTCTGCGCCATTAGTGCTTGTGGTGGGTAGAGGTGTCGCTCGGCGTCGGAGGGGCGTGAGTGGTCGACGTCATCCCCTGGCCGCTCTGTCCCAGAGACAAATCCCCGTTCCACATTGAATATGAAGCTCGGTAGGCCTAAGTGTTAGTCTGGACGATGTGGAGAAGAGGAAAATTTCCTACCCTGCCGGGGTTCGATCCCCGGATCTTTCAGCCCGCCGTCCAGTCACTATGCCGACTGCGCTATCCCAGCTGCGGTACTTGCGAACTCGAGGACATAATGCCATTGAAGGGATTACCATGAAGCCTGCTATGAACCAGAGCATTCACTATCCTCTGTATATGCACTTGTACGTGTTACTGACGAACGGGAATAATTTTGTAACTGCGAAAGGTATACGAGTTGTTTCGCTATCCCTGTTTATTAACATGGTGTGCTATATGCGTGGGTGTATCATACACCACCTCATACACATATACTCGCACACAGACGATTTGGTGATTTTGAACCATAGACTTTGTTTCAGATTAAAGCTTTCATTTTGTACCTCATTACAACGTAACATAATAGTGTTTTGTGTACGACACAGTTTTGCCTTTGTTAAAATTGCCATACGTGCCGATGGGTAAGTGACTGGCCGTGTTCAGAACACACGATGAGTTCACATTAGGAATCTTTAATAAAAATAGGCTGCACTTTATAGCAATTTGGTCCCACAATTTCATTTCCTTTTTCTGCGAGTAATGCACTGTGTTTGTGTGTGTGTGTGTTTATTTTCATCTTGGGCTTTCAGACTCCTGCAACGGGAATACGACGAAATGTAAGTAAAAAGGACCCCATTAATAACACTTGTCTTTCAGTGAAGACGTTTTTCCTTGCATAGTGCAGTCTTGAGTACAGGGGATCATTATATATGGTTCCACTGAATTGTCAGACTGAAAGTATCATTTGTGTGACTACCACGCCTCATTTCCTTGCTCAAACGCTCGTAGCACGTGCTAGTATAAACCGCTTCTACATTTTAACCATCCACAACTGTGTAGTTACTATAAGTACCATCTGTTTGAACATTCGCACTTGCTTACAAAGTGTTTTGAGGGGAGAAATTCATGTGATTTTCAGAATCAACTTTTTTTTTTCCCAATGTATCGTTAACTGACTGGTCTTTGAAATGGAAAAGTGTTGTGTTTTCTGCAATGTAATAACCTTGTGCAGCAGATTTTCTATGAATCTTACAGTTACTCAGCTAGAAAAGAAACTCACCGAATGTTATGGAACTCCAAGTTCTGTCTGATATGTTGATATATGTAGTTGAGTTAAAGAGCTTAAAAATTTAAATCATCTCTTACATATGGGAGCAAAGATTGAAAAGAAGCCGTGACGTCTCATTTGACTGTTGAAAGCAATATAATAACAGAAGTCTCACTTGGAGGTTATATCGTAACGTAAGAATGTTATACGTCTAGAGGGACTGCTTTTATTGGCAACAGTGTTCTGAAATTTCCCTGTGTAAACATAACCATTACACATAAAACTGAGTTTTTTTTAACTCATGGTTCCATGCATCGTAATTCAATGTTAATAAAAATCCAACCAGATGCAACAGTATGCAGATATTTATTTACTGCAAAGACACTCTACATGTTTCGGGTGTCACAGCACCCATCATCAGGCGTACTAAAAACTGTAACCGCAACCTCCGGTACAGGTCATAATACTGGTACAGCTACTTCCCTCCAACGTCCCTGCAGGCCACGTTGGAGGGAAGTAGCTGTACCAGTATTATGACCTGTACCGGAGGTTGCGGTTACAGTTTTTAGTACTTCTGATGATGGGTGCTGTGATACCCGAAACATGTAGAGTGTCTTTGCAGAAAATAAATATCTGCATACTGTTGTGTCTGGTTGGGTTTTTATTAACATAAAACTGAGGTTGAAAAATTTCAATTTCCACTATTAAAAAAAAAGATTTGCCTTTCATGTACATGGCTATTTTTTGTTTGATTTCGTTGTTTGGTTGCTGCAAAATAGTGGTAGTGCTGAATACGGCCACTTTCGAATGTTTATTTACAGAAATGAAAAGTCATAATGTAACCGTTTGTTTGGCTTGTCGTGTTATTAAATATTTTGTAAACAATAATAAAATCACTTTATGCAGTGACCGAGTTTCGTTTATAGCTTATTGTTTGTTTCGTTTTTAAGATCACACTAAACTCAAATCCTGCATAAAATTCTCTTTATAGTTATGCTTTTCAGCCCATTTTGTTAGGGAAAATAAACTCGTAATAGATGGCCAGCCGGGGTGTTTATCTCCAGTTGGTAAGTTCTTGTGTAATTTGCCGGATTGACTTAAGATGTATATAGACTCAACACTAGTATAGGCTAATCCCCCTTCTGTGCTTTGTTGTTTCCTACCAACAATGGGATCAAAATGACAGCAGTGCTATCTTGTAGAAGGGGACTGAAATGGGCCCACGGTCGTGGGATTCTGAAACGTTCTTCTTCAGTTTATAACTGCAGACAATGTGACGGTGCAAAATTGTACAGTAATATTGACAAAAGAATCTTAGTCGGAATTCGTAAGAATGGGAGAATGCACAGAGAAGTGTTAAGTTGTGTAACTGTTCAGTGCTGTATGTGCGGTTCTGACGCCGCCGTAAGCCTGTATGTGCAAATATGTGAAGGACAGAAGGTATAGGCAAATGGTTCTTTGGATTTATGATAGTCCTGGATTCTTACGTCGGCCCGAGCACCAGCTGTCGCCCTTGCAGTTTGCCATGGTGTTTCTCACTTCCTTACAGAAAGCGCCGGTTTATTACCGTCAATTATAAATATATAGCTTCCTTCCATATTATTTAAGATTTATTATTCCCCAGTCATCTTATTATTCAGTGGCACGTAATCTCAGATGTAAAAAAAAAAACCCCCGAAAAGAACAGGCACCATCATTTATTTCTGCAGAACTCAACAGTTCTTTTCAGCGATCATAAAATCCCATCTTACAAATAAAGCTGTTTTCTTCGTCTACGTTTGTCAGAGTATGGCGAATGAGAGGTGAATACATAAATAGGTCGATACGTAATATCCAGTTGCTGTATATACTAAACGGAATGTTATATTGCTGCAGTTCTTGCACCATTTGTAAGCACTTACATTACGACGTAGTGTTATATTTCAACATAAACCACTTCTCATTCATGAGCTCTTGTCCTTGCGGATTTCAGTTGCATGGAATTTTCATTGACCGTGCTGACATTTCTGGGGTACAATCCCAACCTTCTGAAAAACATTGTGTGTCTGTCTGCCGATTAAAACCATGAACACTGGGCGAACTGGAACAACAACTTCTGGATGCGTTTATCACTGTTCCTCGTTACTTCTTCAGGGACAATGTTGAGTGTATGTCTTCCAGGTTTTGGAATTATCGTCAGAGTTAGGGGGCCTATATTGAAACCTGACATAAATGTTAGTGTACGGGCTTTAAGGTAGTGCAAGAATTATATATGTTTTAATGTTTTCCACCCCGAAGTGTTATAACATATAAATACAACGTGTCAGTCAATAACACAACACTTTATTTTATATACAATAAAAATAGTATATTGTCAGGGCGACATGTTTCGACCTTTATTAGATCATCTTCAGGCCCTCTGGGAAAACAGATCGAAGATCATTGAAATATAGATAGCTCTTGGTTCTGTTTTCTCAGAGGGAAAGAAGGTGACCTAATAAAGGTCGAAACATGTAGCCCTGACAATATACTATTTTTATTGTATGTAAAATAAAGTGTGGTGTTATTGACTGACACGTATTTATATGCAAGAATTGTAGCAACATGTAATTCCCTTTAGGACATACCGCCATTAAACGTTGTCTGTACAGTCACCCTGTAAAATTTTTACCATGATATTATTAAGTTCCTGCAAAATGCTTGTGATTAAACTAATTAAAGTTACGTGCGAACGGTTTTTTATAGACGGAAATGCGACACATATGTATTTGTTGTGAGCTTTAAAGAGTCCACGAAAGTCACCACATCAATTGTGTCCTATCATTACCAGAGAATGCTGATATAATGGTATAAACCTGTTAAACGAACTCATTACATTTTTTAACCTTCGATCATATGAAGATCGCTCGGGTGGTCATCACAGTTAAGGTTGGCTTACGGCTTGCTTTTATTTCCTAGTGTTTAATGCGCCGCCACTTTACATTCTTCTACAGAGTTGGACGTCGAATGGTAGAAGTAATAACCGGATCTGCTGCGTGTCGTCTTGCTTCTCCTGCCTCGTGACCCTATAAATATGCGTAATGCTTAGTAGCAGAGACTTACAAGGACTGTATACCAGCGGTCAGGGCTAGTGCCCTCAGTAGATCTATATAAAATGAGTGTGAAAATGGAATAACCCGTAATCATTACTCAAGGAACCTACGGAACCCCGGAGCTTGGTTACCGTTTTCAAACCCCGCTACTTGTCCCTACCCTGAGCCTTAGTCGTAAGCCATTCCACATCGTTCCACCCTTGTTCCTTCTAGGTCTCCACAAGTTCTGAAATTTACTGACATTACCGACGATCTTCGGGGTAAGTGGAGGCGGCAGCTTCCTCCGAAGCATTGATATATTCCTACCAGACTGCACGGCTTTACATCCCGGAAGGTATAGGCCTAATCTTCATGTGCCCAAATTAGGTATTTAAGTATATGTGAATGACGTACATAATAGCCGATTTATTGCCTGGACATTTGGCATTGTTTGATAGTATTATAAGTTTTATTGTCGTATGAACATCATAATGATGCTTTGGCCGCTACTAGATTGCATTTCCGTCTTCTCGGGTCGTATGTGGTGCTGTCCACGGTAAGTTCTAGTATTGTGCTAACGGATATTTCTTGAAATTCGGGTGTAAATGTCTTTAATCCAGAGGAGGCACCATGAAAATCTCGGCCATTGATTTAATTATGGACCAACTAAAAGAAATTTCGGACCTATATGAGGACTAGTATCTTGTACGTGAACAGTGTATCATATGAAGCCGATAGATATGAAATTGTGTGTATGTGTTCGAAGTGAGCAAATAATTGAGCGTGGGAGAGTGGAGGGATGGGAGAGGGAGTCGATTTCGTTTTCCGAAGGAGCAGAAATCCCAGAGTGTTTAACACAGCCTAACTTCACAAGGCGTTGCTTCAAAATGCTGCATGCTAGAGCTTTGAAATACACAGAAATTGGTTCTGCAGATACTGTGCCTCTACCTAGTGCATGAGTTCTGTACTGACTGCAGTAGTGTTATCTTGCGGCTAGTCCAGGAACCTTCTGATCACACGTTACATATAGCTGTCACCGGAAGACTGAAATTTTGTTGCGTTGTGACGTGGGTGAAGAACGACTGGACATTCTCTCGTGATAGTTGGTAGGACCCACTTTGGTAATATTGGAACGCTTTCCTTTGTATCTTGTGTCTCGTTAAATGATAGTATAATAGAAAACAATCCAGACGATTTAATTGTATCTGAAAATGGATCTACAGGGCTAAAGTTGAATGAATAATGTATCATAACCACTCTGTAGTTGATGTGTTAGTAATACAGTATGTTTCATAGCACCAAGTCTTACCGCTTTACATTGTTTTAGTCTGAACACGTATACAGTATTGCTAGAGATTATGCAAATTAGATACTAGAGAGAGAACACGGTGGATACATTACAGACAGAAAACACAGAACCGCACTTGGGGCATATATTCATTGATGATTTGTGCCTCCGCACAAAAATAGATGAAATATCGAATTCTATATACATGAGTCAGTACTCGTCAGTTTTTTCCATCTCATTGCGTTTACCGTACCGGCTTTTCATTTGTAATTCGTTTATAAATATAATAGTACTGCCAATATTTGCATTCCCCTTTGGCAGATGCATTCATTGTCAGTGTGATGTGCGATATGGATATCGGGCAGGAACAGTGCAGCGAACTCGAAACATTTGGCAACCCAAGAAACCTCGTCGAAAATGTATTTCCAGTTACACATGAACCCTTACGTCATTCAAGATAAGTATCTACTTTCATTAATGCCATTAACATACTTTACCATTTTCACACTGTAGTTTCTGATCTGATAACAGCGACGAGTTACAAAAACCCGCCTGGTACCTTCTCACACCTGCGTGTGTTCATACGCATGTAACAACACAAGATGCGCCGTACGCACTTCTTTTAAATTTCATGTTGGTAACATTAAGAGTGTGGGCCAGGTAGCTCAGTCGGTATAGCGACTGAGCTACGGGCTGAACGGTCCGGGATCGAATCCCGGTGGGGACGAGATTTTCCGCCCGTCCAGACCGGCACCTGGGGTCCACCCAGCCTCCTGTAAAATGGGTACCAGTTCTTTCCCGGGGGTAAAGTGCGGCCGGGGCATGCTGCTGACCACTCACCCCCTTCTAGTGCCGCGGTCATGGAAGAGTAGCGCTATACCTCTACCCACCCTCTGGGCCACACAGGGCCTGTAACGAGATCACTTTTTTAACTTTAAGAGTATAGTCGTTTGCACGTCCAAGTGACTAGGTTAAGGTCTGGCCTATCGGGGTTTTGTAGTTCGATTCCCAGCAGGGGCAGGAGATTTCTCTCTTCTCCGAAGTCCCCAAGCGGGCTGTGGGGCCCACCCGTACTCTTACGCAGTGGACGCCGGGACTTTTACTCCCGGGTTTAAAGCGGCCGGTTCGTGAAGCTGACCACTTATCCATCTCATGCCAAGATTAGGATTGAGTAGAGCTGTACTTGAACTCCCTATGCGACACTATTGTGTGCGCTGGGGTATAAATTTATTCTTCTGGAATGTTACGCAGTGTCGACTGGTAACTAGCGACGTTTCGAGAGATTTTAGTGCCTTCATATTTAGCGTGAAGCAGTCCAGTAAGAGTCGTCTTCTTAACCTTGACCCTGCAATCTGTCGAAATGCCTGTAACACGTCGTCATCTTGCAGGAAACTTTGTTGTAAGTGGGAGCACCACACGAGAAAATTAGGAACGGAAAAGATGTCTTGCTGGCTACAGTTGTTTGTAGATGAGAGTAAGGACTGCAGCAAATTGTTGTCTAGTTATTAATGTAGCCTGGTTTTAGCGCGTGCAGTACTATTTGTGTTCAACTGTAAACCCGTCTGTTCCTAACTCCATGTACCTGCTGTTGGATCAGATCAGATCAGATCAGATCAGAGCCATCTAGCCATTCTTTTGACGAAAATGTTTGTAGTTTAAGCCATGTCATTAGCGTTTTGGGCTGGCTATTTGCGATCAATGGACGTAGGAATTAAACAGCAATAGTTAAACGTTTCGGCCTAGCGATCCTCATCATTGTGACGTAATTTTATACGACCTGCGCTGTTGATCGTCCTGTGTATGTATACGCTGGGGTTTATTTTTGTGGTATAATTCGGCCGCACTTTGTTGTCATCTCTCCTGTTTCACTCGTGATTTATGTATTGTCTGAGCAGCAACAGTGACAAATTGTTTGTTTTGACGTCTGAATGTTTTTCCTTCTGTTTCCACCAGCCACATCATATCGAACCATCGCCACAGAGTTAGTTGCAGAATTCCTATCAAACACTTGCAGTTACGTTAGCATCTATATTAGATTTTTTCAGGCCTTATGTTTTAATGCTGCATTAAACCTCCTTCTTTTGTTTCAAAAATATAGTAAATTTGATTCATGTTCGCCTTTAATGGGGTTGTGTGGGCTTAGCATTATTGACTTTGTTTTTGATGTTTTGCTGACCGTGCATCTCAGTATAATCTTAATAATTAACCAACTTAATGCACAAATTCTTGTTTTATAATAAGTTTATTAAATGCCTCTACATGTTTCGCGCACCATGTGCTCATCATCAGGAGGTCAAAATCGTATTATACAGCCTCTGGTATCATCATACCTGTAGGTGGCCGTCCGGTGCACCGGACGGCCACCTACAGGTATGATGATACCAGAGGCTGTATAATACGATTTTGACCTCC
>Ga0123354_10020235_pt1 | contig 10461 bp, 12 predicted proteins | sample TergutLab28metaG_2_FD_97872 | JGI IMG/M metagenome (GOLD analysis project Ga0123354, IMG submission 97872) | Labiotermes labralis P4 segment gut microbial communities from Petit-Saut dam, French Guiana - Lab288 P4 | ecosystem: Host-associated > Arthropoda: Insects > Digestive system > Gut ...
GAACATATCCTGAAAATTCAAACCCACAGTAATCCCGAAGTGATAAAGCTTATAATCACCATAAGGTTGATTGCGAACCTTTTGAGTTTGCGCTAAAAGGAGGTTACTCAACAATAAAAGACTCCCGGCTATAAATGCTTTTTTCCCCATTTCGACATTTTTCCGATAATAATAACGGAAAAACGGGTAGCTTATTGTAGATTTTTAATCAATACGTTTAATTTCTCCTTGGGAAAAACTATCGTTAGTGAGCAAACCTGATTGTCCCATTTTCCAGCACATAAATTCTATCGGAATATTTTGCCAGATGTACACGATGAGTGACTAAAATTGTTGCAAATTGTTGGCTTTTTTGTTTCAAAATATCCATTACAAATTGTTCCGTTTTGCTATCCATTGCAGCAGTCGGCTCATCCAGCAATAACAAGGAAGGATTTCTGTATAAGGCTCGGGCAAGCGAAATCAATTGTTGTTGCCCGCCGGAAATCTTTACCCCGTCTTCGCCTAACAATTTTATATTTTCCTTGAGGCCAAACAGGATATTTCTAAAATACTATCCGACAATTACAGTAAATCCGCCCAATATGCGCTATACAGATTTTCAGATTGTAGCAATTGTAGATGCGTTCCAGCGTGAGATATGGAATTGTTCTCTAATAAATAAATAAAGTCCGCATAGTTTTTGAGGATATGTAAACGGTGAGATATAAAAAAAATAATTCTATTTTCTTTGATCGACTTTAAAATATCTAATGTCTGTTTTTCCATTTTTCTATCCATTGCAGCAGTAGGTTCATCTAATAGGAGTATTTTCGGGTTTTTAACTAAAATTCTTGCTAATGCAATAAGCTGTTTTTCACCTCCAGAAAGATTGATACCATTCTCTCCAACAATTGTCATATAACCTTGAGGCATTTGTTTGAAATAGTTTTCCAGACCATATTTCTCACAAATTTCAATAGCTTGTTGAATGTGTTCCTGATTTGTATTTATACAAATATTTTCAATAATAGTTCCATTAAAAATAAAAATTTCCTGAGGAATAACCCCCAAGATATCTCGCCAATAATCAGTACCAATACTTTCGAATCCAATGCTATCATTAAGAATAATATTTCCTGATTCCTGAGTATAAAATTTTTCCAATATTTTGCATAATGTCGATTTCCCGCTCCCGCTTTCTCCAATGAGAAAGGTCATCTTTCCTTTCAGCAACTCCATAGAGATATTATTTAGTATGGGCTTTCTACCAGCAAATCGGAATGATACATTTTGTATTTTTATTATTTCTATTGTTGAAAAAGGAGATTTTCCTTCTCTGTTTTCCGGGCTAAGATAAGTAACATCAAACATTCGATTAAAAGCAACTTTGGCTTCATTGAGAGGAATTGGAACAAGAGATAAATTCACAATCGCGGGAGTGATGGTTCCTACCAAACTGATAATTGCTATTAGCTCTCCTAATGAAAGAGTTCCTCTTAACACAAATAAAGATCCAACCGCAATGGTAAGGATGGTTAAAATGACACTAATAACTCCTGAATAAACGGATAATTTTATATTGATTTTACCTAATGAAAATATCTTATCTTGAAAGAAACCGTAAATTTGTTGATTTAGTTTTTCAAAGTGAGATTGTTGATTAAAATTTTTTATAGTATCAATCCCTTGCATCGTATTTATAAAATTAGTTTCACTATTAGCGTATCCAGCCATAACTTCTTTTTGAGCATCAATTAAAGGAGTATTATTTCTGTATATAATATAAACAAACAGGGGCAAACAACCCAATATAATTACTGCTATCTCCCACGAATATAGAAATAGAAAGATTACAATGACAATAGTTGTAAGACCATCTATAACGATAGTACCAACAATCGTACTTATCACTTGCTGAATACGTCGGGTATCATTTAATCGGGCAACTAAATCACCGATTTTTCGTGTGTCAAAGAAACTTTTGGGAAGATTAAGTAATTTTTTGTAAAAGAAAGATATGATACGATTGTTAAATTCTTTACTCTGTGAAAATAAAACAAATTGTCTCAAAGCGCTAATGCCTACCCTTGCTAATAATAAAACGCCCACAAAAATAATTCCAACCCATAAACGTCTAAAATCTTTCTCTGGAAGGATCGTATCAATTAATTTTTGGGAAAAAATAGCCGTAGTCATTCCCAATATAGATATAATCAAACCTAAAAATACAGAACTACCCAATAAACCGAAATCTTCTTGCAACAGATTAGTTATCCATTTCTTTTTGGTTGAAACAATGTCGTTCTTTTTAATAAATTGATCATTGACAGATAAGATTAAGCATGTATGAGAAACCCAGATATTTTCTAATTCATCTTTCGTATAATACAACAATCCTTTGGAAGGGTCTGTTATAACGAATTTTTCATTTTCATAACCATAACAAATTATATAATGCTCTAATTTTTGATCAATTAAGACATGCATTATTACCGGTTTATTGTGATCTATTAGTGAAGCAATATTCGCTTCACAACCTTGCGCATTAAATCCCAATTGATTAGCCGCTTGATAAAGACCAAGAAGAGTACTTCCTTGTACGCTGGTTCCAGTTAATTCTCTCAACTTTTCCAATGAGCTCTCTCCTCCATAATACTGTATTAAAGACAATAAACAGGCTACTCCGCAACCCGAGGCATCCTGTTGCAGAGTTATTGACCTTTTAATTTTCTTAATATCCATTATTATTCTGAAGTCGGAGTAGTCTTAAAATAAACTTCCAATTCTGAAAGAGCTTCCATATTTGAGTTGTCAATATCTTTCAATATTAAGCCTTTCTCCATCAATAAAATCCGCGTAGAAACATCAGTTATGTGATTCAAATTGTGGCTTGAGATAAGAATCGTTGTTCCATATTCATGATTCATCCATTGTAACAAACGTTTAATTTCTATTTGCGACGATGGATCTAAAAAGTTAAACGGTTCGTCTAAAATCAACACTTGCGGATTAATAAACATTGCTCCTATAATTCCGATTTTTTGTTTATTGCCTGCAGAAAAATCCTGGATGTATTTTTTTTGTCCCAAAATTTCACCGTTCATAAAATCAACATATCTCGCTAACCGCTCTTTAATTTCAGATTCAGTTAATTGATATACATTTCCAATAAAAGCAAAATATTCTTCCGAGCGAAGACATTCAATCAAAAAACTGTTATCAATAAAAGAACCGGTATATGTTTTCCATTCTTCAGATTCAGCAACATTTTTATCTTTAAAAGTCACTTTACCCGAATCAGCACAAATCAAATCAAGCAGTAAACGGAAAAAAGTAGTTTTTCCGGCTCCATTATTTCCCACAATGCCTAAAATTTCACCGTTATCAATAGAAAGAGAAGAAATATTGACTGCTATATTTTCATCAAAAGATTTAACTAATTTATCAATATGTATCATTTTATATAATAATTATAATTTTAAGAAACCATATACCGATGCATAATTTCGTGCCTCCTCTTAACAAATATGGAGGCAATCATTGACAAGAACCGTTTTCGTAAGAAGAAAAATATCAAACTCAATGCTGAAATGACAAGTAAAAAAATCCATTCTCTATTTGTCTTTGAACGTATAAATTGTAAAAAAATGAATGAAATATACAAAAGAAAGCATTCATATAAGATCGGTATTATTGCAAATCCCTGTGTATTGCCAAATACTATATAATTTAAAGCCAATCTTTTTGAATATAACGCTATTGGAAATAATAATAAATTAAAAATAAAAAGAACATAAAAGACGACCGAAATAAATGTATAAATGTTTAACTGATAATATAACACAAATGGAAAAAGAATAGCAGCATATATTCCTGTGAGAATCATGTAAGAAAAATATTTAGTTTCCAATAATTGTGATAGCAAAATTGGTTTTGTCCATATTCCATTAAAAAAATTAGCCTCAACTGCCAAAAGGTACTGTCCTAAGCTCATGGTAGGTAAAATAAGAAATAGAGCCATTAGAAATTGCAGATAAATAATCGTATTTTTTCCTGATTCATTCCCTTCTATTGGAATTCCGACTAAAAGAACAATTGTCGGGAATAATAACATCATTAGTAATCGCTTAGATCTAAATATGTAAATAAATTCCATTTTTAGGAAAGATAGGGTTATTTCTTGTTTGTTAAATTTTATAGGCTGTTTAACTAAACTTTCAAAAGCATATACTTTCTTCTGTTTAAAAAGAAATAAATAAAGAATAATGGCAAAAACTACTAATAAAGTAATGAATACAATACCTGCAATAATAAGGTTAACAAATTGGTAACTACGAATAAGAAAATACATGCAGACTAATAATACAATATAAAAAGATACGACTAAAAGTGTTTTAGTCAACAATCGTAAACCATAATTCTTCAACCAGTAACAGATTCCAATGTTCAATATCGAACTGACCCATAACAAAACAAAGACAGTCAACGTTTCATTAATTGTTGCAAACCGAATCAAATACGGCAAAAAGAGAATGAAAAAATAAAAATTCCAAAGAGTAAAAACATTACCAAGCATTATATAAATATTCCAATATTTTTTTGATATGGGGCGAGTGTGAAAAAACGGTGAAATAAATAATGTGTTATTTTTTAATATAATCTTAATTATTAGGTCAGTAAGTACCAAAAATGGGAAAATTTTCAAGAAAAAAGCAAAAAATGTAATATGATTTCCATTTAATAAAGAATCTAAAATAAGATAACTTTTATTTACATATCTATAAAGAAAAACCGAAAAATAAATAATCACCGCTCCAAATGCCAATAGGTTTCTTCGATATTCACTATTCCTAATTTTTGTTTTGAATGACAATATTATTAATTCTTTTATCATATTCATCGGAATTTAATTACTTGTATAATTTATTATTTCGTCAATTTTTGCGATATAATCAAACTTTTTCACTAGCACATTTTTTTTATTGTAAAGATAAATGGAAGGCATAGTCGGATTTTTGAACTCATTGTCAATCAAATTATTAAGCGCAGATATTATAAAAATATTATCGCAAATGTTAATATTGTTGTCTTTAAAAAATGAAACTATTTTTTCTTTAGAAGTAGCTGAAATCATAAATAATCTTATGTTAATGAAAGAATTACATCTTTCCGAAAGTAGAATTACTTTATCTTTACATAGGTCACACTCCGGATCAAAGAAAAGGATTAAAGTGTATTGGTTATTATTGTCATCTAAAATATGAATTTTCCCTTGAAAAATATCTGTAAATGTTATTGCCGGAAGTTCATTTTTTTCATTCTTTTTTTTCACTTTAATAATTATTGTTATTACAATTGACGCTAAAATTATAATTATTCCAATTAATATTATTGATTTCAATTTCATATTATTATAACGATAATGAGAGCAAAGATACTAAAATAATATATAAAAACAATCCTGTGAGATAACCCCATAAAGTAGGCTTTAACAATTCTTTGTAACGAAAAGAAGTCTTGTTTGTGATGAATAGAGGCAAAGAAAAAACATAAATTAACTCAAAAATATTTAATGCACTTAAAGAAAATTGTAACCAAGCGTTACCTATGTCTCCTTGGGGAATATCAAAAAAAGACGCAAGAGAAAAAGGCATTTGATTTAATTCAAAGAGACTATTTATTCCTTTAAAATAATGCCATAGAATTTTAAATAAAAAAACAAAAAGGAATATAAATTGGGATTCTATAACAGCTTTTCCTAAAGTCCTTATTTTTATTTTAACATCAGATAAGAAAAAAGACACGTATAGACAAAATGTTGTATAAACTATTGAAACGAATGGAATTATGGAAGTTATGCTTATATTCAACCATTTATATTTATGAATCATTTCATAAATTTCTCCCATTCTGCTTCGAGGAACTAATCCGCTAAATGAAATTTCAAGAAGTTCATTAGTATAGAACAATGAATACATTAATAATGAAATTCCTAAGTAAGAAAGTAACAGAATGGCAATTAATATAAAAAAATTTCCCTTTTTCATTAAAATAGTTTAGATAATTGGAAGATGATTTTTTCATCTTCCAATTACATTCTTATTAATCAGCAGCACAAATTGCAGCAGCACAACCATATGCTGTACATAAGGCTCCAAGTATACTACCAACTCCTGAACAACAAAGTCCAATTCCAACGCCACAGCAAACTCCATCTAAAAATCCAGCGACTGAACCCCCGCTTTGTACTTCCATTTCTGATAAATTTAATTTTTTCATTTTTAATAAAATTAATAAATAAAACAATTTTCTATTGTTGACTATCGCTTTTGAAACAGAACAAACCTATCATTGCTCCTCCGACAAAACCACTTGCACCTCCTGTAAAAAGAGCTGCACATACCAAACCAACACCTATTCCACAAAGTGCATCACCACCTCCACCTTGAATCATTTCAAGTTCATTTACATTCAAATTTCTCATATACCTCAAAAAAATATTATTTTTCCTACTCTATTCAGGCTTTTCGGTTACGCCTTTTTATAATCATTACTTTTGCAAAAGTCAAAATATTCTTATTTCTCATCTTTGATTTTACTCAGACTATCAATCCCGCTTAAAACTTCTGTATATATACCATCTGAAACCCCAGTAGCAATATATTGTTTGTCAAATTGACTTTTCTTATTTTCCACTTCTACAAAAATAGAATCATTTGAGAACTGGAAATATTTTTCTTCCAATGATAATACATGTTCTTTTCGGTTGAGTACAACAATTCCATTAGCGGTACCTCCGGCTTTGATATATTGCCTGAGGGTATCCGGAACAAGAATCCTTGCCATTACTTCAAAATGTGCCGTCCCATTTTGAACGGAAGCTTTTGGGCTTATTAAGAGCAATGTACCCTCAAAATTGATATCTCTTTGGGTTGCCAGAGAAAAATTCATTTTCATTGCACTATGCAATTTTAAAATATCAGATTCCAAAACGTATCCTTTAAAAATCAATTCATTCAAATCTGCAATTTTTGCAATAGTCGAACCTTCACTCCACGATCCTCTTGCCATTATAGAACCACCTTCCTTTACAGGTAATTCCAATATAGTTCCACCGTCGGTTGCGCGTATTGTGTTGGAAATTTCTTTCCTCGTATAATTACCTTTTAACATATTTAACCTTCTAATAGTAGCTTCATATTCCGATTGAGCAAGATTAAAATCTGTTTGTCCCTGCTCAAATTCTTCTTTTGCAATCACTCCCCGCTCAAATAATTGTTTTGAACGATTGAATTCATTTTTCATGTTTTCAAACCGAATTTGGGCATCAGTTTTATCTTTTTCCAATTGTTCATACTCAACAGGGTCAACCACGAGTTGAATTTTTGCTATATTTTGTCCTGCAATAACTTCATCACCGACTTGAACATATAATTTTTCTAAAACACCGGATATAGTTGATTTAACATCAATCTCTTTCAAAGCTTCAATTGTTCCGGGAATAATTAACTTTTCTTCAATATCCCGGTATCTAGCGTTGACCGTCGCAAAATGCTTATTTTGACTTTTAATCGCACTATAAAAGATAATTCCTAAGAAAACAACCATCATTATGAGAATAAAAATTTTTATAAATTTCATTATACCAACAATAACTTTAATTTTCTTCTTTTAACGCTTCAATCGGATGTAAATCAGAAGCATATATGGCCGGCATTAATCCCGCCAAAGTTCCCGATATAACTAAAATCAACAATGCAATAACAATTGTAATTACATCTAATGTTGGTTTTTCCATGACAAGTGAATCCTCACTTATAAATAATGCTACGATTTTAAGTATTATCCAACCTAACAATAACCCAATGGTTCCTGCAATAGTAGTTAAAGCAATCGATTCTCCAATAATCATATTTTTAATTTCAGAAGAATTAGCCCCAACGGATTTCCTAATCCCAATTTCTCTCGTCCTTTCCCTTGTAGATGTGTACATACTATTTCCTATTCCAATTATACCTCCGACTAAAGTACTTATCCCTATAAACCATAGAAACTTTCGCATTGTAGAAAACAATGATGAAAAAGCCTTAACCTGATCTTCCAAACTGTTAAAATATAAAACTTTTTCGTCGTTAGAAGCAAATTGATATTTTCTTGCCAATCTTTCACGAATATTTAACTGAATTTTTTTAGGATTAAAATCGTTTTCTATCGTATATAAAAAGGTTGAAAATTGTTTTTCGTCAGGAAATAATTCTAAATAAACAGAAAAAGAGATATAAATAGATCGTTCTTCCTGTGAATTAAGAATGGTGCTTTTTATGACGCCGACAACTTGAAATATATCCTGATCTATTTGGATCATCTTCCCAATAGGTTCTTCATTCTTAAAAAAAACATCTGCCACGTTTTTTCCTATCACTGCTGTCCTTTTCATACTTTGCGTATCCAAACAATTTAACACTCGACCTTTTTCCATTGTCATCAATTTGATAGTAAAATAGTCAATATATACTCCTTTAATTTCAAATAAACCCATTTTTTCCTTGTACAGAACAGATTCCAATTTACTTATTTCCGGAGAGATAGATATTATTCCGGAAACTGTATTTTTCAGCATATTCATATCGGTTTCATCAAAAAATACTTTTTTGTTGGCAGGAAAGCCATTATGCTCCTCTGATGTTTCAGAAGCAAAAACGTAAGTAGTATTTTGTGAAAAACCACTGAATATTTTAAGTACACCTTTTTCAAAACCTTTTCCGATTCCAAGTAAAACCGAAAGAATCAGTATGCCCCAAGTAATCCCTATACATGAGAGAATCGCTCTTTGGGGTTTTCGACTTACGTATTCGTATATTTCATTCCAAAAGTCAAAGAACACATTATATCTGTTAATTTTTGATGCCAACTTATTTGCAATTTTTTTGTATTGCAAGGTAAAAAAATAATATTTTAATAAACATTCTCAAAAAACCTCATTCTTGCAATAAATTTCGTTTTATAATGCAAAATTAGAATTATTCACGGCGCAAAAAAAGCCGTAAAAAATGAGATAAAATAACTCTCCTTTAAAAAGAAAAAATTCTATCAGTGTACTAAAAAGTTAAAGGTGGAGTCATAATCTGATTAATCTCCCACTCCAACCAGTCTACAGGATCTGTTGGAGGATCCGGAAGAAATGATGGATTAATACAACCACCTGAAATTTCTTTTTTCTCCCATTCACTCATTTCAACTAAACCCATAAATTTTTTCGCTTCCATAATAATTAACATTTAAATTAAATTACTCAATAAGTTTTACAATCTCTCAAAAAACCTCATTCTTGCAAGAAATTTCGTTTTATTGTGCAAATTTATGAGTATTCACGGCGATAAAAAAGCCGTAAAAATAAAAAATGCACCAAAAAAGTAAAATTTTTGATGCGTTTTTTTAATAGATTTTTTAAAAAAGCATGTCTGGATAGCGTTCCACATACATTCTAGAAATTGGATCATAAACATAAAAAAAAGACAGTTCCTCTGGAGTACATGTATCTGGCGAAAATGGCATAATAAAACCGCCTGAAATTTCTTTTTTCTCCCATTCACTCATTTCGACTAAACCCATAAATTTTTTCGTTTTCATAATAATTAACATTTAAATTAAATTACTCAATAAGTTTTACAATCTCTTAAAAAACCTAATTCTTGCAAGAATTTTTGTTTTATAGTGCAAATTTAGGCGTGTTCACGACGATAAAAAAGCCGTAAAGAAAATATTTGACAAAAAAGGTATTCCTGCCGAAGTATCTTTTTGCTCTTTGTCGGATAAACACCGAAAAGTGCAGGAAATGTCAATTTCAAATGGCTCTTTGTAATAGTAGGTTTCACTCCGGCGAGAATAATCAATCGGTGCGCCGAGGTCTTTCATTTCGTCGATAATCTCGCGCAAGTGCCGCTCGCTGATCCGTATCCGCCGGGCAAATTCGCAAGGCGCTCCTGTACACGATGACTCAATGAGTTTGTGTATTCGCTGCAGTAATTCGATTTGTTTGAACAGAATCATATTTAATTATGAATTATAAATTATAAATTAAGAGTTATGAATTATAAAATTTTATCGGTTTGAGTGTTCCACAGTTTCCAATACATTCCTTGATTTCCGATCAATTGAATGTGCGTCCCTGTTTCCACCACTTTACCTTCTTGAAGAACAATAATAGCGTCGGCATGTTTGACCGTGCTTAACCGGTGGGCAATAATAACAATTGTTTTCCCTTCTTGAACCAAATCCGCCAAGGTTTGTTTGATGTATTGTTCCGAGAGAGTATCCAACGAGGATGTTGCTTCATCAAAAATCAATACATCAGGGTCTTTATACAGAGCGCGGGCGATGGCAATCCGTTGGCGTTCGCCGCCCGAAAGCGACGCGCCGTGTTCGCCGATAAATGTTCCGTAGGATTGTGGAAGTTTTTCAATAAAATCCCGAATACCC
>Ga0123354_10020237_pt1 | contig 10461 bp, 9 predicted proteins | sample TergutLab28metaG_2_FD_97872 | JGI IMG/M metagenome (GOLD analysis project Ga0123354, IMG submission 97872) | Labiotermes labralis P4 segment gut microbial communities from Petit-Saut dam, French Guiana - Lab288 P4 | ecosystem: Host-associated > Arthropoda: Insects > Digestive system > Gut ...
AAATTCTATTGCGGAAGAAATTAAGAGCAGATTGAGGTCAGGAAATGCTTGCTATCATTCAGTGCAGAATCTTTTGTCTTCCAGGTTGCTATCCAAAAATTTAAAGATCAAGATATATAGAACCATAATTTTGCCTGTTGTTTTATATGGGTGTGAAACTTGGTCGTTGACATTGCGAGAGGAAAGGAAGCTGAGGGTGTTTGAGAACATGGTGTTGAGGAGAATATTTGGACCTAAGAGGGACGAGGTAATGGTGGAATGAAGGAGATTGCATAACGAGGAGCTAAATGATTTGTACTCATAACCCAATATTGTGCGGGTGATAAAATTGAGAAGAATGAGATGGGCTGGGTATGTGGCACGTATGGGTGAGGAGAGGGTGAGTGTATAGGGTCTTGCTGGGGAAACCGGAGGGAGGGAGACCACTGGGGAGATCTAGGCATAGATGGGTGGATAATATTAGGATGTATCTCCAGGAGGTGGGATGTGGGTATATGGACTGGATTGGGCTGGCCCAGGATAGAGACAGTTTGGAGTCGCTTGTGAGTTTAGTAATGAACCTTCGGGTTCCGTGAAATGCGGGGAATTTCTTGACTAGCTGCAAACCAGTTAGCTTCTCAAGAAGGACTCTGCACCATGGAGTAAGTAAGTAAGTATATGTATTGCATAAATATGTGTAGTTAAAATATCTAAAATATTTAAAATGGTAGTTTGGCATCTATCAGCTATAATACAAAAATGAATACCGGCCTACACAGCTTTACCTTCTAGAGGACAGTACTCCTTCATCTGGTGGTGTTAATGATTCCACTAAGTTAAATGAAAATTGGACTTAAAAGGTAAAATTGTACCACATTTAGACAGTATATGCAAGTCACTGTTTGTGGCACACACACACTCTTACCTCGATGCTGTTGGTTTGCGCTGAGAGTCCCTGTCTTGTAAGTCCCCAATCACCATTCTGCGACAGAGTGAAAGCATTTCTGTGCTTCAACATACAGTCATCTGGAATTTGCCACTGGGTGGATTGGATGGTTTTTAGTGATGATACAGGGGCACCTGTTACCTTTGTCTTCAGCATAGTCCAGTATGTATCTTCCTGCAGTGGTGTACCCAGGAATTTTGTTCGGGGGGCATGGGTTCAACAAATTCAGTTGAGGTCAGAGGACAGAGAGAAGGGGGATCTGGGGGCAGTAGCCCCCTAGTCAGGGGTTCTGGAGGTAACTGTAATTTGGTACAAGAAATTTCATTTCATATAGTAACATTTTCTTAATTTTTGGTACTTTAAGACTATTTATGATGACAACCAATTTATTTATCATTGCTAATGTAAAACAGTTGCGAACCTAGGTAGTTTTAGAATTTTACTGCCTTTTTGTCTGAACATCTTGGGGTGTTGGCATCCTAAATTCAGCAATTTTTAACAGTTTTCACATTCGGGTTGAGTTTGGCACGATTTTGGAGGGCCTTCGGAATTTTGGGGGCCGGGGGGGGTTTGAACCCCCCCCCCCTCGGTACACCATTGTCTTCCTGGACTACCCTGAATGTTGTAATTTCTGTCAATGTCATTGTGAAAACCTGAAGTCACGCATTTCATTTCATTGCTCCTTTATTTGTAATGATATGTCTCTATTCCAGATTCAAGTATAAAATCGACTGAAGAAAAATTTGAAGTTGACCTTCAAGAGACGCTAAGTGGGTCATTACTGGAAAAGTTCAACACATTGCCTTGTAAAGAGGAAAGAATTCTGAGGATTGTAAAGTGAGTACACTTAATTGCGATGTGAAATCGGGCAAAAGCTTCTTGTTTGCTAAATGTTATGATAACTGCTAAAGACATGCATCTATCCAGATAAGAGGGGGTGCTGATAATCCCTTAGCCCGACCAGGAAGGAAACAAGCTACCCTGAACAAACTCGAGATTTATTCAACATACACCCCACGAAGCTCAATACACTTCTTAGCCCTTTGCTCTAACTTTTGCAAGCCACTCAAAAAAATTCAGGAGGTTGTCAGTCCAACTAATAAGTGTAATTTCACTTCAAGAATAGACAGAATTTCCAAATGTTTCCTTTAAATGAAGTACTGATGTCCATCCGTTTCATATACAAATAAAAAAAACAGTTGAGATATTACACTGAATGCTCTTTACTTCCATGTATTTCATCAAAACATACAAAAGCACAAGAACACAATATATATATATACATATATATATATATATACGAGGGGGTTCTGATAAGTCCTTAGCCCGACCAGGAAAGAAACAAGCTACAGTGACCAAACTCGAGATTTATTCAACATACTCCCCATGAAGCTCAATACACTTCTTAGCCCGTTGCTGTAACTTTTGCAGGCCACTCAAAAAAATTCAGGAGGTTGTCAGTCCAATTAATAAGTGTAATTTCACTTAAAGAATTGACAGAATTTCCAAATCATCATCATCATCATCATCATAAAAATCAAGGATTGTACCCTTTGATCCATTCCGTCTCGAGTTACAGCTGCTTGCGCCAACGCTTCTTCGTTCTTCCAATTGGTTTCCTTCCTTGTCGTCTGTAGTGGTATGATTTCAAAGGGATCAGTCCTGTGCTTCCTCTGGATATTCTGAGTTTGGTAGGATGTCCTCAGGATGGATAGCCAGTCCCTCACTGAGTAAGTTTGGTGGTAGCTAACCTCAGGGCCTCCAAACATGCCCGTTTTCTGTAGGGGTGTGCTCCCTTAGCCAAAGGTCTCGGTTTTGAGGCGCCGAGGACTTGCCTTCATCCGCTCCTCACTGCTACAACTAAAGTTGCATTGCCCAGGGATCAGGTTCGAGGACGTGAGGAAGTTGGATTTGCTGGCAGAGCTGACCAATGTCTTGTCAGATGGTGTTTCCCAAGATTTGTGGCTGTTATCTGTCGTCATCGATAATAACCCTTGGGGCCAGTACCAGCCTTTTCGAATTTCCAGATGTATGCTTTAAATGAAGTACTGATGTCCATCCGTTTCATATACAAATCAAATAAACAGTTGAGATATTACACTGAATGCTCTTTACTTCCATGTATTTCACCAAAACATACAAAAGCACAAGAATACTAAACCCTTCTGATATATGCCCAACACATCATATCATTTATTTTCCTTCTGTAAATCCGTACAGGATTACATAGTCCATATGGATATGGAAATCGTCATATTTGTTGGGATTAAGGGGTGACATCAACACAAGTGTGTACAACAATCACATGGTTATTTCGTATGATAAATACAATAAAATAGGACAATACTAGGTACAACCCAAAACTGTGGAAGTAAGAAAAACACCGTGGGTAAATTCCGCATCACCATCAAAGGGACACACGCATGAATACAGTAGAGAATTCTATGTCATTGACATCAGAAAAAAATGTAAGCAACTGCACAACAGCCACAGAATTTCCCCAAATCCCAATTTCACCAAATTAACTCAACCCGACACAAATAAAATTGAATTTATTAACTGTCCAACAAGATGTGACTGTATTCAGTTTATTACTTTTCTGTAGGCAGCTCTGCATGTTTCGGATGTTGCACCCATCATCAGGAGCTCGTACAACTGAAATTACAGCTTCTGGCACTGGTCAGCCGGGTCTGCTACAGCTCTACATGTTTCGGGTGTTGACACCCATCATCAGGAGCTCGTGCAACTGTAATTACAGCTTATGGCACTGGTCAACCGGGTCTGCTACCGTCTGCTCTCCTTGAGTTGGAACTCAACAATGAGAGCAGATAGTATTAGACCCGGTTGACCAGTGCCAGAAGATGTAATTACAACTGTACAAGCTCCTGATGATGGGTGTCAACACTCGAAACATGTAGAGCTGCCTACAGAAATGTAATAAACTGAATAAGTCGTATCTTGTTGGACAGTTATTAAATTCAATTCACGATGCATGGACTCATGTATATAAAATTCCGATATAAATGATTTCACCAATGAATAACCCCATTCAAGAACCTGCTGAACTAAGAGTAGGATCAGAATTCTCACATTTCAACACTTGCAACATGACAACAAGTAAAATTAAATAAACTGGAACTCACTAGCAGTATTGCTGTGAAATGTTACCGAATTTCAACACTATTAAAACCATACTGAAGTGAGGAATAGAAAATCAGTGTTTATAAGAAACAAAAGAAAGCTGCATGCCCAATATCCTAATTTTTAGGCACGTCCACAAGATTGCAAAAAGCGCCTGTTAGCTTCGTCACGTTTATCTGTCCGTCCGCATGGAACAACTCAGCTTCCACCAGACGGATTTTCATGAAATTTGATATTTGAGGATTTTTCGAAACTCTGTCTAGAAAATTCAAGTTTCGTTAAAATCGGACAAGAATAAAGGGTACTTTACATGAAGACCAATGTACATTTTTGATTATATCTCGCTCATTTCTTCTTAGAATGAGAAATGTTTCGGATAAAAGTTGTAGAGAAAATCGAAACACACATTTTGTGTTCAATAACCTTTCATTTTATTGTTCCGTTTATGCAGAATTGTGGAAAAATATTGTATGTGGAGCTGGCCACAGATGACAGTATGGCCCATGCACATTGTATGCTGGATACCTAAGACTACTAATACACCCTCTCAGAATGTTAAATACTCATTGCATTTCCACTACAACAATGGTTTGCACGAACGCGTCTCAGTGTTACATTCTACTAACATTGACTGTCTTGTTGTATTAATTATAATGATGTTGTTGTTTACATCTTTGTTTTAGAATAAGAAGAGACAAATGTGGCAATTTAGGAATTCAGATCAAGGCAGGCTCGGATGGAGGATTGTATGTTCAGTCTGTTGTACCAGGTAGCCCAGCAGCTGCTGTGGGAATTGTTCGCAGAGGTACAGTATTGCTTTATGAACTTGTAGCATGTATTAGTAATTTTAGAATTAAATTTTGTTTTATATATTTTCTCTAACAGAATTAAAGGGGACCGCGGTGGCACAGTGGGTAAGGTGCTGTGCTACAAATCTGAAGATCGCTAGTTCGATTCCAGATGGTGTCATAGGAATTTTTCGTTGACATAATCCGTCCGACCGCACTATGCCCCTGGGGTCGACTCAGCCTCTAACAGAAATGAGTACCAGGAGCATTTCTTGGGGGTAAAAACAGCCGGTGCATAAGGCTGACAACCTTACCACCATCCTGTGCCGTTGTCATGTAATCTGGGAACCTTATCTTCTTAAACCCTCTGGGCCACTCCAGGCCTGTAATGGGACTGCTTTGACTTTACCTTAACAGAATTAAAGCACAGTCTTAATGCAAAAAAGCCTTGAAGTAGAGTCTATAAATAAATGAATGCTTTCTGTGTACAGCATTGTCAGTGATGATTCACATTGAAGACACATAATATGTTTAGAGATTAAAGACATTTCCTTAAGTACTATAAATTACAATATACCAGGACTGTATATCAAGTTATTAAATAACTAAATTCCATCATTCATTCATTCATTTTCAGGTGACCAGCTGATTGCAATGGATGGTCACAGTTTGTTGAACCTCAAGTACGAAGAAGCCATGGATCTTTTGCGGACCAGCGGTGCAGAAGTTGAAATCCTTTTATCACAGCTCGATACGGATAATAGAGTTGTCGTACCAGAAGACGAACTTTGCGATATCGAAACAGCTGAACAAAGTAATGTATTTCTGTCACCTGGCAAGCATCCTGATCAACGGGACTCAACAGCAGAGCCACGCGTACCTCGCGTTAGACATGATACAGGCCCTGAAAGAATAAGTGTAATGCCCAGGGTACATGCAGGACCAACGTTTGCAACGTCTGTGAAGGACTCTTGCCTGAATAACATTCAGTGTGGGACAGTTGTCGAAGTGCTGCGTGGACATGGAAAGTCAGACAGAGTATTGACCCCTGTAGCAACACCTGTGACATCAAAGCGACTGCAGTGTGTTGAGAAACATGTCCTTCGTATTCATAACAGCCATGATGTTATCAGATCGGCATGCTGCGTGCTTCATGCAGAAGATGACTGAACGTATGTATGATTATTGTACGAGTGGCATTCGGAAATGGTTTGGACTCAACTCCCATGCAGCAATTTCATTATGTTGTATGCTTTCTTCTGGGTAATTCCCCGGTGTCTGAATTTTATATACCGACGTTTCGGAACACTGTCTGTTCCATCTTCATAGGCAGGTAGGTATGAAATGTGACTAGATTTGAGAAAAGTTGGAGTATTATTCCAGGGTAATTCCCCGGCATGTGAATTCTATATGCTGACGTTTCGGAACACTCTGTCTGTTCCGTCTTCATAGGCAGGTAGGTATGAAGTATGACTAGGTTTGAGAAATGTTGGGGTATTTATACGGGAAAAGGTTTGGCTCGATGTGGGTCGTTACCCTCCACAGCCTGTTTCTGTACTCGGACCCACCCGTACCCTGTCACCCTCCTTCCTATTGGCTCATGCTATTTTCAAGCCAAACCTTTTCCCATATCAACACCTCAACATTTCTCAAATCTAGTCATTCTTTATACCTACCTGCCTATGAAGATGGAACAGACAGAGTGTTCTGAAACGTCAGCATATAAAATTCAGACTCCGGGGAATTACCCAGAAGAAAGCAGACAACATTCAGAACACGGCAAAAGTTTGAAATCAAGAATACAATTTTGTTATCTTCAGGCTGAATATGAAGTGACTGCTAGCCTCAACATGTGCCCTTCCTAGTGCTGTCATTTTGTTGGTAGTTTTTGGATGTCTTCTTGGAATCATTCGTTTTAGGGATGTTTCAGTACCGGTCACGGACAGCCACCTGTACGGTTTCCTTGCCACTGCTGAAGCTCCATACCAATTCTAGGGTGGTATTGCCGGCATGTGCTGTCTCTCTTTCCAAAAAAACTGCTGGTAACTGGCAATGAATACCTGACGGTTTAACACCTTCCTTCCACAGCAACTGCATGGCTCATCTCTGCCCATGATAATAGCCTTCCATTTTGTGACTCTTGTCCATGGACTTCGATTTATAGACTTGGTAATGACACAACATTTTTTCATAGGCATGCAAAAGTAGGGCCATTTGGTGGCGGAATAATATAATTTTAATATTACACTATCAAATGATAACTCACGCAATCTTACAGCTTGTTGTTTGCCAAAACAGCAACCCCTGTCCAAACCGTTTCAGAATGCACTATATATTTATTAAATTATAAAATAAGAATTTTATCATAGTTAATGGTTGGAAGGGGGGTGGGGGAGAAGGAATTCTCCTTATAATTGGGCATTATGTTAAACATTCTGTGAGTAGAGTAAGGTAAGGTAAAGTGCACTGTTGTACAGGCACTGAGGCTTTGTACTGGCCATACAGCTCATAGGGGTAGTATAGGTATAGCTCTACTATTTCTTGATCACGGCACTAGAAGGGGGTGAGGTGTCAGCGTCAAGCCCCGGCAGCTCTTTACCCCCGGAAAAGACCTGGTAGCCATTGTACAGGAGGCTGGGTGGGCCCCAGGGCCGATCTGGACAGGTGCGGAAAATCTCACCTCCACCGGGATTCGATCCCCGGACCATCCAGCCCATAGCCAGTTGTGAGTACAGTGAATGTTTTTATATCTGCATGTCTGTGGGAATAATGGGAGTGAGACAGCTGATTCAGTAATTATGCAAGTGACGGTATTTCATACTTTGATTTCGTTACTGTCATGCTGATGGCCATTTCAAGTCAGGTGACAGAAGAGAGAAACCGTTACAGTTAATGTGTTCTGTAAAAATTGTCTGCAATTATGTTGGAAGGAAATGCACCACAGCATTTGAAATGTCAGTATCGGTGAATTATCGTCACGAAACTAATTTTGAAGTAATGGTAATTAATCATGCAGAAGAAACCGACTACTGCACCATGACGCAGAACAAAATGTGCCAGTACAGTGGGGAAGTAAAGGGCTATCATTAGGAGGAGCATTTTGTGGGTCCAAGCAGCGAAATGAAACAGCCATGATGTAAAACTTCTGAAATTTGTGGGTCCAAGCAGCGAAATGAAACAGCCATGATGTAAAACTTCTGAAATTTGTTCTAGAGAAATGTCAAGATATCCTTTGCATTACCAGACACACCAAAAAAAAAAAAATAGAACTTTGGAACTGCTACATCCTTAAAGACTAGCTCACCCCCCCCCCCCTTCACTTTCTAAAGTCATTCTTTACTATAATCTATCGCAAACAAAAATAATTTGTAACATATATATATATCATTGCTTTTTTTAGTAATTTGTTAGGGAGCAGATCTTCACAATGTCACTCATACATTCAATGGCACCAACATTATCAGATCAAAATTTTACATGTAATTGTTGAAATTTTTAATTTTCTTATGTTTATCGGACTGTGCATCATTGTGATAGTTGAAGAATAAAAGACCAACTTGATGTCACTAGCTATTTTATTTCACTTATGTGCTCAACATGTTTCTGACATTAATATATCCATCATCAGGAGCTTGCGACTATTCTCTTGAATTACCACATTGGTCGTATTGTTCTTGGTTCGATGTGTGTTGGAGTTTCAGTGTGTTTGCGTTGGAGTGGTATTCGCGTTGCCAGCTGAAGCAGCTGAAGAATTGTGCTTCAGCCTGCAACATGGATACCACTCCAACCCAACCACACTGAAACTCCAACACACATTGAACCAAGAACAATACGACCAATGTGGTAATTCAACAGAATAGTCACAAGCTCCTGATGATGGATATATTAATGTCAGAAACATGTTGAACACATAAGAAGTGAAATAAAATAGCAAGTGACATCAAGTTGGTCTTTTATTCTTCAACTATGAATTTTCATCCATTCCACTGCCATGTGCAGAATGTGACAATTCCTTGCCGTTCTCAGGAGCTTCTTCCATTCCTCTCTGTTATGTACTTTTTCCTGCCACCCTTCTCCACCAACTATTCTTCCATCCTCTCTCACCTCATCTTGCCATCTATTTATTGGTCTTCCTCTCAATCCTGTTGTTTCCAAATTCATATATAATACCCTTTTGGGAATTCTATTTCCTTCCACTCTCTGTACATGCCCAAACCAACATAATCAATTTAACCTTATTGTCTCTATTATAGTAGGTTTTTTTTACACTTGCATAAATTTCTTTATTGGTTAATATCCTGCAATTTTCTTCTTCATTGTCATATACTGGGACTAAAATTCTTCTATACACTTTCCTTTCAAAAATTATGAATTTATGAATATTTTATTATTGTCGCATGTAACTGCATAATCCTTCTGCTAATTTGCAGCTGGTCACTTAATCCAGAATACAGAAATGGGGAGAGATGTATATATCTCTGTCACCACAGGTGATGACTCCATGCATACAAAGTATGTAGCTGCACAGAAAGGCAAATCAAATATTCATGTTGGGTGATCATTATTAAGGACTTTTTGGATTTCTTTAATGAATTATATTCAGGATTTCTGAAATTTGTAGTGAATCTTTGAATATTTTGCACATCCTGAAGACTCATACAGTTGTGAGATTTCAGATTCTCACATTGGTGGATAGGGGCACGCGGTGGCGCAGTTGGTTGAGGCACTGCGCTACAAGCCAGAAGGTTGTGGGTTCAGTTCCCGATGGTGTCATTGGAATTTTTCATTGACTAAATCCTTCCGGCCGCACTATGGCCCTGGGGTTGACTCAGCCTCTAACAGAAATGAGTACCAGTAATATTTCCTGGAGGTAAAGATGGCCGGTGCGTAGGGCTGACAACCTTACCACCTTCATGTGCCGATTGTCTTGAAATCTGGGAGCCTCAGCCTCCTGGAACCCTCAGGGACTGTCCAGGCCTGTCATGGGATTGCTTTACAGTGGTGGATTCTGGGACATCATTGTTGGTTGTGGCATGAGTGGTTTATGATGCTTGAAAGGATCGTCATGCCTTCACCTGCAAGGGTCAAGCAGTCAAAGATTCTCCTCGAACTACTTGACCGTCAAAGATACTGACACTATGGTCCTTTTGAGCTTGGAAAACCACTTGCCCAGTGATACAGTATCACCTCTGAAGACCTGAATACTAAGCTACACGGTTATTGAAATTTCATTGTGCGCTATTTATTCAGTGTAACTGAATATTGATTTACTTACAAGCCCCACTAGCATAACTGCTAAAAGAGAACTTAGCAAACAGACCTTGTCATCCCATTTGCTGTTCAACTAAATGTGTTTGCAACTTCAATCTACACAGCTTTATAATCTATGAAAGCTTGATGCTCTGAAGAGCAAAATTCTGGCCTATAATTGGATTTATTAGTGTCAAAATGCAGAGGGATTGCTTGATTGCTAGTGATGAACAGGGAGAGGGACTTTCTGTGTTTATCCAATTATTTTGCCCCCCCCCCCCCCCCCCCTCCCTTTACTTCCCCAAAAACGTATTCAGCGGGAAAAAAAAATCACCACAAAATCAATAAATTTTTTAT
>Ga0123354_10020240_pt1 | contig 10459 bp, 4 predicted proteins | sample TergutLab28metaG_2_FD_97872 | JGI IMG/M metagenome (GOLD analysis project Ga0123354, IMG submission 97872) | Labiotermes labralis P4 segment gut microbial communities from Petit-Saut dam, French Guiana - Lab288 P4 | ecosystem: Host-associated > Arthropoda: Insects > Digestive system > Gut ...
GTGGCTACAACACGTACAGAGGATGGACACAAACAGACTACCAAAACAAGCACTACAATATAAACCAAAAGGACGAAGGAACATAGGACGACCGAGGAAGAGATGGAGGGACGAACTTCATCTTGAGGATCAAGGAACAGGAAACACACCTAACCCTTCAGGAACATGATGATGATGATGTTTGTAATGAAGTATTACGTGGCGATAATAATTGGTTTTGTTTAGCTGAGGACGTGTTTCAGTGGCCGGCAGTTGTGAAGGTGGTGACGAAATTGCAGGTTACACGACAGTGGAAAGAATCTTGTCCAGCCGAGGAGCCGCGTGTGGTCCTCTCGAGATGCCCTTCCGTGTGGGTAGTCAATTAATCAGGCAAGGCAAACCTTACAAAATAAAATGAACCGCGGCTTTTTATGTTCATCCATCACCAATTCGGGACTCAAAATGACATATCGCATTGAAATATGTAAATTTTAAAATTATCTGTAATGGCTTTATAGATTAGTGTCTAAGAAGTCGTTTCTTTTGAAGTGTGTTCAGGCCTGACGTGAGAAGGTTAGGGGTTCAATTCAGGCTTTCCTCTCTAGGGTTGAATTATTCACAAATCGAACACAAATTGGTATATATCTGCCGTCAAAATGTGTAGTAATATACTTACGAATTCTGATTAGAAGTTCCGAGGCCGGATCCACTTACGCAATCTTTCATGCAAAAGCAGATTGAGGTAAAACTGGCCACGCACCTCCCCTTACGTTTCCTACCAGTTCATAGCCATCAGTCGGTTCAAAACATGGAGTTGAATGAAATGGTAATTGCCTTTGGCATTTAATTCATAACATTTTCTGGAGGTGACAATTTACCTTTAATTTTTCACTCGTAAAATCCACAGGGAATGAAGTCTTGTCTTCGAAATAAAGCCCATCTTTAAATTGCACCTTCTGATAATTCCATTCCTGAGAAGTTCTTCAAAATCGGGTACACACTCCTGTTTACAAGGTCTCCAATTTCCGATTAGCAGTCTGCCGAAAATACGTCTTTCAATAAGGCAGTCGCCGACATCGAAAGTGAATTGCATTTTTTTAAGGATGATAACCGACTTCATATTTTTACTCTTAATTCTGTGAATATCGAAGTTTGACTAAGAAATAAGGAAGCTTTGTAAATCGTACGCTTGATCAAATGAGTGTGTCTCAGCTTTCTATTTCAGATTAGTAGTTTCAATTTAAGAGCTGTATAAATTTAGGATATCCAAACCTATATTTGTCAGGTGAACTCACAGCGTGTCTTAAAGCTTTCCATTCCGTGCATTTTTCATAAACTAATTAAATCTTTTAACATGTAAAAAATGCACATGTACAATAATATGCATGTATTATTATCATCATCAACACTCTTCTACATGTTTTGGCGCTTATTGCGCCATCTTCAGGGAGAATTTTATTGTAAGCTCAGAACTATTGTTACAATGATTAATTAAATGTATTCAGTTGTATTCTACATGCGTTTACAACTTGATTTACAGTTATTTAAGAAATGTAACAGTAGTCTTGTGCACACAATAAAGTTTTCCCTGCAGATGGCGCAATAATCGCCGAAACGTTTAGGAGAGTGGTGATAATAATACATGTATTGTACTGAATGTGTGCAGTTTGTCGGCATATTAAAGATATAATTACTGTCACAACTTCTCTGTTGACCGGCTGCTTTGATAGGCGTATCATTTACTGTGTCATTGCGGGCTCTTAATTGCTGGTAGTTTGGTAACCCCTGCTTATATCTTTGTACTTGATATAAGACCTTCATGAGAAGAAGACATTGGATTCTGAACGCGTTACCATGGTAACTGCAAACTGCTCAGTTCCCCTCTCCTCAGTTCACTGCCGCCACGTCGTCTTTGCTCCTATTACCCTTATTATCTTCCATCTACCACCTTTCGACCTTCTTTTCCTTTGTCCTTGCTCAAGTAAAATCCTCAGAGGCGACATCAAACAAAAACCGCGTTTCTGATTCAAGTAGCCAGCTGCAATGCAGTTTTTCGTGCCAAAGTGGTTCAGGTTACATGTTTATAGTTTGTGATTGCTTGCGTAAGATAATAACAACTCCTTATATCATATTACATAGTAATTGACTCTTATAATATCTTAGTTGGTCGCAGATTCCTGGCACTTATTAGACGGCAAATATAATACTTATGCCATGCCTCGGCAGCCTGGTTTGTGGCAGACGGAGTGCGGCCCATTGTGGTGTGTTTTGTATTTCCCTGTTCATGTCGCATGTATCTGCCTGGTAATATCGTAATTGTAATAATGATTCACTAACTTACTCAAATTGAATTCTTGAAGAATTTGAGTTAGGGTCAAGATGAGGAAATGTTCCTGTTGGAGTTTGAATGTTTTATCTTCGAAGCTCCTGTCTAGAATTTTAAAGAGGAAATCAAATGATAATTTTATTTTATCTTTGTGAATGTGAAAGGTAGTCACTTAGTGCAAGGAAAGAAATTATATACGGTGTGTGTGTAAAAGCGGAGTGCTTGTGTATATATTTGCCTGTAAGGGAAACAGATCATCTCAGTCCACCTGCCAATCACCAAAGATGTGTTATTTAATATAACATAATGTATTTTACTGCCAATGAGCTGTTACCGGTGGCAGTGGTTATTATGCATGTACATAAATATGAAACAAAGATAACATAAATAAGAAGTAATGATCTAAGAAATTTAAGTCGGGAGGGCTACATGAGAAGCATGTAGTGGCAACTTGTATTCTTTGGAACCATCTCAGCATTTGCTTATAGACACAGCAAAACCAAGAAGAAATGATGCCGAGGTGGCTGGTCGCATGACCTTCTGGATACTGACTTCTAGCCCGCAATCCGGCAACTAAAGTCTGTAAGACAGCTGTACACACATAGTAAAACAATACACATGAGGTAACAAAGATGTATACAAGACATTAACACAGTACACAAAAGACCAACTACAGTTAACAGCAATGCACATAGGAAAAGCAACATAATGTGGAGAAAGCCAGTTTCTAATATTGTTACTTCACAGGTACAGCACACCAGTTTTAACAGGACCTTCGCTTCACTTCACTTCACCAACCACAAATACCCTTCACGGTACGCCCCGATTTACCCCCTTCACTGCATTACACTTCACTTCGCTTCACTGCATTTTTTAGATAATTTACAACCCACTCACATTTCCTTCAGTTCACCACATTAATCACTCTCCTAACCCTCTTTCTAAAAGCATTTGGTTGACAGGGGAGAGTCCCTAAAATTTCTACAGGTAACCGGTTCCAGAGACGGATGGTCCTATTCACAAAGTAATAGTTCCCGATATCCATCCTTTGCTTCCTGTTCCTGATTTTCCTTTCATGATCAACCCTGCTCTAATAGTCAGGCCGTTGTAATCTGTCACCTATAGCTTTCCACGCCCGTTCTCCACACTAAACTTTGAAGAGAGCTCACATACGTGCCAACTTTCTACGCCGCGACAAATTTCCCCGGTTCGATTCTTTCATATGATATGCAAATTTAGCCGCTTTGTTTTGCACCCTGTCCAACGCATGTATTTGTCCCTCCCTGTACGGATCCCAGCACGCAACTCCATATTCAAGAAACCAACAAATCGGAATTTTACACTATAACCATGTTTTCACTTTCTATTTCACAAAGTATTACCATCAAAGAATTTGCATATTTTCCAAGATGTAATACCTTACTTGATTCCAGTACGCCATACTTTGTGACGTCATTCTACTTTCTACTTCACACGTGCTTTGCTGCTCCCTGTTCTTATTTCAGTCTGTTGATTAATAAGGCTTTAGGTTCGTTTCTAATTCAACAAATTTCGCACCAGGTCTCGTAAAAGTTTTCTGTGTCAGGGGTTTGAGAAGATAAATGGGGAACATCTTCAACTCAGGCCTAGCCACAAGAAAGATGATTCTGTTAGACTATTTTCTTTCCATATGTAGGGCAGAGTAAATATAATAAGTGCAAATTATTTTTACATATTGTTGGTTGTATGTAAGGAACCAATATGTATCTGTACATTTAGCGCAACTGCTTGAGTCAGGTTAAGACATGTTCTACTTTAAAGTAATAGCATAATGCAACTTTTACATGCGCATTTATATCGAGCCCACAGTCGTATTGCATGTACGGTCTTGTAAAATGCAGGATTACATAGAGAAATTATTAGTAATGAGATGATCTTCGATTAGTCATAAAATAGTTACATAATTAGCAAAATGGGTGATACAAATAGTAAATAGCAAACAGATCTTCCAGCATCCTACAGTATTGGTCCTTCTGATGCGTGTAAAACGTACCGTAACTGCATATACAACCGTCGTCCTGAAGACGAACCCTCGGACTCGAAACATGTAGAAGACATCAAAATTAAATATTGAAATATTAATTTAGGAAATGTGCCTTTCGTTTATTGATATTGTGTAATTACAGTGCAGTACAGTGCAGTGGAGTGCACGGTGCAAACAAACATAACATTCTTCAACAGTGAAAACCGTTGCAACGAGATTATAGTTCTGGTGTGCACAGCGCCAATACACACACACACACACTCATACACCTACATACATACATACATACATACACACATACACACATACAAACATACATACACACACGCACTGATATATACCAAAGATAAAACACATTATAATAAGAATTTGTTGTTTACCAAGAAGAAACAAATGTAACCATAAACCGATAACATAAAACACAGACAACATGTGGATTATCCGAGCTAACATAAAAAAAAATCAACAATGTGGTATAACAATTCGACATTTCTAACGCAGCAGAATCATACCTACGATATCACATAGTGATAGTATGGGCTTATCTTATGTAGAGTAGGAAAGAGACAGACAGACATTACGTTTGGTTATCTGTAATGTAGACAGTGCTGATTCAGCTACTTTTATAACCACGTAGGATTTATGGAAACTGGTTTAGACATACACATTTTTTGTAAGCTACCAACGTACATTTCATTACCAAATTTTTACACACCAACCAGTCTGAAAATGAAACTACATGTACAGTGTCCAAACCGTAGCGTGTTTACCACACACTACATAAATGGCATGAAACCTGTAGTATTATTCAAGGAAATGTAACTGCTTAGTAAATGAAGTACTGGGTATTTGTAATAGTAGAAATTCTGTATCTTCTCAGAGAGTTTTTTCGGACTATTAAAATGGGAGTCTGCCTTTTTATAAGCCGGTCACAGTTATTAAAAATAGCGTAATTTCTTCCTGTAATTTAGATCAGTATGAAAACACTGAATTTTTTTGTAGCAAATTATAAAAATCCCACACAAACTTCTGGTTTGCAGGACTCGTATTTTGGTTATTCGTTCATTTTGCCTCTCCATCCCATCTCACAATCTGCAGTATTTGATTTTATGTATCCACGTGTCTTCTAGAGAAACATACATATGTCTTCAGCACCAAGAGATTCACATTTGGCAGCCTGCAATAGCATCTTAAACCAGTTCTTTAGCTTCAATATTAAAGTCATGGCCTCCTCATTCATGAGGTTTCTAGATCACACACAAAGACCTACCACAGTCAGTAGTAGTCCTCTGGACGAATGATCAGCTCATCGCAGAGGCCTCTACCTGACAACACACAACACTCACAACAGACAGATGTCCATGCTTCCGGTGAGATTCGAACCCACATTCTCAGTAGGTGAGCGGCCGCAGAACTACGCCTTAGACCGTGCGGCCACTGGGATCGACTCGCGGTGCGCATGCAAGAAAGAAATGCGGGAGTTTATGTACGTCAAAATAAGAAGAGCAAAACGGCAATTCAAGCCAATGCCTTAGAACAGTAAAAGGAAGAAAAGTAAATCAGATTTAGAGGAGACGTGAGTTTGCTGTAATGTTTGTTATGGAGAATGCTGATTTCTGGAATATGATTCCGTGTAGTTGGGTAGATATATACCAACGTTTGAGATAAATTCGCTACCTCTATATTAAGCTTCAGTGAGCAGTTACCGCTGCAACGTCTTTACACAGAGTGGTCCTGCAGATAACAGAAATCTTCATCTGTTTTGTGATGCTGAAACTAGTAGATAAGTTATTTTAAATTCAGGTAATTATGGTTACGATGAACTGCATATGCAGTTAGAATAGGACGAAAAGTTATTCGTTTGAAATTTTATCCGGGAGTTTGCTGGGTGGAGCTCACGTGGAATGCGAAATGACCACGAAGATGAATGAGCTATTAGGGAAATGGCTTGCACAGGTCGGAAATGCTTGGGATCGTGTCCAAAAGTGGGTTTTACTATTACGGTCCTCGAAAAGTCTGTTTGAAATATCCGATCATTTTCCGGTGTTTCTGATTTGTGACCGTTCGCTCTAATGGTGTGAGAAAATTGTTCTGATTAGATAAATTAGAATAGGCTGGGAAAAGATGAAAAAATATTGACGTTTGAGGCGGTGAAGCTTAGATTTGGATGTAGCTGACAGTGTCAAAATGTATTTTGGCAGCTTAGATTTGGATGTACTTAGTTATGTCAACATGTGTTTTGGTAGATTATGTCATTCTTTTGGAGAAACCTGCTGTTTTCTTCAGTAGAATAGAAATTACATGAAATATACCATGAAGATGGGAGCAGCAAATACTTCCGAAACAGTACATATTTTTCAAATTACACGATGTCTTGCCCGGTAATTCAGCAGTGTCAAAAGGAGACAAGACATTTTTATTTTCACATATGCCATATGAATTAAAAATATCATCAAGCAAATGTAAATTTATTGTGCTTGGATGGACTTGAGCCGTGTTTTGTTTTCAGTGTAGGGCATGTTGCGGCTCCGATGGGCCATCATCAGACCCTGTATAAAACATAACAATATATCAGCGAGGTAATTGAATAGTGTCAGGTGTCTTGTCCCGTCCGGCAATTTCACCCTTTCATAAACACTTCTAAATTTCATTAATTCTACCACATCGCACTTGTCTGCACCTTTAATATGTTATCAGTTGCTGATTTAGAATATCGGATATTTTATTTTGCTTATTGTGTAATTTTTATGAATTTACACCATAAAAACTAAATGTTGTTTTGTTTGACGGCGCCCTTAATTCGTAATTAATATATTCTCTGCAGTGGTCAGGTTAGGTTAGGTTAGGTTGGGTTGGGTTGGGTTGGGTTGGTTTAGGTTAGGTTAGGTTAGGTTAGGTTAGGTCTTGTTTAATTAAAAATGACCTTGAATTATGCGAAATGACATACATAAAGTTTAAACAGTAAAGAATGGAAACAATTTAAAATACATGAAATGTGTTAGAGTGATTATTTATTTTTGGTGATATACCCTTTTGAAAGCAGTTTTAAAGAGCAATAATTCGAACGTTTTTCAATTGCTGTTGCACATGTACGGTCTGTGGACACAAATTGCCCTTAACGGGACGTGGTCATGCAGTTCATGGTAACAAACCGTAAGTGTGCTATGCGTTTACCTACCGCATGTCCAATATTTTGTTAAATTTGCTAAACCTGGTGTGGAATACTTTTGAAATTCTGTAATTAAATTCGGATCACATTAAAATAACATAGTTTTAGACATTGAAATCTGTTGAAATTCACGGTTCGGTATTAAGTAAAGGGATTTTTATTAATACAAAGCTCAAGTATGCCTGATTTTTGTTAATCCCACAGTACAGGCAAAGGTAAAGCAGTCCCTGTTCAGGCCTGAACAGGAGGTGGAGGATCCCAGGTTTCAAGACAGTCTGCACATGAAGGTGGTAAGGTTGTCGACAATAAACACCGGCCGCCTTTATCCCCCAGGAAATATACGTGGTACTCATTTCTATTAGGGGCTGAGTAGACCCCAGTGCCAAAGTGCGGCCGGGAGGATTATGCCAATGAAAAATTCCAATGAAACCATCTGGAATCAAACCCGTGACTTTCCGGCTTATAGCGCATTGCCTCAACCAGCTGTGCTACCGGGTGCCCCGAGATTTCCACACTATTCACGACAATAATCCCTAGTACTGGGCCGAAACTGGAAATAGCCCTTATGTGATAATTACGCTCAATAAAACCGCAAGAAGACAGTTTAAATCGTGTTTTGGTTGTTATAGAGAAAGAAGCAATTACGAAAAAGCAAGATATAGGCAGATCGCTCCTGTGTAACCCTCATAAAGTCACTTTTGCAGGAAGTTTTGTTTTTACAGGTTAACAAAACTTCATCAAATATGTGCAAGTTGTGTTCGTGAGTGGAGCAGGTATTAAAGCTAGTGAGTTGCATGTAAGCACAATGTGACGTCACAATAAATAAACAGCACGGCGCCACAAAGTCGTCTTTGCTGACGTGTAATTGTACCTCGGGGAATTCCTGTGCAGGACAAGCTAGTGAGAGGGCAGGGTTGTTTGCTCTGAATGTGCTAATATATTCGGCTCGCAATTTCTCGTAGCAAATACTAATATTATCAATTTGATTTCTGCAGTTTTCTAGATTCTGATTTTTTCTCTTCTTTAGGTAAACATTTATACTTTAGAGCTGTCTCTTTGTTGTTCTTTTTCCTTTCCTCTCTTCGGTATTTATATTGAAGACCGCGATAGCTCAGTCGATATAGCGTCTAGTTACGGGCTGTACAGTTCGGGGATCGAATACCGGTGGGGAGCGGGATCTTCCGCACCTGTCCAGACAAGCCCTGGAGCCAACCCTGCCTCCCGTAAGGTGAGTACCACGTCGCTTTCCCGTCGGTAAAGCGGCCGGGGCGTGGTGTTGACCACCCATCGCCGTCTGGAGCCGAGATTAAAGAACGAATAGAGCTAAGACTCCGCTTAACTTCTGAACCTTCACGGCCTGTTAGGGTGTACTTTACTTTCACTTCTACATATTTCGTTACTTCAGCCTTTGCTTTACCATTTCACTTCCTCAGAAGCTCTACAGAATAACCACCTAAATTACTATTACATTTATCAAATGGCGGGTTTTCCGGTTTATTACACTTCCTAAAGTTATACTTTGATTCCGACGTTTCGGAAGGGCGTCATTTCTCCATTCTCGCGGTAAATTGAGGCGTCCAGTGGAATACAACTAGTTTTCCTGACTTGGGACACCCAGCCTTTCGGAATTGTTGGGATGAGTCTGTAATGTTACAGTAGCAGTCACATGGACCATAACAGCCTTTTAACGTTTGTTCTGTGAGGTTCCTTGCTTTAGAATGATGTATATTTAGCTTAGAAGTGTCAAATTGCAGATTGCTTCTATTTATTGAGCAGCGAGCGGCTTATGATAATGTGTTTATTTTAACCTTGGTTTTGCAGATGATAAAATTCAGTAAATTCTGTAGAATATAAGCCAATTTAGCCACCACCACTCCTATAAGTTGTTTCGACGGGAAACCTGATTCCTTCCTTAAAATCTTAATGTCACCCTTAAAATCTGTGTTCTGATATTTTAATTATATTCAAAATAGTTTTAATTCTGGTGTCACTCGTATCCCCATCACTACCTGTAGCCATTTTTTACTTCATGTTCTCTCTTCCTGTCTTCCATCCTCATGCCTACACTTCTGTTTCATAAAGATATTTTAGATAGCCTTTTCAGGCGAAAAGCGGCTATTAGCTTCGTCATGTCTCTCTGTCCGTCCGTTCGTCCGCATGGAACTCGGCTCCCACTGGACGGATTTTTATGTAATTTGATATTTGAGAATTTTTCGAAAATCTGTCGGCGTAATTCAAGTTTCTTTAAAACTGAACAAGAATAAAGCGTGCCTTACATAAAGACAACTGTATCAAATGTCGCTCAGTTCTTCTTACAATCAGAAGTGTTTCAGACAAAAGAGGTCGACATAATCAAAATACACATTTTGTTTCCAGTAACGTCTTTCGAAAATCGTGCCATTTATTAGATGAGGTGGAAGAATATTTTAGAGCGGGACAGACCAAAGATGAAAATATGGCGCATGCGCATTGCATGCTGGATAACTGAGGCTAAAAATACGTACACTCAAGCTGTATAATACTGTTCTCCCATTACAACACTGGCAGGAAGAACGCGCCTCAGTGTTACAATATACGTACGTTGCCTCTCTTCTTGTGCTTAAAATTTCATAGCTGTCCAGTCGTCCTTCACACGAACGTCTCCACTTGCTGCTAGACAGTGTTTATTGACACTCTCTCCTTTGTTGTCTGAATGCTTCCATTTTGTGTTCGGCTGTCTCTTTACGGCATTCTTCATACTTTTCTTGCGCCGGTTACGTTCAGCGTTCACTTGCAAGGAGTTGATGCTATATTATTTATCTTACTTTATTTTGTGTATACACACACACACACACACACACACACATATATATATATATATATATATTTATATATAAAAATATAAATAAATAAATATATTATATAAATTAATAAATATATATTTATATATACAAATAAATATCTATATTTATATAAATAAATA
>Ga0123354_10020241_pt1 | contig 10459 bp, 11 predicted proteins | sample TergutLab28metaG_2_FD_97872 | JGI IMG/M metagenome (GOLD analysis project Ga0123354, IMG submission 97872) | Labiotermes labralis P4 segment gut microbial communities from Petit-Saut dam, French Guiana - Lab288 P4 | ecosystem: Host-associated > Arthropoda: Insects > Digestive system > Gut ...
AGGGAGGGGTTGTTAGCACCTCGCCCAACCCCCAAGCTGGAGGACCACCCCTTGTCGGCTGTCCACGACTGCTTATTCAATTTATTCACAGCTACCCTCCATAAAGGAGGCCGTTCCTCTATCTGCAACCTGAGGACGCACCATGCCGTGGTGACAGGGACCCACTGCTGATAAAACTAAGCTTCCTGCTACGTACTCGACGAATTTTTTGGGCCACAGTACATGACGTATTGTGCCCCATCCAGCCTTTGAGCCACGGCGACGCTTACGTGGGTATTCACGGGCAAAGATGAAATATTGTCCAGTAATGTCACGGATTAGACAGTGACACTCAAAGTAAAGGGCTAAACAGATTCACGAATTATAAACCGAACATTTACTAAAACGTTTAAAACAACAAAACCAACCGTTGTATCCGTCCGACGAAACTTCTGTCTTAGCGTTCTTTCGCCACATAGTGTTGCAACTGGTTCACCACACATAAATGTTACAGATCACACAAAAAATGACTGTCACGGTCAGCAAGAGCATACATTTAATGTCAACGAAAACTAAAGCATTACACTTTACGAGATATTTACGAGATACAGCCTAAACATCTATTCGGTCAAAATGTAGTTGTCGGCAGCGGGCAACAGAAGCTAAAATTATTATTAAGCGATTCTACCATGGCACCGAACTTTGTCGACGTTAATGACGTATGCAACGAGTTAAGCCAGATCACCGACCTTTTTTCTAGTGTAGGTTGAGTCTTGCTCTACTGCGTGGGGCTGACAACCGTACCACCACAGATGACTGCACCTTCATGTGCCAACGGCCCTGTCTTGAATTCTTGTTGCCGCCACCTCAGGGCTAGTATTTGTATTGCTTTTGGTTACTTACACAACTTGTCCTTCCCCCCTCCACTCGTATGTTTTCATTGATTACGCCGATACAACTAGGGAGTCTCCCGCCCACCTGAGCTCTCACGTATAGTAAATAGCCACAGATTGGGGTTAGGTCGCAGCCGTACAAATTAATTTCCCGCTACTTGCTGCCGTAAACCTTCCACTGCGAATAGCATACAGCCATGGATTAGAGATCACAACCACGGAATACATGTATCTGTTTGTGTGAGGTGGTGGAATGTGAGTGTTGAGGATGGTGATGGTAGTTTGGTTAAAGATAATTCCTGAAATGTTATACTCTTCGCAGGTATTCGTTTTTGGAAAATTGTAATGGCTTCTAAAAAGGTTGTGGCTGATGAAACTAAGGACGAGGTCCATGACGTTACTGATATAAAATTTGAAAGTGAGGACGATGATGATGGAAACGGGATGTTGCCTCACCACTCTTCAGAAATGTTAGATACCGACATAGATGAAGAAATAGAAATGTTTTTGAAGCAGGAGTTTATATCAGAACAAGACGTTTCTGAAGATGGGGTAACACAGAAACGAAATATCAATGAAAAAATTCTCAACGTAACAAACTCTGGTAATGGGAATGTAGCTGGGCTCGTTTCTGAGTGTAGGGTGACGATACATCGAGTAGACGGACCGTCGGAAATAAAACAGAGCTTACAAATTGAAAATAATGTGCATGAGAAACGGAATGATCACATTGAAATACTTCACAAGAAACGATTGCGCGACAGTGATGTGAAAGGTGAGAAGGAAATTGATTACGGTTTGGGAATCGTTAAAAGTGGAACATATTCTTTGGAGAGTGCAGAACATTCCGATAATATATCAGGAAGTAAAAACAAAACTGATCAAAATACACTTGACGTAAAAGCGAAAGACGATGGTGCTGAAGCTAAATCTATGGAAACAACTTCTGGAAGAACGTGTTTAATAAATCGAGATTTGAGTCCTTTATGGGATAGTTATATACTAGCAGTAAAGGGGATTCCTCCAAAGGAATCTGGGGTAAGTTATGTAGAAAATTTTCTGGTATATATTTCTATTGATAGTGTGTTTGCAATCATTGGGTTGGGTGGATGTGGACGAACTTTGGGGCGTTTATTAAAAGAGGACCAGTTTTTATACTTGTTTTATGCTGACAAGCTGTGACTTCCTTCATATTGGGTAGATACCATAAGTGAGTGGGATCAAAGTGATTTACAGACTAAATATGATATAATACAGGTTGAATTTCTATTGTACTGAGGTTAGATTTAGAGATTCACAGTTGGGATCTAGTATTTATTTTCTGTCTGTGAGGTACTGGCACTTCATTTCATACAAAAAACATCCAATCCTGGATTTTGTTTGTCATAACTTTCGGTTTTGTGCAGTTCTGAGTAGAGAAATTGTAGGTAGTTGGAAGCTGATTTTGATCCAGGTGTGTTATCTATAAGACTGTAACAGAATAGGGAAAAGCACTGGGAATCATTCACTGTTGGACTGTGTTGATTGTCCCACATTTAAAATCATTATCAAATGTGGGTGGTGGACAGAATTCAAACAGTGAATTATACAGCTCATAATATGTAATTTCAAGAAGTGTGTAGAATTGCATTAGGAAATGACCTGTTGTGATCAGAAACTTAGTGCCATTGATTGGTAGTCTAAGTGTGTTATGTATTTAATATTTTTATTGGTGGGACATTGTTAGTGTTTTACTTTTCTGTCCATTCAGTTTCCATTTTTATTTGTGTATTTATTACTGTATGTGTAATGATGGAGTCAGCAGCTCAGTTGACACTCGTCCATAATACAGGAGGCAGTTATCCTGGGTACTGTCATGTAATGTTTTTATGAACATGTTTTCATCGCAATATTGGAATACTACTATTAGAAATACAAACAATATATACTCCTGCAAATGGTAATGTAATCATAATAGCTGCATTCATTGCTGTCTTGAATACGTTTCATGATTGTATGTATGAAGAGGACACAGGCCCAGTTGTCAACAGAACACTGGCTTCCCCTCCTCCTCCTCCACTACCCAAGAACAGTAAGCACCTCTCCAATTATTCCGCTCATTGTCTCCTTATCCTGCACTACTTCTCGCCAGTTAACAGTTCCTATCTTTCTTGTATCACTCTCTACATCATCTTCCCATCCAGCCTTGGGGTTTCCCCTTGTATTGTCGTTGGTGTAAGATGGCATTGTTTATTTTCTTGGTGTTTCTTGCACCGTCCATCTGCTGTAGATGTCCCGTCCATCTGAGGTGTTGCAGTTCAGTAGGGTACCACTGTCGAGATTCTCCTATAATTTTCCAAGTTCAACTTTTGTTCTGATTTTTCATTGATTGTCTTCTAGCACTGGTCCAAAAATTATTCTTAATATTCTTCCTTGAAAGGCTGTGTGTATTTGTTCAGCTGCCAACTGCTGTTCTGCACCGCACATTGCCACTGGACATGTAACTGCTTTGTATAGTTTACTGCTAGTTGCTCTAGCTATACTGTTAGACTTTAGTACATTGATTGAACTGAAGTAGCATTTATTACTGAACAAACTCCAGTGCCATATTGTGTTGCTTGTGTTAGTAATACTATTTACTGTTGATCCCAAGTACTTAAATTCATTAACAATTGCAAACATGCAATTATTAGTTTTTAATGTGAGGTTTTGTGTCATTAAGTTCATTATTTTGGTTTTCTCACAGTTTGTGTGAGACCAATTTCTTTTTTTATTCAGTTCCAATTTTATTAAAAGTCTTTTCCAAGTGTGCTTCACTTTGACTTAATGTGACTATACTGTCTGTGTAAGCAAGTACTGTATGGCTTTTGTTAAGTATAACAGCAATTAAATTGCACTTGTCTTGCTGCAGAGTCATGTCAAATGCTCTGCTGTATAACAGTGTTGCCAGGACATTTCCTTGTTTCGGACCATTGTTTGAGTAGAATGATGTTGATGTTTGATTGTATATTTGAATATATGAAATTTCCTGTTGTTCTGTTGCTGATCTGGACATTCTTTCTGATGTACTTTGGGAAACCCATCATGCTGATGGCTAGCTACAATATAGTTATGATTATTTTATGGTATGCCATTTGGGAATCAGTGAACATGCATTATAGCAATATGCACACTTGCAGCATTTTGCTGCAGTTTGCCACATATAGAATATATTATGAGAAGCTGATCTCTCTCAATGAAAGTCACTTTGATAATCGCCTGCTAATTCTTCAGCATATACCTTACTTCTTGATGTAATATATTGGTGCACGTCATAAGCTGTTTTCAGAAATGTTATTCCACGATAGTTCACACAGTTCAGAATGTCTCCTTCTTTATATATTAGGTGAATTACTGATGTCTTCCATGTGTGGAGCAATTTTTATGTTTCCCTAATGGCATTATTTAGTTTCTGTAATTTCATTTTTGCCTCTTCTTCATGCACTGTTAATGATTCAGCTGGTGTCATATCTGTACCAGGTTCAGTGTTCTTCCTAAGCTTATCATTTGCTTGTAATACTCTTTCCTTACTTGCAGTGCCAATGAATTGATGTTCTGTATAGATTTCTTAACATTGCTGTGTGTTTTTTTTTTCAATATCTTCCTTTGGTAGGTCAGATAAATATTCTTTCATTCTCTTAAGTACTTCTTGTATTCCACAGATTGTCACCTTCTGCATTCCTGATCATTATTGCATTTGTTTTAGATCCCTTTACATTGATTGCTCTTGTATGGAATTCTCTTATTTGTTTATTATTATGAAGGTTATGCTGTGTCTGTCTTTTGCAATTTATCATTTTGCCTGCCCCATTTCTTGTGTCTTATTAATTTAAAGGTCTTGGTGCACGTCCTTTTATATTCTTCTGCATGTGATCTTTGTATTGCATTCTGTTACTTTCTCTCCAGCTGTATTGTTTTCTTGTATTGCCAGTCTGCATTCCTCACCAAACCACTCTTTTCTTGCAGTTTTGCAGCACATTCCCAAATCCAGCTTTTTGAGCTTCCTGTCATTATTTCCCCTACAGCTCTCCAGTCACCCTGTGTAATTTCATTTAAATTTGGTAAATTACTCTTTGAGTTTTTCTTTCAAAGCAAAAATAAAATCCAGCTTTAACATTTGCACCGTTCCAATTAACAACACCAAACACACTGCAGTGTGTTTTGCTGCACATAAAAAATTGAATTTGATTGTATACACTATTACAAATGTTCCTGTACTGGATACATGGTACTGTTTTCTTTGTTTATGTTATAAAGGTTCAGTCAGCACTGGCTCATGTCACTTTGGTATAGGTGTGTCTGCACTATCGTAATGTGTACTGCGGACAGTTGCCGTGATATTCTCATTACCTTAGTTTTTTCCACATTCATTTCCATTCCACTGCACCTTCCAATTCCAGTCATGCCATCACTCATACCCTGCAGTGCTGTTTCTTTCTCAGCCAGCAGCACTAGCCATCTGCATGCAGCACAGTACAGGGTGGAATGAATATGACTGTAAATGGTGGAAGTTACAGTTTCAGCTGTCAGTGTAGTGAAGTGTGCGGAAGGTAGTGTTGAGTTTAGTGGCAAAGTGTGTGGTATCCGGTGTGATGTTGTTTGCAAAAAGTGAAGTGCAGGGAGAGCAAATGTTGCATTTTAGTGACCGATACTGAACTTACAAACATAAGTGCATAATTTAGTCACAAAGCCTAAGCTTGTTGGACACCTTCAGCACCCAGGTTGACCAACATCTGGGTGCTTTGAATGTTGGTAGCTCTGTCATATGGTTGCCAAAGCCACTGATGTGTACTGCCAGCCATTAGGCCTGTGTGTGTTGTGACAGAGATAGTGTTAAGAGGCCATTTCATGTTGCTTCTGCTGCATACTGCGGGGTTAACGGCGAGTTGGAAAGGATGTGAAAGGAAGTGGTCATGGCGAAGTTCCACATGTTGTTCCATTATTTACCTGGAATGACTGAAAAAAGTGACAGTAACTTCAGGGTGTCCAGTTTTGGCAATATTTGAATTGGCGACATCCTTAATTTGTACAGGAGTGTCACCCAGTCAACCTGAATGTTTTGTACACTCTCTGGAATGAAGAGGGTCTAAAATTCTCGAAGTTCCTAATCTGAAATGATGAAACTTCACGGCTGCTGTCATAACTCCGGCTGTTTGTAATTTCCCTCTGTCTGTCTGTTGTCACATTTGTACACTGATGCTCCAAACCAGAATGCCATTAAACAAAAGATCTCAGAGCAGTAACAGGTATCTGCTGCACTGGCACTGCTAGCCTTTTCATTGTAGCACAACTTTTGAAAGTGTTGCGCAGTTTAAATTGGTATGTGTGTGAACAAAATGGGCCAGAACAACCCAACAGCAATACCCAGTCTCACATTACCATTTCTGCTGTCCAAGCAATACTGTTTTCCTAACTCGTCCTCAATTTAATGTTGTCAGTTTTCTTAAACATGGCGTCGCGTTAAAACAGTTTATTGCTTGACATAAAATTTGACTTGCCTCAATGGAGCATAGCCACTCTTGAAAAGCTAGTAGTTGCTGACCTGTTCAGGAATTCTCCATATTTCACATAACCCGAAGGTTCATTGTTGTCTTCACAAAAGCCCACTACCTGTCTGTATCCTCAGCCACATGAATACTGTGCATGCTATCCTGTGAGTGTGTGAATGGTCAAGCCTTTTTTTGTCTCAGCAGCCAGTTGCATGTCTTGGAAAATCATTAACTTTGACATATATTTATTTTACAATTAGAAATATTTGTGTGTTTGGTTAATGGATATCTGGTGTAAATAATTGTGTTGAACAGTAGATGAAGAAGAGCCGCACACAGACACGTGCAAGGGACTTGTAAATGATTGGAATTATGGCAGGCGCTGTATGTGTACAGGGATTTTGAACATGCTGTGCAGTTTGTTATTGTTGCACAGAGTGTACCGGCTGTCATTTCATGCAGACATTTTGTGATTGCAGAGGCTGAAACAGGTGTTGAATGGTGTGCTGGGCAGTAATCGCCACAAGGTCAGACCTCGCCAGAAGGGTGATACAATTGTGTATTTACATTTCATAACCCTGGAAGATATGAGAATTGCAAAAGAAACTTTGACCGTGCGGGGTGTTGCAGAGTACAAGCTGACTGTGACGGTATGTTGGTGTTCTGGCTGTACAGCTGGTGTCAAAGCTTGAGTCATGTAAAGAGAAGCCTAGCTTCACAGCAGAAGGCTGTTGCAGACCTTGCAGTACTGGATGTCTTAAGGCTGTTTTGCTGAGATTTTACTCGCGTTCTGCATAACACCACCCTATTTACGTCCACCCACCAACAGAAAATGACAATGATGAGGTACAGAAATTGTAGAAATGCTGTCCGCCATGTTGATCGTTGCCAACTGTTGCAAATAGCAAAATATTCAGTTCACAGTAATCACAGTTAAGTACTTCAGTGTCTCTGTAAAGTTACCTTAGGGCACCATGAATGTGTACAGGAACTGACAGTATTTGGAGGGCTTCAAATGTTGGGCTTATGTGTGAGTGTGTGTTTGTATTGTTTGGTAGGTGGAGAGTGCTGACAGACGTAGGAGCAAGTCTGAAGATGGTAATGAAGGACCAGCTAGGAAGAAAATAAAGCACCATGCTGTAGTGCAGTTTTATGAGGAGGACTATGACAAACAGGTAGGACTGAAGTGGTTGGATTTGTGCATGGTAAGGTTTTTGCACTGGAGATTCCTGTACTGTTAACTTCAGAATGTATCTGCTGTGAATCTTGTCTATGACTCTGGCGATCCTGTGTTGTCTTTTTTTAGTGGTTGGTAGTGTTTTTGTGGGACATGCTGTCTTTATGTTGAATTTAATTGTCAGAGGTGCAGGGAACTGGTTGCTCCAAAACACTAATGTCACCAGCAAGACAGCATGGTGTAACCACAGATGGAATGCACACAGCTCAGAACCTCGGATCTCACTACATGCTGTGTGTACATCAGTCATGTCCCTGAGTGTGACAAAATACAGTATCTGAGAGGGCAGTGTGACACTGCTGATACTGTCACCTTGTAAGCACTGGACGATGGATGGTCATGTCCCAAAAGTTCCCTTGCAGTTCATGAAGTTCCTTTTTGTGAGTTCTGTGCTGTGCCCAGAGTAATGTAAGGCCTGTGGTGTTCAGGGAAAGCGTGACTAGTGGGTCATGCTTCTTATACCACTACAGATTTGAATACACTGGATTCTTCATTTTTTAGTAGGGAAGGGGGCTGTGACAGCTATGTGAGTAATCCATACTCTTAGAAGAATTACGTTACATGAATATTGTTAATGATTGTACCATGAGCTTTCACATTCAAGAATTCTGCATTTTGCCCATACAGTGTCCAATTGTGTATTGTGTGTTCTTCTCAGAATAGCTGATGAATTCCCCAAAGAGTATTAATTCTTGTGGGATGTGATGCTGATCGCTGGTTCATTGGTGTTGAAGCTCACGGTTGCTTCGTTCTACACACCTGAAAATGAAGGAACTGTGATACTTTGAAACATCAGGAACTGCTAACCTACTGACAGCATCACATCTCAGAAGAATGGATTCCATAACTACTCCACTGTGAAAATCTCAGAACTCATGTGGATAATCATTGTCATGTACACTTACAGTGTTTTGGTTTCTGTAAGGCAGGAACAAACTGTTCGACGCTGTTCGCCTGATCTTCAGCTGCAGAAAATTAACAGAGGGTGGAAATAAAACTGTGCCAGTGTAGTTTTTTTCAGTCCCTTGCATAATGAGTCACATGAGGTTTTGCTCTTTCTCTGAATTGTCGTATGGATACTGATTTTTGAAATTTTGTTACAGATTGAATTCAAGGTAAAAGACATTACTTCTAGGCTACAGAATTTACAAAAAGATATACTCAAAGTGTATCCCACATACTCTTGTTTAATTCATCAGAGAAGACTTCAGCATGATGGGGCAATTTGTGCTGTGGACAGACTGAAGGATTGTCCTACCAACAAGCAAGTAGCGTCCAGTTGTTGGTTTGCTATAGGTACGTGCATTTCTTTATAAGGAGTTGGGACTTGAGTATTCCTAGTGAAGTGAATTAAGATGATACATACAAAGTAGTCTTGCATCACTAAATGAGAAGTGTGTCATTAGGCGATTTTGTCATTGTGCGAACGTGATTGAGTGTACTTATACAAACCTAGATGTTATAGCCTACTAAACACCTAGTCTATATGGTATAGCCTATTGTCCCTATGCTACAAACCTGTACAGCATGTTACTGTACTGAATACTGTTGGCAGTTGTAACACAGTGGTATTATAGTATTGTAATATCATATTATAGTATTGTAATATCATATTATAGTATTGTAATATTATGGGACCACCGACGTACATGCTGTCCGTCATTGACGAAAACGTCATTATGCGGTGCATGACTGTACAAGTACTTTCATGTACTGAGTGCATATAAAGAAGTCCCACAGATGGTGGGGATGATGGTGCTCGACACATCCTCCTGTGTGTGCTGCTATATTCCCCTCAGGGTGTCCATAGTTTTCACTATTACCAGCAAGTGTTCATGGAAGCAGACTTGATAGTCATTTGAGGGGAATATATTGCACGTGTGTGTGGGCAGGCACATGTACATAGGTTTAATTGTTCATTTGTTTGTAGGTTTGTAAGCATATATGCCTATTTGTGTGAAGTACATGGGAGGGACAGCATAACTCTTTGAGGGAAACGTGCAGTGGGTCAATCGATGAGGCTTAAACCTGAGGCCTCGTTGTAGCATTTGCAACATTGTGTTGCAGGGGTGAGCGAAGAGACCGGACAGCTTGCGTTGGGCATCTATCAAGGTAGTGGACATGTGCGAAAATTGTCGTCAGTGAAACACAGCTATCCTGACCATGTGGTGAAGGCAGCAGAGGTAGGTTTCTGACAGACTGGTTGTTCTTGCTCACGTGGTGTGAATGTTCTGTCTTTGGTAAATTTTGTAGATGCAGTCTGTTTTGCAAGGTTGTGGGTTCCCACAGTGTTACTGGTGAGGTATCAGGTGTTCTTTGATTTGACACTGTCTTGGTGGGTGTGTGATTCCCAGCGCTGGGATGGACTGTGTTCATATGTCTTCAGGGTATAGCAGTCAGAGAGGAATTGAAGCTGTGAGGAACTGCTTGCCCAGTGACAGTGTGTTACATACTGATCTGAATCCTCCACCACACCACTGACAGAACATCAAATTTGAAATACTCTCTTCTTTGTAAGTCTGAATACTTGAGTGCAAGAAAGCAACGCTGACGTAGAACGTGAGTGCATAGTGTTTTATGTAGAGAGGGGGGAAACTGTGTGCAGTAGAACACAATTAATTCAGTTCTGAGGCCAAAAGATGAACCTCTGAATTATAATTTTTCGAATAATGCTGTTTTTTCAGTACATCATGCTTGTGTGTTATGTGCTTAGTTGATATAATTAACCTTTAGAGCTCGTGCGTCCTACCCTTTAGGACGGCATTTAAATACCTCCGCGCTCTCTCACGGTACGAGCGTCCTACCCTCTAGGACAGCCACAGCCTCAGCCGTTTAAATAATTC
>Ga0123354_10020242_pt1 | contig 10459 bp, 8 predicted proteins | sample TergutLab28metaG_2_FD_97872 | JGI IMG/M metagenome (GOLD analysis project Ga0123354, IMG submission 97872) | Labiotermes labralis P4 segment gut microbial communities from Petit-Saut dam, French Guiana - Lab288 P4 | ecosystem: Host-associated > Arthropoda: Insects > Digestive system > Gut ...
ATATTACAGTCAAAATGCCTAAGGGTAATCGGTAACTACCCCAGACGAACCCCCATACCATACCTCCACTCCACTCTCTCACTTGAGTACATTCATACTTTCATCTACCGGCTGACGGAAAAATTTTTTCAGCAGTGTACCACACACACTCCAACCCTCTTATTTCTCAAACAGGAAATTACTCCCTACCCGACCTCCTCGCGAAGTACAGAAAATACACACACAAACGAACAAAACACCTCCTATTGTAGATCTCACCTAACATCCGCAGTGTTTTTTACATTGTATTTCTTTTTCACTGCTGTAACCCTTATGTATGTATCACACCACACCCACATGAAAAGCATTCAAAAATACTGTTGTAAATTGGTTATTGGAACAATTTGTATACCCTACACGTACTTGTAAGAACTACAAATGCAATAAATCAAATTTAAAAAAAGATGGGCTGTATAATTGAGAAACAGTGTTCTCCGTGAGGTACGAACTGAACCTTTATATGCAACGTAGGTAAAAGTAAAGCAGTCTCATTAGAGGCCTGGAGTGGCCCAGAGGGTTCCAGGAAGTTAAGGTTCCCAGATTTCATGACATCGGCACAGGACGGTGGTAAGGTTGTCAGCCTTACGCACCGGCTGCCTTTACCCCCAGGAAATGCTCCTGGTACTCATTTCTGTTAGAGGCTTAGCCGACCCCAGGGCCATAGTGCGATCGGAGGGATTTTATGTCAATGAAAAATCCCAATTACACCGGCTGGGATCGAACCAGCGCCCTTCCCATTTGTAGCACAGCACCTTAACTACTGTGCTACCGCGACCCCCATATGTAACGTAGACTAAGTGTAATTGTGAAACAGAAAGTGCTTGTCACAGTCAATGACGTCATTACATATTCTTAAATTTGAGGTTAAGTGCAGAGGTCCCTCGGTAATCCGGAACCCGGTAATCCAGATCCCGGCCTGGTCCGGATAATTCTGGGCCAAATATAGCTCAGTATTCCCCACTGAAATGTTATTACAGTATGCTATTATTATTATTATCATAATTATGTATATTTCTACGTACAACATTTATGCTTTAATGGGTTTCGTTTTAACATTGAGTGATGATTTTGTGTGTGTTAAGCATACCACTTAGTTTTCTCTCAGTGATCCAGATTCCCGGATAAGGTGGATCATTCCTACCTACCCCTCCGCCCCATATTGCACGAATGGCCGAGATTTACTGTAATTATTGTAAGGAACGACTTCAATGAGAGGATAATGCAAAGTCACGTGTTACGTCATTTCCTTGGTCCAGGAAAATTGTGGAAACATGTGGAAAATGTATTTATTTATTTATTTATTTTTTTGGTATTTCAGTCCAAAATATTACAGACGGCAAGAAGCACCGTGAAAATGAGCACAGGCTGCACAGGGAACAGCAATGTGATAGTCGCCATGAAGTGGGAAGTGTAAGAACTAACTTCACTGGACATCAGCTCTTCAGTACGGGGACAGTAGTTCGTGTCTACACACGTACTAAATATTGAACACAAAATGATATAATGCTGATAAAGACACGCTGACAGTGTCGTATATCTCATATATGCAGTACAGCCCAGATACATGACACCACGACCTGTGACCCACGGCTATTGAGACCTTTACAACAGCACAGACTATACTAGATGATCTGTGGCACAGAGAGTCCACACAGTGAGCACTGCAACGCATATGTCTGTGACGAAGTTGGGCAAAGTCAATCCGTTGCTCTAATCAATCATTAGCAATCCGGACCGCAAAAACACAATACTCGGCTAATATACATTCGTTTATTATCATCTATTTTCTACTTTTCTTTTATGTAATTGTATCTTCTAGCTGATGATAGTCGAACGAACGACCGAAACATGTCGCAGGAAATAAATTATAGTAAATAAACAAATGGCGTTTATGGTGTTGGGGTGTCGTGTTCATGTGCATTGGATTGCTAATGCTTGTATATGACAGTCACATGCACAAAAGACGTTCTAGAGGAATTCCCCCCCCCCCTGTGTCAACCGAGTCCTCACAGTGTAGACCTCCCTATACTGTTATAAAAAGACCTAATTTTGATTATTATTCAGGTGATCCAGGCCCTCCCCCCTAACAATATTTCTTCAGTACAATTTCCTGTCCTGCAGTTGCCGGAGATGGGATTTGTGAATTCAATTATGGTAAAAAGTGGCTGAATTTAAACATGTATTTTATATGGCTTGTTTTGTTATGAATTGTTTTGTTTTGTTAGGAATTGTTTTGTTTTGTCATGAATTGTTTTGTTTTGTCATGAATTGTTTTGTCATGAATTGTTTTGTTTTGTCATGAATTGTTTTGTTTTGTCATGAATTATTTTGTTTTGTCATGAATTGTTTTGTTTTGAATTGTTTTGTTTTTTGTTCAATACATATTTCTAACAGTTTATGCAGTATTTGTGTTTTATTCCATTTTCGTTTATTTTCTGATACCTTCATATTTTTTATAGTGCGAAATCAGTTTGTGGGCAAGAAAATTAAATTAAAAATATTGGGGGGGGGGTGTGTTTGAAAAAATCAGCATTCGATTAAGACGGTGCGCTTTTTGACGGCCAAAAGTCGAAATATTTATGTCTTCTGTGCGGGGGAGGGGGGGGGGCGCGCCAAGAACGATTTTATCATATCATATTTCATTGCTATTTTAAAGCAATATCTTGTGCTTATTATTCTGGATATTGGACCAAACCCCTTTAGTATCAGAATCTCCGATAGTGTCAAGTTAGCATATAAATGTGCTACATGTTTATTGTCATATATCAGCCAGGTGTGATCTGATAATGACGCAGGCACACCGGAACATTTAATCATGGGTATATATCAAAATATACACAAGCAGGGGTGCACAAATATTTTAAAATAATTAAGTCGCCTCTAAAGACGACAGAACTGTTTTTTTTTGTCCAATGCCACCACCACATGTCCTTGTGGACTTCGTGGTCCTCCCTCCTGGGTATGGCAGGAGTGTAACCGACTTCTGAGGTTGGGACGCCCATGAGGTGCAGTTACGTTGTGCCGATGATGTGAGTGGTGATATAGGAGGATGTATTACCAGGAGGGCCCTTAAACCTAAATTCTACCATGGTCACCGCGGTAATCCTCCCCTTCAGGAAAAATTCCCACGGTAGATCCGGGAATCGAACCCGTGACCTCATGATTAATAGTCAGAAACTCTGACCACTAGACCACGAGGCTGGTCAGGCGACGGAACTGTAACATCAAGCCATATCCATATTGAACACCCACAATTATTCGGTTCCATGCCTAAAACTTTGTCTCTCGTGCGACGACCTGTTGGCTGTGGTTGGAGTACGCGCGCGCGAAGTTTGTTTATCTGAAATAAAATAAGTTATTTATCCAACAAAGATATTTTTAACGTTCCGTATGATATTCTTAGTGTTGTTCATGTTGCTGTGCTGTGATGTTTTGTGTGTTATGTTCTTGTTTATGTTATCTCTTGGCGCATTGTTTCTGCATTTTCTTCCTTTCCTTAGGACTGATTGTTACCATTATGCTCTGATTGTACAGCATCATAATGCTCAGAGCGATACAACAAAAGCCTGTAGATCGTCTGTAAACAACAATATAAGTTTAATGCGAAAACCAATATACATTTATTGTTAGACACGGCATTGTTGAACAGCTAATGGGGTTAATTTGTAATGCCGCGTACTGTCGGTTTTATAACTTCAATTCAATGAGTGTTTATCTTGTTCATTTTCTTCTTTCAGGGTAATTGTACGCATTTTTTTCAGTTCATAGGTCCAAGTTGAGGTCAGTCTTTTATTGCATACGCCGTTTGTAAAGTTATGATAGTATGATATAGCAGGGTAATGAAATGTATGGGGTTCGTCAAACATGTGTGATGCAGTAAACAACTTTTTTATCTCAGTATTTAACCAACTTGATGCACAAAATTTGTTTCACCTATAGGTGTGATGATACCAGAGGCTGTGTAATGAAATTTTGACCTCCTGATGACGAGCACATGTGCTCGAAACATGTAGAGGTATGAAATAAAACTTATTGTGAAACAAATTTTGTGCATCAAGTTGGTTAAATACTGAGATAAATATACTGAGATGCACGGTCAGCAATACGTCAAAAAGCAGTAAACTACGTTTTGTGCAAGACAGACTTAACGGGAAAAGCCGATAAGCATTTTAACACAGAAAGGAATGCGCCTTTTCTTCTGCTGTTTAAATCAGATGAAAGAATTTCCTACACAATGCACAGTTTGATGTTTGTGTGACTGTACATCACTGATACAATTGTATAAACAACTAAATAGATGCAACAGTAACAATTTATTAGTAATTTTGACGTTTTTGCTGACCGTGCATCTCAGTATATTTATCTCAGTATTTAACCAACTTGATGCACAAAAGTTTTGTTTTACAGTAAGTTTATTTCATGCCTCTACATGTTTCGAACACATGTGCTCATCATCAGGAGTTCAAAATTGCATTACACCGCCTCTGGTATCATCAAACCTATAGCTGTGATGATACCAGAGGCTGTGTAATGCAATTTTGACCTCCTGATGATGAGCACATGTGCTCGAAACATGTAAAGGCATGAAATAAAACTTATTGGGAGACAAATTTTTTTGCATCAATTTGGTTATATACTGAGATAAATAAACTGAGATGCACGGTCAGCAGAAAGTCAAAAAAAGCAGTAAACTACGTTTTGTGCAAGACAGGCATAACGGGAAAAGCTCCAACCACTTTTACAACGACGTCTCTCCACGTGCAGCTGACATAAACTAATTATATCCGGACATGCCCATAAACATGTTAAGTCACACAGTTGTCTTGAGTTGTGTGGTAACAACAACAGGATAACCTAAAGTTGCCAGTAAATAATTATTAAGGTAAAATTTGCCCATAGGCGCCACAATAATTCAAGGGTTCTATTACCATAAAAGGAATGGCGGATTGAAAACGAAAGTTTGCATATGTATAACCTGTACGCAGAACGCGTGCAAAATTAAACGTGTGTGTGTGTGTGTGTGTGATTAATGCTTAAATGTGGTGGTGTGAGAGGTCACAAAGGTCCTTGACCGGCCTTTGAAATGGACCTCAAGGCGTCCTGTGGTTGCAGGATTTCATTGCTAAAAATGACGAACTGATCCTACCATTACATTAGATCTGGGTGCAGAATTCTAAACCCTCTATATTTTCAGGTCGTGTAATAATAATATATAGATAAAAGTGAACTTGTTTAAGGAAACAGAAAATAAACCCAACAAGGTACACATTATACGGAGTCCTAAATATATATATTTGGACGCTCCTGTGTTTCGGGCAACCGGCAATGTACAGGAATATTATTAAATACCAACAGGAAATCATCAAGGCAGTTTTGGTGACAATGTTTGATGAAATTGTAATAAGTGGTAAAAATATATCACACCATCTTTTACCGGAAGTTCTGTCAAAACACTATTTAGAACCAAGCCCATTTGGGATTCAACATAAGCAGCTATGTCCCACGAACTAAGTTATGAAACGTAACAATTATGTTTTGGTCACAAATGTTATTTCATAATTTCATTTTTAAAATGTCTTATTTCCATTGTGAAACGTTAAAAATAACCTATTATCAATCACGTAAACCCAGCCAATACCCTTGTATTTTTTTTTCAGTAAATACTTTTAATAAAATCGCTCAATATCGACGTAATCTTTCCAAACTTTACTGTCTCCAAATGAACGGAGTATATCCTGTTGTTTGATGGTTGTTTGACCGTGCATCTTCATCATGAAATAAAATGAAATGCCAACTTGATGCAACTAGGTAATTTATTGAAGTTTCTTTAGCTCGACATGTTTCAGGTAAAAACGCCCATCATCAGGACCATTAGATGTTGAGTTGCAGCATAACGTTTTCTGCACACACCGGACAAACGACCCACGCAGCGGCTCTCAAGACCACCTCCCATCTACAAACTCGGTGCACAAAACCATATGCTGCAAATCAACATCTAATGCTCCTGATGATGGGCGTATGTACCCGAAACATGTCGAGCTAAGAATACATCAATAAAATTATCTAGTTACATCAAGTTGGCATTTCACTTTATTATATCCTGTTGTGTTTGTGGGTCATTCAAGAACAAACCACTTACGGTCCGTCGAACACAACTATTATTTTTTATTTTGGTACAGCTACGTGGTTCGGTAGTTTTCGGCTGTCATCGGGCTAGCAACACAATAGTGCAAAGTAAAGTTTAAAATGCAGGGGACGTATATATACTGCGTTGGGTACCACAAGTTTAGAGAAAATGGTAAAATGTAAAATTGTATCAAATTGTAGAAAATTGTAAAAAAAAATGTAGTAAACTAGTGGGTGGTTGTAAAGTTGTGGGTCTTCTAGGGTGTTTGATGGTGAAGTTAATTATATATTATATTATATAAATATTAGGGTGTAGAATTAAATGTGGTAAAATAAAATTTTTATATACAAAAATGGAGTAGAGGCGACGGCTACATAAGTGGAAGTGAAGTTGTTATATATATATATATATATCACGGGAATGATGAAACTGGCCTACAGGGCTGTTAAAAAAGGCTTCACAAGGCAAATTTCACCAATCCAGTCTGATATATACATAATATCACTTAAGCTGACGTAGCTGAAGCCTAGACTTGATTTATATATATATACTCTTTCTTTAACCTCGGCGCTAGATGGGGGTGAGTGGTCAACGCCACGCCCCGGTCGGTAAGATCCGGTACCAAATATATACGAGGCTGGGTAGGAAACAGGACCCGTCTGGACGGGTGCAGAAAATCTTGCCTCCACCAGGATTCGATACTAGGACCGCCCAGTCCGTAGCGACTGAGCTCTCCTGTCCTACTGTATGCGTGTGTGTGTGTGTGTGTCTATATATATATATATACATTATTTTAAAACTTCTATTTCTACAACTTACTATTTTGACTTTACCATCACACATCCTAGAAAACTCACAAATTTAGAACCACCTCAAAGTCTACTACCAATTTCTTACAATTTTATATTGCAATATCTTTTGTAATCTTGTGTGTTCCCACAATGTGTGTATATTTAACATGCAATTTCACCCTCAATTCGCAGCACTGTGTCGACAGCTTGATGATGTTGGACACCGACCGAACCATGTAAATATACCAGAATAAAGAATAGTGGTTGTGATTGACGAACAGTAAACGGTTTGTCCTTACGTTCTCCATATCCAAATTACACATATATATTCCGTTTTCCCATGCCTGCTTCATGGACCTGCCGGCTTATATTACTGCATTTGAACATCCGATTTTTATTTGGCAAGCAATAGCCTTGATAATCATAAAGAATCTAATCATGAAACTTTCTACGGTTGCCTGTTGCTTCGTTCGGTTTGACCGTAAGAGACTTCTCTCCATTACTCTATTCTAACAGAACATCCAGTCTGGCCTATGTTACAGTGACCTTGTCTAATTGTTACGTTGAATTCTGCACGCTGCAGCTCTGATTCCAGTTCGAATGGTAGCAATTTCAGCTCGCATTCATCATGAGGCATTTCGCCAATGACTCACTGGTCCAAACACAGCATGGGAGGAAATGAGAACAACGTACTGTGAAACTAACTGGTGTATTTTGTAAGAGTACGTTGTATTCTTCGACATCAAATCTACGGACAGCAGAATTTTCTCAGCATGCCGCCACAGGTATTGAAACAGCAAACTGAAGGATATGAAAGTGTAATGACCGCATGTGTGGATGGAGATTGAACATAATTATGTAAATATGCTCTGCGGTTTGCAATTCAGTATTCGTCCCCGCTGAAATGTAACGTAGATATAAGGAAATTGAAAATTATTCTTGTTTAACATAGCGATTGCATAACTTGCCTGAGGTATGATATTACAAACACATAAATAAATTCCCATACATTATTCAAACTTATTTACTCCATGGAAGAGACTCCTTCTTGAGAAGCTAACCGGTTCTCAGCTAGTCAAGAGATTCCCCGCATTTTATGGAATTCGAAAGTTCATTACAGCATTCACAAGTGTCCGCCACATGTCCCTATCTTGAGCCAGCTCGATCCAGCCCGTACCACCACATCCCACCTCCTGAAGATTCATATCAATATTATCCTCCCATCTACTCCTGGGTCTTCCAAGTGGTCTCTTTCCCTCAGGCTTTCCCACTAAAACGCTGTATAAACCGCTCATTTTCCCCCATACGTGCTACACGTCCATCCCACCTTACTCTTCTTTATTTGATCACCCAAATAATATTGGGTCATGAGTACAGAACATTAAGCACCTCATTATGTAGTTGTCTCCACTCCCCTGTTTCCCCGTCCCTCTTAGGCCCAAATATCCTTCTCAATGCGCTATTCTCATACACCCTCAGCCTACGTTCCTCTCTCGATGTCAGCGACCAAGTTTCACACCCATACAAAACAACAGGCAAATTTATAGTTTTGTGTATCTTAATCTTTATGTTTTTGGACAGCAAACTGCGTTATTCAAATACCGTCGGAATTTATATCTTTATCAAATTGTACAACCTGTGTGTTGTACTGCGTGTAGCGCTCAACGTCTGAACAGAACTGATACATTTCATGGAATGGCGTGTCAAACAGGTTCAGCGCATCGCCTTCTACTGAGATATGATGCCGTGCAGCCTGGAAAAAAAGGTGACACATTTTCAAAGGTTTCTGCTGCCTCTGTCTTCAACCTTGAAGATTCACCTCTCCTATTCTGAAGAACGAGGCTGCGGGAACCAACAGAACTTTAATTTTTGTGCCAAATTACGCGCCGTTACGTCACAGAAGACCATGTTCATATTCATCGATGTGAAAACTTTGAATCTCACCGCGTATTTTAAAATAAATAAACTAAATTTTTGCAAAAAAAATCTTCATTTGACAATCTATGAATAAGAAAAAGGTCAAATTTACCATATATATATATATGAGTATATAAGGTAGAGCAGTCCCGTTACAGGCCTGGAGTGGCCCAGAGTGTTCCAGGAAGTTAAATTTCTCAGATTTCGTGACAACGGCACAGGATGGTGCTAGGTTGTCAGCCTTACGCACCGGTCACCTTTACCCCCAGGAAATACTCCTGGTACTCATTTCTGTTAGAGGCTGAGTTGACCCCAGAACCATAGTGCGATCGGAAGGATATTATGTCAATGAAAAATCCAAAGACACCAGCTGGGATCGAACCAGCAACCTTCCGATTTGTAGCACAGCACCTTAACCACTGTGCTACCGCGGTCCCCGTATATATATATATATATATAATTAACATTTGGTTTGAAACTTATAATTTGTAACTTGGAAAGAAAATTTTATATTTTACATACAGACAGTAAATGACAGCCACGCACTTTCATTTGTTCAACAAATACCGATGCCGTTCATTGGACTCTGAGGTATCGTACAGCTGAAAGTGACGTGAGAGTTCGCTAAACTTTCTAGAATAGCTGGCATTACGCTTCGCCTTTATATAAACCCATTAGCACGGTAAACGGTCTCTCAATACGCATTCAATACGCAACGTTTACGTACATGGTTACTGCAGTTACTTATCCTGAGTTGGTGCAGAAGGTTATAAGTGAAGGCAGTACACAGTTTGGTTGTGAAACTTGCAATCATCTTCAGTCTGCTAATTTTACCAGGTAAGCCATGCTGATTGTTTTGGGAAATGCCGACAAAATTGAGTTGCGTACATTTGGATCGAATTTGGATTTAATTATTCTAAATTCTGAATTTGCGTAAATTGGTTTATATTCAGGCAAGCTAACTTTTAGTACTTAGGAATTTATTTGACAGCTTATTTCTTCATTCCCACTTGTATATATTTTGAACAGAGTATTTTAGAATATATAGTTAGACGATTTTATTATATTGTTTTGGAGTTCTTTTATCATATAAGTAATCTGATTGGTGGCAGCATAAAACTACCAAGCGAAACGCTACACAACCCTTAACCTGTAGTATTTGTCGATATAAGATTTGGTGAAAGTCCAGCCCCATTCCGACCTACACTACAATATACAGGGTGTCCCAGGAGGAATGTGCCAGACTTCGGGAGAGTGTTCCTTATGTTAAAGTATACCGATATAACCCAAAACACCTATATCCAAAGTTTAACAGTTACGAAGATAATGGCCAGAGAAAAGTGGGGGCTTCTTGCGGTTCCAAAAACTGCAATCTGCACAGCTGATGTGTCACGCGAGAGCGTTGATGACCTTGAGAGTGGAATTCAGTGTTAATCGTGCCTGCGTGACTGTTAGTTGCTTGCACGGGAGTTGGAAGCACCATGTAAAGTGCTTGGAGCCCTAAGGACGACTACGGCGTTAATGCGAGTGTTTATGTAGTTCAATTTAATGGCTTTATGTCACTCATACGTTAATTACATGTTAA
>Ga0123354_10020243_pt1 | contig 10459 bp, 6 predicted proteins | sample TergutLab28metaG_2_FD_97872 | JGI IMG/M metagenome (GOLD analysis project Ga0123354, IMG submission 97872) | Labiotermes labralis P4 segment gut microbial communities from Petit-Saut dam, French Guiana - Lab288 P4 | ecosystem: Host-associated > Arthropoda: Insects > Digestive system > Gut ...
CATTTGCCCGCTAAGCATGACTGGAAACAAAAAACAAAGCAATGCGATTAATGGGTATTTTTTCATGATACATCGAATTGAATACTAACTGAATAAAAATACATGCAAAAATAAAAATAAAAAATAAGATATCAAAATTCAGGTTATCCGAAATCGTATGCGGCAATAAGGAAATTTTTCCGTATTATGTTTGTTTCTTTTGATTTACTTTATTAACTTTGAAGTCTGATTCAATGATCAAAAATAAATGACTTATTCTCAAGTAAAAAAAGTTGGTAGCGCTTGGGCGTTTCTTAGTTTTTTATAATGGATTTACTATATTATGCTTTTTTTCGAAATGCGCTGATAGGTAGCGTATTCACTTGTGTATCCTGTGGGATAGTGGGGACATACATTGTGTCGCGCCGTTTGGTTTTCATCAGCGGAGGAATTACGCATGCTTCATTCGGAGGATTAGGCTTGGGATTTTACTTGGGAGTATCCCCTATTCTATCGGCCTTACTGTTTTCGATCGCTTCGGCTTTTGGTGTAGAATGGCTTTCGAAAAGGCAGGACGTAAGGGAAGACTCCGCTATTGCCGCTTTTTGGGCTTTGGGAATGGCGTTGGGCGTTATTTGTATTTTCCTTACACCCGGATATTCGCCGAATATATCGACTTATTTATTTGGAAATATTCTGACAATCACGCTTTCGGATATCGGGTTTGCCGGTGCGCTGGCGATTTTGTTGTCGATTCTTTTCTTCCTTTTTTTCAAATTGATACTCTATACTGCCTTTGATTCGGAGTTTGCTAAAACGCAGGGAGTTAAAGTAGCTCTGATTGAGCATTTAATGATGCTGGCTATTGCGGTTACGATTGTTTCATCCATTCGTCTGATCGGGATTATGTTATTGATGTCCTTATTGACGGTTCCCCAAATGACAGCCAATTTATTTACTTCCCGAATGAAAAAAATCATCCTGTACTCCATCGGATTAGGTATTGCCGGCTGTTTTTCAGGCTTATTCTTATCCTATTACTTAAATGTTCCTTCGGGAGCGGCTATCATTTTTGTTCAAATTCTGATTTTTTTACTGTGTAAAACCGCTCTATTTCTTTATCAAAAGACAATAAAACACGCATAAATTTGTTTAAAAAAGAAAGAACATTCGGTTGAAAACACGTTGTATCTTACTTATTTTAGGAATCATTCTGCTCAATTCTTGTTCTTCAACCAAAAATACGAGCGGAACGCGGTGGTATCATTCATTTAATACCCGGTATAATGTTTATTTCAATGGAGGCCTGGCTTTTGATCAAGCCTACAAAGCACAACAGGAAGGATATACTGAAAATTATTCGGAAATGATCATGATGTATCCGGTTTCGTCATTGCCTAAAGACAAAGAAACTACGGGAGGAGCATTCGATAAAGCCATTGAAAAAGCTGTAAAAGCAATCAAGATGCATTCCATTCAAACCAGACCGGAAAGGAAACAAGGTAAGCAAAAAGACCCCAATTACCGGGCCTTTTTAAATAGGAAAGAATACAATCCTTTTCTATATAATGCTTGGATGCTGATGGCTCAGTCGCAATTTTACAACGGCGATTTTTTAGAAGCGGCAAGTTCATTTTCCTATATTTCACGGCTGTATGAAACACAACCTGAAATCGCCAATACGGCAAAGCTTTATAAAGCTCGCTGTTATGATGAATTGACCTGGTATTATGACGCCGACGACATTTTCACTAAACTATCCGTCAATCAATTGACAAAACAACAAAAAAAATTATATGCTTCATTTTATGCCGATCATTTAATAAAACAAAAACAATACACCGAAGCCATCCCTTATTTAAAAGCCTCTATTCAATCAGGAAAAGACAAATTTCAGCGAACCCGTGAGAAATATTTATTGGGACAATTATACACCGCTACCAATCAAAAAGAATTAGCGTATAAAACGTTTAGTCAAGTCTCAAGTTCCAATGCCCCTTACATTCTTGAATTAAGCGCTAAAATCCGGCAAACGGAAGTTTATCCCGGAGGAGATATTAACAAGATGAGTAAGAAGTTGAACCAAATGGCAAAAAGTTCGAAAAATACGGAATATTTAGACCAGATTTACTACGCATTGGGAAATGTGTATATGACGGTTCCGGATACGGCGAAAGCTATCAAAAGCTATGAATCGGGTGTAGAGAAAAGTACGCGTAACGGAATAGAAAAAGCGCTCAATCAGGTAAAATTAGGTGATATTTATTTCGATCAGCGAAAATATGTGGAAGCGCAACCGAACTATTCCGAAGCATTGGCGCAACTGAAAAAGGAAGATGACGCTTATCCGCGAGTTTCAAAACGTTCCGAAGTATTAGACGCTTTAGTCGTTCATGTAGAAGCGGTAGAATTGCAAGATAGCCTTCAGCGCTTATCCCGGATGACGGAAGACGACCGTGTGGCTGTAATCAACAAAATCATTGAAGATTTGATTAAGAAAGAAAAAGAAGAAAAAAAGAAAGCCCAACAGGAAGAATATCAGACGCAACAAAGTGCGCTGCAACAACAAATGCAAGCCAATCGTCCCACTACGCCGACAGTTGTAAACACCGCTGCAACTCAAAACGGATCGGGCGAGTTCTACTTCTACAATCCGCAAGTAGTAGCGATTGGGAAGAGCACTTTCCAACAAAAATGGGGAAGAAGAAATTTGGAAGACGATTGGCGAAGAAGAAATAAATCCAATCCTTTATCGTCCGATTTAAACGATAATACCGCCTCAACCGAAACGGCGCAGAACGACACGATTCATAATAATACCGATTCCATTGCAACAGCGGCTCAATCGGCCGACAATAAAGCCGCTTCCACCGATCCGCATGATCCTCAATTTTATTTGCAACAAATTCCGATGACGCCGGACGAGTTGGCGGCTTCCGACCTGATTATTGCCAATGGCTTATTCAATATGGGGGTTATTTATAAAGATATGTTGGAAGACAATCCTTTGTCGCTGGAAACATTTCAAACGTTAAACACCCGCTTTCCGGATAATGAAAACAGGCAAACGGCGTATTACTATATGTATCTTATCTATTGGCAGGAAGAAAACATGGATATGGCTACGCTGTACAAAACGAAAATCAAAGAGGACTTTCCGAAAAGCGATCTCGCTATTGCTATGGCAGATCCTGATTACGAATACAATCAAAAAATGATGGAGAATGTTCAGGATTCGTTATATCAACAGACTTACACCGATTACTTGGCCGGCAATACAATGAACGTCAGGAAAAACTACGATTGGGTTTCGACTAAGTACAATCAATCGAAATTGATGCCTAAGTTTATGTTGCTTAATGCGTTGAGTTTTGCCCAGACCAATGAGCCGGATACTTTCAAAGTCTTACTGAAAGGGTTGATTGATAAATATCCGAAAGAAGATGTTACAGCACTGGCGTCCGATATGATGAAAGGTTTTCAGCGGGGATTACTTTTATCGTCTTCCGGCGATAAAATGCTTGCGCAAGGAAGTCTGTTCAATATTCGCTTTAGCGGGTCGGACGACAATGCCGCTTCGGATTCGACGGTTCAATTTTCAGCCGAAACAGCAAAGCCTCACGTGCTGTTGCTCATTTACCCCAAAGGAAGCGTGGATGAAAATATGCTGCTATATACAGTTGCCGGTTACAATTTCGGTAGTTTTATGATTAATGATTTTGGCTTGGAGAAATCGGCTATTGGAGGAGTCGGCTTGCTGCGAATTACCGGATTCAGCAGTCAAGCCGAAGTGATGCAATACCTTCATAAAATTGAGCAGCCCGACGGATATGCGCAAGAACTGAGCCAAACGGTGATTATGATACCGATATCGGAAGATAATTATTCCATTCTGACGAAAGGGAAAAGTGTTGACGAATATATGACTTTCTTTGAAAAGCATTTTTCCAATGGAAATGAAAAACTGATTGCGCAATGGCGTTTGAAACAAGATGAAGAAAAGAAAGTCTCATTGGAAAGTGAAGAAGATAATTCGTTGGCTGAAGCCGATAATAAAGCAAAAGAAGAAACGCATTCATCGGAAACGGTTGTGCTGGACGATTCCACGCAAGTTGTTTTACAGGTTGATTCTACCCAGTTGTTCGTCCCTGCCGATAGCGCTCAAGTTGCTTCAGCAGCCCAAGTTGCTTCAACAGATTCGTTATCGACAAAAGCGGGCGTTTCTTCTGACGAAGTTGCCGAATCGGTAAACAAGGTTTATAACGAAGCATCCGATAAGATAAATGAAGTATCAAATACCTTTAATACGATTGCCTCGGATCCGATCCGCGGTATTTCAAATTTGTTAAAACGTAAAAAATCGAACAATGCCATTGAAGAATTTGCCAAGCAGCAGGAAAAGGAAGATAAAGAGCAACAGATGCAATTGAAGAAGGAAAAGGATAAAAAGGACAAAGCGGATAAAATTGTTGCGGCGCAGCAAGAAAAAGAACAAAACAATTTAGCGAAAAAGAAAGCGGACGAAGACAAAGCGGCATTAAAAGCAAAGCAACAAGAACAAAGTAATTTAGCTAAAAAGAAAGAGGCGGATAAAAAACAAAAGGAAGCGGACAGGAAGCGTTTGGTTAAAGAAAAGAAAGAGGCGCAGGCAAAAGCCTTGAAAAAGAAAAAGGAAGATCAGAAAGCCAAGGAAAAAGCGCTTAAAGAAAAACAAAAACAGAAGGAAAAAGAACGGGAAGCATTGAGAAAGCAAAAAGAAGCGGAACGTAAACTACGGTTGGAAAAGCAAAAACAAGGAACGAGCAATCAAAAAAAGTAAAGTATAAAGAATGAAAAAGGAAAAACTTTTGTGGGCAGATGATGAAATTGATCTTTTGAAACCCCATATTCTCTTTTTAGAAGAGAAAGGATTTGAAGTAATTACTGTATGTAGCGGTCAGGACGCCATTGATTGCTGCCATGAGCAATCTTTCGATCTGATCTTTTTGGACGAAAACATGCCCGGTTTAAGCGGTCTGGAAACCTTGGCGGTAATTAAAGAGAATAATCCGGATACGCCTGTTGTAATGATTACCAAAAGCGAAGACGAAGGACTTATGAATCAAGCGATCGGCAGCAAGATTGCCGACTATTTGATCAAACCGGTCAATCCGAATCAAATTCTGCTTTCCATCAAAAAAAACTTACATATAACAGAGATTGTTACGCAAACAACGACATCGGTGTACCAGCAGGAGTTTGCTAAAATCGGGTCGCAAATAAATGAGTCATTAACTACCGATGATTGGAAAGACGTTTATAAAAAACTAATTTTTTGGGAATTGGAGTTAGAAGCATCTCAAACGGGAATGACTGATTTGCTTCGCATACAAAAAACCGAAGCCAACCGGATGTTCGGAAAATTTGTGAAAAACAATTACGAAAATTGGATGATTCATCCCGATATACGACCAATGATGAGTCCCGATATTTTCAAAACGAAATTATTTCCCATGCTCGATGAGGGCGAAAAAGTTTTTTTCGTTCTGATTGATAACTTCCGCTTCGACCAATGGCGGGAAGTCAAAGACATGTTGTCGGAATGGTTTACTTTTAATGAAGATTTATACTATTCCATTTTGCCTACGGCTACCCAATATGCCCGTAATGCTATTTTTTCGGGATTAATGCCTTTGCAGATCGAAAAAATGTTTCCCGATTTGTGGGTGGACGAAGAATCGGAAGAAGGTAAGAATCTAAATGAAGAACCGCTGATTCAAACACAAATTGAACGATTTCGTAAAAAATACACTTTTTCTTATTTTAAGTTGAACGATTCGGTTCAAGGTGAGAAATTGTTGCAAAATTTCAATCAATTGGATAATTATCAATTGAATGTCGTTGTATTGAATTTTGTCGATATGCTTTCCCATGCGCGCATCGAATCGAAAATGATACGCGAATTGGCTTCCACCGAAGCGGCTTACCGTTCGCTGACCCGTTCCTGGTTCAGACATTCAACGACGCTCGAACTTTTCCGGAAGATTTCGGAAAAAGGATATAAAGTGATTCTTACTACCGATCATGGAACCATTCGGGTTTCCAATCCGGTGAAAGTTATCGGCGACAAAAATACCAATACCAATTTGCGGTATAAATTAGGCAAATCTTTATCTTATAATCCCAAAGAAGTGTTTGAAATCAAAGAGCCGGAGAAAGCAGGTCTTCCTGCGCCCAATATCAGCACAAAGTATATTTTTGCCTTGCGGGAAGATTTTTTTGTCTACCCGAATAATTATAACTATTACATTCAATATTATTCCAACACTTTTCAACACGGAGGTGTTTCCATGGAAGAGATGCTGATTCCGATTGTTACAATGGAGCCTAAAATTTAAGCAGTTCAAACAGACTCAACATTCCGGTGTTTTTAGCCGATTGGACGACTAATTCCGGATTTCAAAGGTATTCTTCTCCGTACTTCATTGCTATGTCGACTACAAATTGCTTGATTCGTTGTTCGTCCGATTTCTTACAAATAAGTAGGATACCATCCGATTCAGCAATAATATAATCACTAAGACCCTGAACAACAGCCATTTTATTTCCGGCAAGCGTCAGCAAGTTATTTTCGCTCTCGACAAACAATGATTTGCATTTTAATACGGCATTTTGATTTTCATCTTTTTCCGAAATATCATACAACGACCCCCAAGTTCCCAAATCCGACCAACCGAAATCAGCCATCAACATATACACATTCTCCGCTTTTTCCATAATTCCGTAGTCAATGGAGATATTTTGAAACTTCGGATAATGTTCCTTAATAAATTCCGCTTCGCCATAGGTATTGAAAACAGCCGATCCCTGATCCATCCGGCTGGCGATAAGCGGAAGATATTTGCGAAATGCATCCAAGATGGTTTGTACGTTCCAAATAAAAATACCTGAATTCCAAAAGAATTCACCGTTTTCGAAAAAGACTTTGGCTAATTCATAATTGGGTTTTTCAGTAAAAGCTTTTACTTTTTGAATATTGTCTGTTCCGCCTTCTTGCGTTTGAATATACCCGTAACCGGTTTCCGGACGATTGGGCTTAACGCCTAAGGTTAATAACGAAGGAAATTTAGCTACAAAATTCAATCCTTTCTGAATATTCTTGAGAAAATTTTCCTCGCCTAAAATTAAGTGGTCGGCAGGCGTCACTACGATATTGGCTTTCGGGTTGATTGCCTGAATCCGGTATGCGGAATAAGCAATACAAGGCGCTGTGTTACGGCGTGTAGGTTCCAGCAATATTTGATTATCTTTTAATTCCGGCAATTGTTCTTTCACCAAACCGGCATAATTTTTGTTCGTTGCAATATAGATATTCTCCGTTGGAATAATTTGGTTGAAACGATCAAATGTTTGTTGAATCAACGACCGCCCTATTCCGAAAAAATCAAGAAACTGCTTGGGACGATCTTCCCTGCTGAAAGGCCAAAAGCGGCTTCCGATACCGCCACCCATAATGATACAATAATTGTCTTCCATAACATCTTTCATTTTTTATAATTTACAAAGTTAACCTATTTTTATTTATTTCTTCCATTCCAAACAACAATTTTCTCATTAGCAAATCAGTGCATCAATACAAACGATAATCAGTTCGCAAAACTTTAAATTCGGTCCGGCGATTGATTTGATCGACAATATCCTGTTCCTGGGGAGAAAGTGTTTCTATAAATTGGGGATCTAATAGTTGGCCTTCCTGAAGAAAATCGTATTGCTTCGCATTGTTTTTTGTAACCACTTTGGGTTGTGATTTACCATAACCAACGGCTGTTAAACGATCTTTTTCGATTCCTCCGTTAATCAGATAGTCTACAACCGATTGGGCGCGTCGTTGGGATAAATTGACATTATATTCGTCGGAGCCTTTGCGGTCGGTATGCGCCGATAATTCAATGGTCACATTCGGATTATCATTCAGCAAACCAATCAGTTCATCCAACGCTTTTTTTGATTCCGGGCGAAGCGTCGCTTTATCAAAATCGTAAAAGATATCAATCAAAACCGGCTTAGTGATAGATGCTAAGTAGAAATCGACATAGAACGTTTCACTCTTTTCGTCATCAGGCGTCGACAATGTTTGCTTCTGGTTCAAATAACCGGGGGCGCTTCCCATCATGACGTAATCCATTCCTCGTGCGACTTCCGACGAGTAGGTTCCATCATTGCGGGGATAGACTCGTTGGTCCGTTCCGTCTTTCCCTACTATTCGAACGACGGCGTTGTCGACGATTTCTTCATCTTTATCCAATACCCATCCTTCAACAGAAATTTGAACAGTAGGACGTTCAAAAGAATATATATGATCGGCTCCACGCGAATCGTTACGATTGATACTGAAAAAACCTTTTTCTTTTTGACTTTCAAATACAATTCCAAAATCGTCCGCCATACTGTTGACTGGCGATTTCATATTTTCAATTTTCCATTTTCCGTCTTTATTTTGAACCGCTTTGAAAATGTCGAGTCCGCCCATTCCCGGATGACCGTTGGATGAAAAATACAGCGTGCTGTCGCGCATGTACGGAAACATTTCATCGCCGGGAGTATTGATTTCCGGTCCCAAATTTTCCGGAAATGCCGTACCGATATCCGCAATGAGTATCCGCCAAATATCTTTTCCTCCATATCCGCCTTTGGCATCCGAAACGAAGTACAAATATCCGTCTTTTCCTACGGCAGGATGAGCCGCCATAGTTAATGAATCCTTGAAGATTTCCACTCTTTCTCCCGCACTCCAGGCAGCTCCCGAACGCGATGACTTCCGGATTTCGGCTGATTTCGGAATTCCCTCTTCTTCGGCGCAATAAGTATAATAAAGCGTCGATCCGTCGGCAGAAAGCGTGCAGCATCCTTCGTCGAATGCCGTATTTAGAGTCGTATCCATTTTGACCGGTTTCACCCATTGTCCTTTCTCATCCTTTTTAATTAAGAAAAAGTCGTTGTTCTTCAAACCGGTTATAGCGCTTTTTGTATCGCCGGTCGCTTCTTTTCTCGAAGAAGTAATAATAAGCTCGTCGTCTTTATCACCGCTGAACATGGGTGAAAATTCTCCGTCACGCGAATTAAACTTATCCATTTTCCTTACTATATATGAAGTAGGATTTTTCTTCCAGATGATTGCAGAGTCGCAGCCTGTAATTCCATTTTTTGCTGTCTGGTTATTGGGAAAACTATCCAAAAAAACCTGATATTGTTTGATTGCGTCGGTGTATTTTCCCAATTTTTGCAGCATTTGCGCAGCATGCAAAACAGCGGAACTGTCGGGATATTTGTATCGAATCGAATTGGTATAACCGACTAATGCCCGCTGTGCATTTCCGGTTTTGAAATAGCATTCCGCCATGTGGAAAGCAATGCTTCCCCGTAGCCAGGTTTTTTTCGGCGAAGTTTTAGAATACACTTTCCGGTAGATCTGGGCGGCATCATAATATTCTCCCCTTTCTTGCTTTGCTACCGCATCACTTAACTTAGCAGTCTTACAAGAGAGAAAGAAAAGGAATAAACACAGAAAAAAAGCAATGAGTTTATTCATTCATACTTATTTGTACTTTTTAAACTAAGATTTTGATTAAATATTGTATGATATGATTACAGGCTTGCCTTCATTGCTTTGATGATAGCGTTCGAAAAGCCGTTGGCTTCCAATTCATTCAAACCTTTAATAGTGATTCCTCCCGGTGTGGTCACTTTATCTATTTCAGTTTCAGGATGCTGCCCTGTAGCTTTCAGTAATTCGGCAGCGCCCGACATCGTGTTGATTATCATATCTTTTGCTTCTTTCGGATATAATCCCATTTCCACGCCGGCTAATGAAGCAGCCCGCACGTAGCGAAACAGATAGGCAATCCCGCAGGACGTCAAAGCCGTGCCTGCAGCTATTTTACTCTCGTCTACCAAAACGGCGTTTCCCAACTCGTTGAAAATTTTTAACAGTAAATTTTCCTGTTCGGACGACGCCCGTTGGGAAGAAATCAGCGTCATGCTTTGTCGAACGGCAATCGCCGTATTGGGTACGACACGAAAAATAACGGGTAACTCTTCCGTATCCGGATATTTTGTCAAGGAAGTTTCAATATCGCTGATACTCACTCTGCCGGCTATTGAAATCAACAGTTGACGGCTATAATCCATCTTGAATTTAATATCCGTAATCACATCATGAATCAACCAAGGCTTCACAGCCAGCAGGATAATATCGGTTTCCTTCACCGAATCAAAATTATCCATTGCGATATTCAAAGCCGGACATTCTTTTTTCAAAGCATCCAAAGGCGCTTGTTGTATATCCACCACCGTAATGTCGTCCGGCTTGAAAACGCTTCCCTGTATTAATCCGCGAACAATAGCGCTTCCCATATTGCCGCTTCCGATAATTGTCAGTTTCATAATTAATTGAGAATTGAGAATTAAAAATTGTCAATTAATAATTCGTAATTGATAATTC
>Ga0123354_10020245_pt1 | contig 10458 bp, 5 predicted proteins | sample TergutLab28metaG_2_FD_97872 | JGI IMG/M metagenome (GOLD analysis project Ga0123354, IMG submission 97872) | Labiotermes labralis P4 segment gut microbial communities from Petit-Saut dam, French Guiana - Lab288 P4 | ecosystem: Host-associated > Arthropoda: Insects > Digestive system > Gut ...
GTCCTTTATTACAAAGGCAGTCGAATAAAGCCTCGTAAGGAAAGAATCGCTGTTTTCTATGGGACTCATACAGTAAGCACGCACACACACACACACACACACATAGTGCGTAAACAAAATGCAGACTACTCTCGATGTTAAAGCAGGTCGTATACGTGGTAACCATTGTGATTTAAAGGATCAAACAACATGCAGCAAATACGTTAGTTATGAGTACTGCAAACCAAGTCCCAGTGAGGGTCGGTTTAACCTTTTGACGCCTAATGTCAACTATAGTGGTCCTACCGCACTGCTAACCTCTAAAGTTGCATTTTGTATATTTATTCAACAAATATAGGTACCGAATATTTTAAACATGGTGTATACTCTCCGGTTTTTTATTTTCAAAATGCTGTTTGTTCCATAATTCTATATTGTTTGGTTCCTGTATTATTCACAATTTATATACAGGGTGTGCTAAAATTAAAAAAATAATTCCGGCGCCAAAAGGTTAAGGCCACCACAATCTACGCAGCTGCAGGGGCCCCCGTAGGTGAATTCTTACAATGCGCTATCTGCACTGTCAGTTCAGGTCACAGCGCAGGTACGGCCACCACATTTATTTCCGTGATAGGTTCAGGAATCTCGTAGGTCCACTCCTGCCCTAATGACACTATTTACAAGTTACAATACGTCATTCGATAAATTTTGATAACCCTTTAAAAAGTGACCGGAGGTCGAAGTCAGTATATAAATGACGGTAGGTTAATTGATATGTCTTGATGTCGTGGCCTCTTATAGCTGAACAGATAATTTTAAACACATATAAACAAAATGAAGATTGATAACAGTTCCTTTGAAAAGTTGAAAGGGTTCAAATATTTGGGAAAAACCTTAACAAATCAAAATTCTATTCAGGAAGAAATTAAGAGCGGATGGAAGTCAGGGAATGCTTGCTGTCATTCGGTGCAGAATCTTTTGTCTTCCACTTTGCTTTCTAAAAATTTAAGATCAAGATATACAGAAATATAATTTAGCCTGTTGTTTTGTATGGGTGTGAAACTTGGTCGCTCATATTGACGGAGGAAAGTAGGCTGCGGGTGCTTGAGAAGAGGGTGTTAAGGAGAATTTGGGGCCTAAGAGGGACGAGGTAACGGGGGAGTGGAGAAAACATCACAGTGAGGGGCTTAATGATCTGTACTCCCCACCCAATATTGTTCGGGTCATCAAATTGAGAAAGAGATGGGCGGGGAATGGATCGAGCTGGCTCAGGATAGGGAGAGTTGGCGGGCACTTGTATACGGTAATGAACTTTTGGGTTCCATAAAATGCGGTGAATTTCTTGACTAGCTGTACACCAGTTAGCTTCTCAAGAAGGACTCTGCTCCTAGTTAAAACGGCCGGGGCGTGAAACTAACAACTCATAACCATCCAGTATCGTGCACACATACGCGTAGAATTGTACCTATTCTACACTTTATACATGCGTACTGGTAACTTAAGTACGGGGACAAATTTGTCTTTACGGTTAGAATTTTACTTCGTGATAATTGCTGTAAAACCCTTAGCAAATTTAAATGGCAAAGCTTCTGTTTTTTCCACCACTGAAATTAGATTCTGACACGACGTACACCCCTGATATTTGCAACTGTAGTGACCAGGGAACTTTAAGCAGGACCTTCTCTCATTCCGCCATTCAATTTCAACCTCACCGAAGCATACCCCGCTATACGTTGCACTACATACGTCACTGATCAAAGCACACCCTAAACGCTGTTTCGTACGTAACCTACAAGCAGTCCTTGGATTGGAGTGGGAAAGGCAGAACTCCTACGACTGTCAATTTCGCTGTCAAAATCTCCACAATCCCCAACGGATGTATCTTGAGAAAAAAAAACACTGGATTTAGTAAAAAAAGAAATATTACAAAAAAGTAAGGAATTGAAACAGTAACTCGTAACAAGGAAAATATGCAGACGACGGAGGAAAGAATAAAAGGACTTCAGGTATAAGGATATGAGGAAGTCACAAATTTAGAGCTATATATCGTGTATGAGTATCAGGAAGGCAAATTCAGTTTCGTCTTCTGAAGTTCACAGCGTTCTACAGAATTTGTGAGGAAACTGGAACACCGTACTCTATTTCAGTTAGGCCACAAATGTTACGGAAACACAGATATGACGTGGGACAGAGAAGATTCGTTTTCCATCTGGAAGAATTAAAAATTTAAAGCAGTCCCTGTACATACCTGGACAGCCCCTGCGGATTCCAGGAAGTTGAGCCTACCAGATTTCCAGACAATCCGCACATAAAGGTAATAAAGTTGTCAGCCCTAAACACCGGCTGCCTTTAACCCCCCCCCCCCAGGAAATATTCCTGATACTCATTTCTGTTGGGAGACTGAGTGGACACCGGTGCCATAGTGCGGCCGAAAGGATTAAGTCCATGAAAACCACAAAAGACATCATTGGAAATAAAACCCGCGATATTCCAGGATGTACGGCAGTGCCTCAAACAACTGTGCCACCAGTGCCCAATGACAGGAATACAACCATTATTGGCACAAGAAATCTAAAACATGAACAGGGAAGAAATAACATTCGGTAGAAAAATTCAAAATAATTCGAAGTCACAGAAAGGACAGGTCCTTAATCGCATTTTGCTTAATGTTATGGTGACTACACAATCAGGACTACATCGTCACATGGAGAGTTATGACGGACAATTTAAACATACATCTTATAGACCGTACTATAAAAATGTATTTGGACTTGAAACGATTAAATGTAAACTTACTTTATAACTACACAATCGCTTTTACAAACAGTTAATAAACCTCAGGACGAGATGTGCGAGGAACACCGTACGGGCGACTTCGATATGCCCTATTCTTCATTATGAAAACTTTCTTTCTGTCCCGTGGCTTGACATAGTCATCATTAAACTACTCCTGTATTTGATATATCGTTACAATAAAACCTGCCAATGAACGCAATCACAGCAGTGTGACACCGTGAATTCCGATAGTAATTTACCAATGTTTCTGGGAAACTGCTGGCTCCCTCTGAATATGGACGCAATAGGTTCATCCGCAACTTAAAAAGGAATTCCAACAGACTGCACGGTGTCACATCCCAAAACGCAAACAATATTCTTCACAGTAATCACCGTGACCTGACATTAATACTAGCCTAGTGCAATACCCGTTAAAGACAACGGAAACATTTGACGGATCCAGTCCCTAAAACCGGTCTCCACAGTTAAGCCGTTCACTGATCCAGTAACACTAGAGAGACACTACGACATCACAATTTCAATGCATATTAACGCTGTAAACTTCAAACTTTCTGTAAAAACAGCTTCACAGAATAAACACACCAAGAATATTAATAATAAAAGTTACTAAAGTGCAGGTTCCACATTACACGCCAATTATGAAAACAATAGGGATACATAAACAAAAAGTGTGCTTATATAGTACAATTACACACACAAATAAACAAACAAACAAAACACAAAACAAGTTAGATAGGTGTGAGTGGTGACTCAGAATTTCATTAAAATACTAATAAGTCCCTATATAATTACTTTCTTCTGTGTAAAATAAACAAGTAAACTACTCGTAATACAAAGAAAATGCACAATAAATTGAAAAAAAAAGGAAAATATGGTGAATTTAGGTACTGAATTAAAACTACAAAATTAGTTTTCCCAAATGACATTACAACAGAAGACAAAAGTGTGCGATTTGTCACCAAATATAGTAAATAAATGTTACAATTATTTTAACACAGTGATTGTTTTTTTAAATACTATTACAAACTTGCAGAGAGAGTTTGCGGCTTTACGTGCCCTGTAGAAGGAAAGCTTTTGTGTGTAACAGAACACATGTGACTGTCTCTAAAATTAGAAGCGAGAACTCGGAAGACCTGTAATATCCAAAATTCACGTACAGATTCTGGGACCAGTATAAACATGCATAAAATTTATATTCAAGATGATGTCTTCTGACCTGGAGGATATGGAGCTCTAGACAGTGAAATGTGTTGTCATAACTCAAATATTCATGGGGGAAATACTGCTATAACACGAAGACACAAATATCCACTGGACGCGTTCAAAATTTTTGACGTCAGAAGACGTAATAGAACGTCAAAGAAATGAAGTGTATTGAAATTTGGGTTTAATTAAGGTGAGATACAACAAGAGGAAATAATTTGCTATGTTTTCTATGTGGCCTAAAAACGTACGTGATTGAGAGGAAATACTGTCCAAACGTTGATAAAACGTAGTTTTAAATCTATTACAACACTCAGCAGGTTGATGACGTCAGCGCATTCACAACAAGAATCAGGGGGTTTTTAATGCATTACTTTTCGTGGCAAATGTCATAATCCTGGTTTTACCAATGTTCGATTTCATGAAGTAATCAGCGCACCAGCCTCGTACGCATCGATATCGGATTAAATCAGAATGTCATAAATCATTTAACATCATGGAATATGTTTATGTCATCGGCGAAGGGAAGGCTTACTTAATAAAGTTACAGACAGACACCATTAATGAAACTATTGAATAGGAGGGTTACAGGAAAGATCCTTGATGGACGACAGAAATAATTGCGAAATATGAGGAAAAAAATGCCCGCTATACGTAATAACGATTGCCGATTGGTGACGTGCCTGCAGTACCAGCTGACGTCACCGTTCGGCAGTTTTCGAAGGAACATAAACTTGCGGTGCAAGGCCAAACACACTGCTGAGATCAACACAAATAGCATCCACTTGACGCTGACAGGCGACTATGGGAAATAACGTTGAAATATGTTAACAGGTTTATGGCTGTGGATTTCTATTTAAGCATTTGTTTTAGGCTCCAGTAATGCGTCATATGTTCATACATACAAATTCAGTACAAATTCTCATAAATTGCTACGAAGAGAGAGGTCTACAATAAACAACACGCACACAAATTTGACATATAATACTTTCATTATTCTTACAAATAATTACATAAACCAACAAATGCAGATAAAAAGACCACAAATCATACACGATAAATATTCCTACATGTTTCAGCGCCAGGGCGCCATCTTCAGGGAATCCAAAACATAAAGCCGTGCAAGTACCAAAACAGCGTTCTTGGTATTGTAATAATGCAATGTTATGGAGACAGGCAATGTACATATAGCGTAACATTGAGGCGCGTTCTTGCAACCATTGTTGCAGTGGAAAAGCAATGAGTATCACATAGAGTGAGTGAGTGTGTAACCTTAGTTATCCAGCATGCAATGCGCATGCGCCATATTGTCATTTGTGGCCTGCCCCGTTCTACAATATATTTCGACATTATCTCAAAAACTGCATGATTTTCGAAAAAAGTTACTGAATACAAAATGTGTGTTTTGATTCCCTCTACAAAGTTTATCTGAAACATTTCTCATTATAAGAAGAATCGAGGGAGATATCATCAAAAACGTATATTGGTCTTCATGTAAAGTATCCCTTATCCCTGCCAGATATTAATAAAACTTCAATTTTCGCGACATTTTTTTAAAAAAATACTCAATTTTCAACTTTCATGAAAATCCGTCTAGTGGGAGCCGAGTTGTTCCATGCGGTCGGACAGACAGACATGACGAAGATTGTAGTCGCTAATCGCAATTTTGCGTACGGGCATAAAAACATTATAACTATAAAATTACGCAATTGTTAACTTCAAAATTGATTTAAGATGAAGATGCAGGTCACAGTCCAAGGTTTCATGCAATTAAACGCCAAGTATGCATACAAACACCTGAACACTTCATGTACGATTCAACAGTATCTAGTTCTGTAAATGTATGTTACATGTAAATGGCCTTTCGAAATTAAAACGGCATATACACGTGTATATATATATATTTGTGAATTTTGACTGAGAATGAGTTAAAAAATTGTACCTTGTATAGAATACATACATATGGAGTATGTCGGTGTGTTCCCAATCAGACAGTGTTGTGGACTGAATAAATGTGGCGAAAGGGATGGTCTGAGACCGGTATGTTTACAGTGCGTCGGCATTTTTAGGATGCGTATCATAGCCCAGGGAGAAAAAAGGGTTTATTTCATGAGTATTTTGTTCGAAACAGAACAGGATCATCATCAGAAGTAACAATGTACAGGCCATCTTCCGGCTTCTTCGTCTTCGTAGGTATTGGAGCTTTCCATCTTGACCATGATCGACCTACGTGCCTTCCGCCAGTTCATCCTTAACAAACGTAATACCCACTCACGTGTATAACACAAAATGCTTTCTCTGAGGTCATGCACATTTAATTCTTACGCTGTTTCGTGATTTTTAATACGAACTTTAAATACGTAACCTCCAAATTACCTCAAAAATTTCATCTTCGCTGCTTAATTCCTTCCATTAAAGGTTAAATTTTCACGCCAACATAAAAGCAACGTTTCTTTACTACTTGTGACGACGTGGTTGTTTCAGTAACACTCGCAATATCAAAGTGTTAACAACCATAATTCGTATATACAGTGTGACAAAGACAACTGACCAAATACACAAAATAATGGTGTTTCATAAATTGCGACAATGAACGATCACGCTGCACAACTGAAATTACGGACTTATGTTTACAGTGGAATATGGTAAGTATGTTAATTAAAGAGAAGTCTAAAATATAGGTGCAATTAGATATGACGTCAAAATGTTACAATGGAAGCTAGAACAGTGTGCAGTTCAGTGAAATCAAATTATGCAATTCGTTTTATACATTAGGAATATAAAAGGTGCACGTGGAAGCCAGAGGCAAAGGTTACGATGAAAAAGTTAAATTACGCTGCGCTGTAATAAGAAGCACCGAATTCCAAGCATCTTCTTTTAACGTACATCTCTCCAAAACATCCGAGTTCTCTTGCATAATTCTTGAATAAATGAGCAGCAAGGCCGCTTTGACGTCATACAAATCTGATGTAAAGTGAACCCAGACCAGGTGCCTGGTAAGCGTAAGGAGACAATTTCTTTAAAAAAAATTAACTTTAATATTATCAATATTAGTTTTAAGTTTTAAACATCAATACGAAATTAAGTGTGTACATACAAACATAATAAATACATAAATACACACATAACACATACATACATACATAATACATACATAAATACACACATAACACATACATACATACATACATAATACATACATAATTCATACATAATATACATAATACGTACATAATTCATACATAATATATACATAATATACATAATACGTACATACATACACACACAAACATACACACACACATACATACATACACAAATACGTACATACACACATACATAATACATGCGTAATAATACATAATACATGCATAATACATACATAGTACATACATACACACATACATACATATATAATAAATAATACATACATACATAATACTTACATAATACAAACATACATACACACATACATACATGCATACATACATACATACATACAAACATGCATGCATGCATGCATACATGCATACATACATACATACATACATACATGTATAGCTTGTAGTATTACCGCTGTAATGGAGCAAGCAATAAACTATATATATATATATATATATATATATATAAAATACATACATACATACGTACGTACGTACGTGCGTACATACATACATTACATTACATTACATTACATTATATACATATATACATACATACACACGTGTTTCAATTTGCAATGCCATACAGTCCCATGAAGCACTGCAGCTGTGACGATTAAACTGTTTCATGTGATCGATTATACAGAGGTACAGATGTCCTCATGAACTGCACAAAATCATATTGAGGAGTGGAGATAAACCTCTACTCACTTTTAACCCATTGGCTTCACGCCCCGACCGCTCTATTCCCGAGAAAATTGCTGTATATCCTTTGAATATGAGGTCTCACAGGCGGTCAGGCAGTTTTAAAAAGGAGAAAATCCTCTCCTCAGTTCCGAAAATCGAGAGAGATATTTGAGGATTTCCTTCAGATTTATTTAAGTTAAAATATTCATATAATAAAATTACATTTTTCAAATTCTACACAGGAGCAAAATAAACAATAATTGGTGTAGGACGTAACAAAAATAATAATAAGTGAAAATAATAATAAGAAAATATAAACTTCCAGACTCATAAAACAGTCAGTCACAAGGAATAAAGGGGAAGGAAAGGACTTCTCGACATTAAATGACACACCGAACATGACAGCATACTGCTTATTCGTGAAGAGTATTTATTACTTGAAAAAATTTGAGAATTTCTTTAATTTCATGAATAATATTGATTAACAAATACTTTAGAAATTTTGGCCTTCAGGTGACCGTGCATCGTGAAAAATTCTTCCAATAAAACGAACTAGAAGCACTAATTTCTCAAATTTGTTTTTGGAATAAAACCCTACATGTTTCGGACCGTTCCTCTGTCCATCATCAGGAGTTTTTCACTGTACACACAGCAATGGTGTATGTCATATAAGTTTGCTGACAGCTTGCGTGTTGTCAGCAAACCTGTATGACATACCACTGCTGTGTGTACAGTGAAAAACTCCTGATGATGGACAGAGGAACGGTCCGAAACATGTAGAGTTTTATTCCAAAAATACATTTGAGAAACTGGTGTGTTTAGTTGGTTTTATTGTAAGTACTTGTGAAATGTTTACTCTGTAGTATGAATTTTTTGCCGTTTTCTATTTTATATCATACACTTTATAATGAAAGTGCTGGATTCGTATTGCATTTGATCTAACCTTTCTCTTTTAAACAGAAACCGAATGAAATAAGTTAGACTTTGATCCAGAAGATGCCAACATAACATTCCTCTGATTTTCCTGTCACTAGCAACCATAAGAAATACACTGCGTCTCTTTCCAGGAGCCCCAACTTCTCAAACATCACCGCCGTGATAACCCCCAAATACGCAACAGTTACAAGTTAATGAAGAGGTGGCGGATTTCCTTTCCAAAAACTACTCGAATATCTCATATTTAATTCGTACAGAAACAGTGGAAGGAGTCTGCAAGCAGGGTGCGAAGCACAACAGTTGTATGTGCCGTCAGGCATGGAACTGGGACCGGGAATATGTCTTCTGAACAGAGGTCGCACATAACAAGACGATGGGTTGTGACAATTCCATTACAGCGCTAAAGATGAACGAAAATGACAGCCGCAGAGGGCAGCAAAAGAATAACGGGCCAAAAAATGCAGAAATGGCGGAATAAAAAGTAAAAGAGTAACAGCAGTGTTTATTTTATAAAACTTGTCTTGTGTTATGTACATGAGGCTAATGGCAAAATATATTACATCAACTTACTGTTGCAACTGAACCAATCACGTTGATTCATTTCTATTTTATGTTTCATTATGTTCCCCGATGCTGGACGGTCCAGGGATCGAATCCCGGTGGTGCCGAGATTTTCCGCACAGGTCCAGAAAGGCCCTGGGGCCTACCCAGCCTCCTATACAATGGGTACCGGGTCTTTCATGGGGATAAAGCGGCCGGAGCGTGGCGTTAGCCACACACCCCATCTAGCGTCGAGGTTAAAGAAAGAGTAGAGCTAAACCTCTACTCCCTCTATGGGCCTTCGTGGACTGTTCTAGGGTGAACTTTGTTCTCTGATGTCCATTCGATATTTGTTCGATGACCTTTTTTTTATAAGGACAAAAGTGGTTGATAACACTCTTAGTAAACGTCCATATTATACTGGCCCTTAGCCAAAAACTAATGATCGTCGCTTTTCTCAATCGGTTTGGTTACTTATAGAGACTAGGTTTCAACGTAAAAATTATAAAATTATCTAAGCACACAGGCGAAATTTCGGGCAGACAACGGACTGGGACCACATGAAGTACGCCTACTGTAGGTACAATAAGTAGGCTCTAAAACAGCGGCTCTTAATTTGGTGTCCACGGGCCCCTTAGGGTACATGTATAGATTTCAGGGGGTCCGTGAACTTCGATGGGGACAAAATTAAAACTTTATTCTCAATAACCTCTAACTGAAATTTGGCTTTCATTCAATAATGAATGTAGGAAACCAAATAAATGATGGCCTCTAGAATAAAAAAAAAGTTTGTTATTTACTAACTTAATTGTTCCAGGGAGTAGAGGCGTTCTTGAGAAGCTAACCGGTTCTCAGCTAGATAAGAAACTCCTCACATTTTATGGAACCCGAATGTTCATTACCGCATTCACAAGTGCCTGCCACCTGTCCCTATACTGAGCCACATCAATCTAGACCATGTCCCTCATCCCTCTTCCTAAAGATCGATCTTAATATTATCCTACCACCTATGCGGTCAGAGTTTCTGGCTACAGATCAGAGGTCCCGGGTTCGATCCCCGGCGCTACCAGATTTTCTGAGTAGTAGTGGGTCTGGAACGGGGTCCACTCAGCCTCGTGAGCCTCGTGAGGTCAATTGAGGAGCTACTTGAATGAAA
>Ga0123354_10020248_pt1 | contig 10458 bp, 9 predicted proteins | sample TergutLab28metaG_2_FD_97872 | JGI IMG/M metagenome (GOLD analysis project Ga0123354, IMG submission 97872) | Labiotermes labralis P4 segment gut microbial communities from Petit-Saut dam, French Guiana - Lab288 P4 | ecosystem: Host-associated > Arthropoda: Insects > Digestive system > Gut ...
AAGTTTTATTTCACGCCTCTACATGTTTCGAGCACATGTGCTCGAAACATGTAGAGGCGTGAAATAAAACTTACTGTGAAACAAAAATTTTGTGCATCAAGTTGGTTAAATACTGAGATAAATTTGCGTATAGATTTAAAACATAACGGCCACCAACATCCAGTTTAAGTTATACAAAAAGGAGGTTAAATTACTAAGACCTTAAAAGTACGTAAGACACACGGACAATGTTTAACAAAGACAAAAGAAAACAGCAAGCGGCATAAATGGTACTTTAAGACCCTCATCTGAACACACATATACAGGCAACATGTGAGGAACTGAGGTCTGTAAAATGTCTAAGCGTTTAGTTCATTAGGAATGGAGTATAAAATGTGAATGGATTGACCGAAGGCAGGTGACTGAAGACTGACAGGGCATTATAAACGTTCAGAACAAAAAACATAAGAGAAAATGAGGAAACGGAGAAAATTCTGACGCCGGAACAGGCATCAAGTTTTGTACATCTTGTAGACAAAGAAAAGAAAAGTTGGTGGGATCGGTTGTAACGTTACATTGTGTGCACTGCAGATTGTTACAGTAAGCTTTCAAAATTTCTGTATTTTACACTCAGTACCTCGCAAGATTACGATTAGTCTACTTAAATTTCAAAATTATATGATTTCGATATAAGGTCTGAATGTAATTTAGCAAATGTCAGGTTCATCCTGAAGCAGTCGCCTTCCAGATACTTCAAACCGAATTTCTCTAATGTATGTTTTAAATATACATATTTTAACGTTACTGTCTATTATACGCCTGTCCATTTAGGATTAAAAATTAATGCTGAATGTACACTTACCATCTGTCCATCCGTGCTCATGTTTCAATCAGCACAACCCCCTTCATTTATTCGTCACGTGAGAGAGTTATCAGTTGAAGAATACGAATTATATGAAGCTCATCCGTCTGTAATTTTCTTAATTTCCCTCGTGTTCATTTTCTTAGGTTCAACTGCAACCATATGTGAGAAGCATTCCAAGATTTACAAATAATATTTAAATATTGGCGTAGAAGACATGTTTTTGCAAATCACGATCTTGTCAATGTTCACAGTCGGTGGGAGTGTTACCGCCCTTTCAGTTTCAAGTCCTGAAATGAACCGGCGACTCAGGTTCAAAGCCTGAACAGGCTACAATGAGATAAATTCCTTTTGGTCAGTCAATTAGAAACGGGGATTTTCGGCTGTAAATAACATAGCTAGTGGAAACAGTGGAACAGTACGAGTGCATTCAAAGGCATGAGCCTGGACAGAACATCCATCAGCTGTCAAGTTGATGGGAGTTCCGCAGTTCGGTGTTTCTGAGTGAAACCTGACACTTTTGAGGACATAATTCACCGAGTAGGAAGTGCCAGTGGGCGACACCCAAAAAAAGTTCATTTATCGTAAGTTTGGGGACTACGCAACCAATCAGGTTTAGCTGTCCAAAACGTTTAATTCGGCAAATGGAGTTTCTCAAAATTTGAATTTCGGCCAATAGAATCATTTTGGTGCATGGGAATGAGTATTTAACTTCGGAAGTGTAGCAAGATGCCAGCGAGCAGGGGACCCCGTTTTGGAAGTGGGAGTAGCGAAGACACAAAATTTCGGTGCTCCGTCAGTTTTGGACAATTTAAATATCAATTTTCATTTAGAAAGTAACAAGTAACTGTGTTTGTGCACGTGCCGTGGATACGCTCTCTCGTGTGTTATAAATCTGAATAGTTACTGTAAAAGTAAGAGTAAACACCTACCACATAAAAAGCACAAGAGCTAAGTGTGTGTTGAGTACGTGTAACAGCAGGAGTAGTGGATCGCGGCCTTGCAGGGACCTTCCATGTGAATTACCCTGAAAGAAGACCGTCAGATTCACTGAACTGAGCGACGGAAGGGACGCTATCTACTTCACACGTGTCCGAAGGTGTAAAGAACGGTAGAAGGATTCTATTCCATTAGACACGAATTCTCATTCACAGATATGTTAAGCTTTGGTAAATCCGATGCGAAGACCGCAAGAAATGAAAATTTCCGACTCTTCCCATGAGCCCCGCATATTTGGTCCGCCCGACCTGGACACAAACAAATAATGACTTCTCAAACATGCAGGTCACGCGTAGAGTGGCCTCTGCCGTGATCAAGTATCTTCCAGAAGACGGATTGCTTTATGCAACGGCCGTTTCGTTTGTTAAACCTGTTTGTAGTTCTAGTCGCACTAACAGGTGGCGAAAGGTTCATCTATCCGCATCTCCAGACTGCATCATTTCAATGAATGCGAACGTCGCTGTAAATCTCAATGGTGGTCACGAGACACCTCACAAAAGCGTACAAACTACATAGTAAATTCAAATATCCCTAAAAGTAGACAAAGCGATTAAAATAGTAATAATAATATTAATAGCCTCAGGACGTCGTGGGGTGGCTGCAAATAGCAACATCTCTTCGGCTACTGGTGATGGTGTTGACAGGCAAGTAAGAAGACATCGTACAATGATGACTGGCAACAAAAAAAATATTACTAAGTAGAGAAAATCTGTCCCAGTGCTAATTATCCACCACAAATCCCACATAGAGGACGCATACAAAAATTCCAGGGCTGAGTCAATAATGAAATGTAAGCTTACCTTCATTACTGGACATTGTTCTCTCCTTCAGAATTCACGCAACGTTTCCTAAGTTTCTGCCACTGCTTGAAACACCGCTGCGACCGACTTCTTGGAATTTCGTGTAGGATGGTCAGCAATAGTTCCTGAACTTCAGGGATAACCTGACTCCCTCTTAGCTGCAATTTCCTTCTCGGAAACCATAAGAAACCACAAGGGGTCAAATCAGGAGAGCAGTAAGGATGAGGATAATGAGAGTTACGTTTGTGGGGCCAAAAATTGCTGCTGCTTTAGTTCGTCGATGGGCAGCCAAAGCGTAAACTTTAAGGAGATCTGCCTCGTGTTAAAATGTTCCTCGTAGAATTCGTTAGAATATTCCACAATTTATAAGCGCGCTCCGAAATGATATTACGTCGGTTTGCGTTGATTTGGTGAAATTTCTCCACGTTTTCGTCAATGCGAGAGGTTTAGGGACGAACTGAATATTCACGATCTTCAACCGAATTTTTACCACGTTACAGTGAATAAAAACACTCACTAGTCTATGCTAGCCCCATGGTATTGTCACCGAAAGTATTTCGAGAATACCACGCTTTTCCGATGCAGTTTTCCTGAGTTTGAAGAGAAAAGTAATGAAGAGGCTTTGTTCTATCAAATCGGTTATTAGAAAATAGCGGACGCACAAAACGTGCCCAAAAACAAACAAGTTTGAGGAAAAAGCGCCAAGGGTTTTGGCTGCAAAATTCGCTAGACTGGCAAAGAAGGTAGCGATCACAAGGAACTCGTTGGCACATACAATTTGCTGTTCTCATTCCCCGTGACGAGTTCCGGAAGTTTGAATATACAGCTTGTTACACCACCCGTAGTTGGAGTAAAGCGCAAACGTTAAACTCACTGACACAATCTCTTCGTTTTTGGACTTTGCACATCGTCTAAACTTGTTTAAAAAACACGACATTTCGGAAGCCGGATTTGCTTCCGTCTTCAGGCAAAGAAACGCCTAACCTGTTGGAATTCTTAGATCGAGCTATTCTGTCACTGCCCAGGGACTGGGAATAGCTCGAACGAAGGGTGGTGTCTGACAGCAGCTCATCTAAGGGGTCCACCATGTTAAGTACTTCTTTGCCTAAAGACGGAATCAAATCTGGCTTCCGAAATGTCGTGTTTTTTTAAAAAAAATTAGAAGATGGACAAAGCACAAAAAAGGAGATTGTGTCAGTGAGTCATACATCATCGTCAAAGTCCTACAATGTTCAATTAAAGATTACACTGTTTCCTGACACAAGTTGTTTCACTACTGTAGTAATTACCGTGCTTGGCCAACTTAGGCCTTGGTCATGTGCCGAAATATTAAAGTTATTTTCCAGTGAAGGAATGGCAAGAAATTGTAGTGACCTATCTTAACAGAGTTACTCAGTAAGCTTCACAATTTCTTCGTTATCCTCTTCAGGCCCCTACACTGAAAAGGCGCTTGTATTATAAAACAGGCCGCTTCAAATTGCGGCCACAACATTCTGATTTTAGTATTCACAATAAACATAATTCCTCGTACGGTACGTAACTTAATAAGCCTCCAATTATACATTGAAACATTGTGCTATAATAACCACCGTCTCTGGTTACTGTTTGTTCCAAACGTCGGCTGAGAAACGGCCATGATGGAAAGTCTATGGACAGCAATCATCATCATCATCATCATATCTTTCATGGAGTTGGGCCACTTGTTGGCCCGTTCCGGTCTCACGTATCCAGAAGTGTCTTCAAAGGTCTACCATGATTCCTTCTGCCAGTTGGTGAGCAGCATTTCATTACCCTGGGTAATCTATTTCGAGGCATTCTATTTACATGTTTTATCCAGCTTCTCTTGTATTCCAGTAATTTGTCCAAAACTGGTTTTATTTTTAACTCCTTTGCAATTTGTGCATTTGTTTTGTAATCTGTCCAAGTGTCTCCTGCTGTTCTCACATATTTCATCTCTGCTCCTGTTATTCTTCTGGCGTCACTTGCTTTAACAGTCCAAATTTCGCTGCCATATAACAAGACTGGAAGGGATAGTGTATTGTATAGTTTTATTCTTGTTTTCTTAAGGGTTTTTTGTGGTCAATGCATAATTTAAATATAAACCCGAGATCACTCCGGAAGGCCATAAATACTGCTGATGTTCTTCTGATACCAAAAAATAAATCAGTAATTAAAAAACTTACAATTAGCTGACAATGTCAAACAGTTGTCGGTTAACAAAGGGAGATAAGAGTATCGGGATATGAAGTTCGGTGATCGTCGTGGTCGTGACTAGTACTCCACTAGTAAACTAGTAAACCACGCGATACCAACCACGGTAATGAGTCATCCATCATATACTTCTCGGCCACTCACTTTTGCGACACACAGTATATATCCAAAAAGAACGTGGTGGTAAAGGTCCACGCGAAATACAGTCAGGCGAAAGAAATTACTGCTACAAGTAAGGTAGAGCCAGTGGAGGACATTATGGCCGTTAAGTTGCGCGCGCGCGCCAACGTGTTATTACTCCCACACACAAAACGCGTACGTCGGTTTTGCTGGAATGCTGATGAACCCAATACGCCCATTTAAATTCTAACTACTTCTTGGCACTAATTATTGTTTGCAATTTGCCGCACAGCCGTTGACGAAGACTTAAAACAATTCAAGCGGCTCTTCATGTTTATTTCCCTCTATAATCACAGCCCACGTAGGGATTAAAACTAACGGTATGCACAGATTACGAAGATAAATCATTTGTAACTACACAAGCTCATCTGTGTTAATAAATAAAGTGCAGTGCTTTTAGCAGCGTACAGTAATCTCCAGAGAAACCGTTACTGCACTGAGTAATGACAAACAGGAAACCGAGCAATGAGGTAATAGCCTACTGCTGACTTCTAAACAGGAGGTGACCACTTCTAAGCTCGGAGGAGAAATTGTCTATTGAGCACGAGGGCTTTCGTGGTTGTTCGACAGCACCTCCAGGCGAATTCCAAGACAGTCCCTTACAAAGAACAAAAACTGATTCTGCTACATTTATTTCAAGGTCACCGAGAGCAATTGTTCATCTATAGGCTTAGACGGTAAGTAGCAACTGCGGTTCATAGTGTGTCGTTAAATAACACATGAAACGTCTGCCGATTCATCCATTAAAGCTACCATTTGCTCGGAAAATTCCATGACGACTAGCAGGAGCGAAGACTAGTGGTCACATTAACGGAAAGGACACTTGGGAAGGAGAAGACGGTAAGATCTGGCCAATATGTGTAGTCAGCTCCGTGATCTATTTTGATGTGGTGACAAACAAAACAATTCTTCGTCTCCTTAGGCTCCTTTCAAATTTTTCTACTTAAGTTGTCTATGTGTCTCCCCCCCGCCCATTCCCCACGCACATATCACCTTCCACAATTCATTCTTCTTGTTCAGATCACCGTGCGTATGCCTAATAAAGTAAGGTAAAGTGCACCTTGTACAGGCACTGAGGCTCTGTACAGGCCGTACGGCCCATAGGGGGAGCAGAGGTATAGCTCTACTCTTTCTTGACCACGGCACTAGAAGGGGATGAGGGGTTAGCTTCACGCCCCGGCTGCTCTTTACCTCCGGGAAAGACACAGTACCAATTGTACAGGAGGTTGGGTGGGCCCCAGGACCGGTCTGGACAGGTGCGGAAAATCTCGCCTCCACGGGGATTCGATCCCCGGACCGTCCAGCCCGTAGCCAGTCGCTATACCGACTGAGCTACCCGGCCCACACGTATGACTAATACTGGGTGAAATATCGAAAATATGAAGCTCCTCATTAAGACTCTAACTTTCAATTAGTTAAAGAGACTATCCTGAATACATGACATAACAAGAATTAACGACACTTCTTCAACTATACGTTTACAAAAGGGCGTCAAACTGCGAGTGGAAGTGAATTTATGTGAAGATTTGTCATAGCATGACGACACACAGGTAATCGAAGAAACCCACACTCAAGACAGCAATAAACTGGCCGAGATTTGAAGCCTGTAAATCTGAATCGTTCTACAGTATTGCCACCATAATTACCGGATTGGTAAGTAACGCCCCACAAGTTTATACTGTATTAAACCGTACGCATTCAAGAAAGAGTTGCATTACGTTATACAGAACACTGAACTTGGCAGTATATAGATTTAATGAGAATCGGGAAGCCACTAAGCCCTCCTCTGCAGGAAATGTGGAATTCTTAGGGCGAAAGTCATGGATTTCTCTCCAGAGTGCGTCAAATTAAAATTCGACGCACAATCCAAGCCAACGTGGGTAGCGAAACTGGAGAGAAATGGGAGATCGAGTACGGCAATGAACTGCACTACTCTCAAATTAATTTCATCTTATGAAACACTCCGATTTAGGACTCGGAACAGCTAAACAGATGGCTGACTGTTGACAAACATGTCGGGGAGGGGGAGGGGATGTTACAGCAACTGATTTCACAGTTAATTACAAAATGTTTCGAAATAAAATATACAAATGTGCCCCAGTTTCTTAGAGAAGGTGTAAAATCTCCAAAAAGACTTAGTCAAAATTACTGACGCAATAATTAAGGCGCTAAACCCTGAGAGCGCGCAGCCTTTCCGTCTAATTAGAAAGTGTTGAGTAATTATTTTACTTCGGAGGGCCATACATAAGTCATATCTGTATTACTAAAGGTGGGAAACTAGAAATTCAAAGTAGGGGTTCGTCTCTAATGTCCTTATATTCGTATTAAGTTCAGTTACTAGTTCATCAGTGGTTTTTTGTCATCCATACCGTGCATATTCTTACATTCAAATTATTAATCAACAAAATATACTAAGTAAAATAAAATAGAACACGTTATAAAACTCGCTTCATTTCACGTGCCCGCGTCTACATCCTTATAATAAAACCAAACAGGGGATCCTGCTCGCCAGCTGTCAGCAAATCTGTATGACATATACCATTGCTGTGTGATCAGTGAAAAACTCCTGATAATGGACAGAGGAACTGTCCGAAACATGTAGAGCTTTATTCTAAAATAAATTTGAGAAATTAGTGCATCTGGTTGGTTTATTATAAGAATTTTTCATCATGCACGGTCACCTGAAAGTCAACTTCTACAAGTCTTCGCACCACGGTGCCATCTTGAGGGAGTTTAATTACAACAAAGGATCTTAAGCCCAGCACGTCATTTAGGTACCAGTCGCCGTCACTTTCATCATTAGAATTACAAAAATCTAAATTCTAATGACACTTTCTAATGACACTCATTCCCAACCTCGGAGCGACAGACTTGCGTTGGCTGTGAACACCACGTCCCGACCGCTATAGTCCCGTCGCAGAGCCTCAGTACCCATTGCACAGGAAGATGAGTGGGCTTCGGGGCCGGTGTGGACGGGTGCGGAAAACCTCGCTCCCAGAGGGTTTCGAACCCCGAGCCGTCCAGCGCATAGACAGTCGCCGTATCAACTACGCTATCCCGACCACCATCACGCTTATAGACCTTATTCCACACACACACACACATATATACAGGGTCCGGCAGAAATACCTGACGATTTGGCAACACAGCTGTGAGTGGAATTGTTGGCGTGGAGAATTTGTCCTTGAGGGCACTTCTAGCGAGACTCAAAGCATTTCAGTCGCAATACTGTACTGTTGTGGGTGAGAAATTGCAGAGAAACAGCGTCTGCTGCAAAAAGAAAAAGTCCAGAAAGACAGCCTTCACTTAGAACTCCTGTGAAAATCGAACGATTGCGTCAGGCTTTTGTCAGAAGTCCTCCGCTTGCGGGAATGTGCTGACAACAAGGGACGCCACCTCACAGACACCATATTCAGGAAGTGAATATTGTAATTAAAATGCTTTGAGATAAAGATAATTTTAGTAATAAATTCACGTAAAAAGATAGTATACTAGTCATTTTATTGTAACTTAAAAAATCGCCTGGTTTTTCTGCCGGACCCTGTATATACACACACCCACACACACAGACATATATATATATATATATTTATTTATTTATGTTCCCTGCCTTTACATATTCTTACCGTATTTACCTGGGTACGTTTACCGTAAACGTCTAACGATGGCCTGCATTGATTCAAACAAGTTGCACATTTATTGAAGGATATTCAAATGTGGTGTGTGTGTGTGTGTGTGTGTGAATGTGTGCGTGTATGTGTGTATGCATGTGTGTATGCGTGTGTTTTTGTGTGTGTATGTTTGTATATGTGTGTGTATGTGTGTATATGTGCGTGTGAATGTGTGTATATGTGTTTGTGTGTATGTGTGTGTATTTTTTTATAAACTTTATTACTCTGCATGCTCCGTTACTATGCAGTAATAGTACATGCATTGAAGTTAGCTTTTAATATTATCTTCTACTATCTACCTATTCCCTTTACAGTTTTGGCTCCTTATCTATCTTGTCATATTTACACACTGAACTTTGTCTAATAATATGCTGTTCGCGAATTCTTTGAACTTTTTGTAAAATTTTATGTGTGTGTATGTATGTGTGTGTGTGTGTGTGTGTATGTATGTTGTGTGTGTATGTGTGTGTGTGTATGCATGTTGTGTGTATATGTGTGTATGTATATATGTTGTGTGTGTGTGTGTGTGTATGCACGTTGTGTGTATGTGTTTGTGTGTATGTATGTTGTGTGTGTGTGTGTGTGTGTATGCATGTTGTGTGTGTGTATGTGTTTGTGTGTATGTATGTTGTATGTGTATGTGTGTGTGTATGCATGTTGTGTGTGTATGTGTTTTTGTGTATGTATGTTGTGTGTGTGTGTGTATGCATGTTGTGTATGTATGTGTTTGTGTATGTGTGTGTATGCATGTTGTGTGTGTATGTGTTTGTGTGTGTGTATGTTGTGTGTATGTGTGTGTGCGTGTATGTGTATCGAATGGTGTTACTTCACACGTATTCAGATATATTCTTTTTTTACTTATTAACACACAAAGAACTTCAGAGACTGCGATGTAATACACGGTTCTAACAAAACTAATTACATGCTGCAGAATCCTTCTGGAGAAGCCGATAGCGCTTCAGATCATACAGGAAGCTCAATACCGTTCTCACAGCAGAGCGCTACCAGACCCTATCCCGAGGCAGTTCAATCCAACGCACATCCTACAACCTTCAAGCTCAAATTCCATACTACTGCCTCGTCTACGTCTGACTCTGCCCAGCGCTCTCGTTCCTACAGGTATCCCCACCAAAACCTTGTGTGCATTTTTGTCTCCATCGTGTTCCACATGGTCCGTCCACGTAATCTTTTTGGTTTCATTGCCTTAACAATATTTGATGATGAATAAAGTGCATAAAGATTCTCATTACACAACACTACTTAACTGCCTGTTGCTTCCTCACGCATAGGCCAAATCTGATCCTCGGTAGTCTGTTCTGGTACAACTTCCTTCTGCGAGACACCAAAATAAACACCTATATAAAACAACAGGCAAGATTGTTGTTTTGTATATTTTAATCTTTACATTGTCAGAAAGCAAACGAGGAGACGAAACAAGCATTCCGTGCATTTAATCTTAATTTTTTTGGCGAATGCACTTCTAACACGAACAAGTAATTGAAAACTTCCTCTCTTCCACATGGAATGCACTTAGTGGAATAAATATTAAAATACTTTGACAGTGTAATGGCAGCTGTAATTAAGAGATAAACAAAAATTCCTCTTGTCCTCGTTCTCTCCCCCCCCCCCCCCCCCCCTCCCCCCCCCCCGTTTTTTCTTTTTTTTTTTTTCTTTTTTTTTATAAAACCTTCAATTTTTTTTATATTAAAATAAACAAGAAGGAGGGGTTGTTTCTGTATTTGTTTTTTTTGGTGAT
>Ga0123354_10020249_pt1 | contig 10458 bp, 5 predicted proteins | sample TergutLab28metaG_2_FD_97872 | JGI IMG/M metagenome (GOLD analysis project Ga0123354, IMG submission 97872) | Labiotermes labralis P4 segment gut microbial communities from Petit-Saut dam, French Guiana - Lab288 P4 | ecosystem: Host-associated > Arthropoda: Insects > Digestive system > Gut ...
TGAAATTTTTTTTTTTAAAAATTTTTTTTTTATCCAAAAAAAGAGGGGGGGTTTTTTCCTTAAATTTGGCTCCTTCCCCCCCCCCCCCCCTACACTTTTCGCTTCTGGTTCTAGTTCAGTGTCTTCGCGTAAGGAAAGATGTTTTAGCCTTGCAAATTTAGGCCGTGTATTCAATTATTTACTTGTTCATTTTGTTTTATCCTCTTATTCTGATGCCCAAAACATGCTGTATTAGGCTTTGTTTAAACAGTTTTTGGCGCTGTTCTGTAAGTTTATACTTTCAGCTGAAGTACCTACTTGTACTGCTCTTGTAAAAGTCAACGCAGAATTCCGTTTATACAATTAATATATTATAGAACTTAAATAAGATTTAATTTAGATATCATATCAAGGAAGGAATAAAACTGTGACATTATTCAATAACGCTCTTTTTAAAATATATTTTTATATAGGAGCCTGATTATTACCCATTAGAAGCACCGTATTTAGCTGCTTGTATTGCAAAGCAAAATATATTTTTTTACAATAAACGTAGTAATAAATTGCACCTTTTAATCTCTCATTTCTTATGAAACACAAAGGGAAGTCTCACGCCAAAAATATTATTTATTCCGGAAAACATGGAATGATCAGTGTCGATTTCTTCTTTATAGTAAGCCTATACATTTTGTCTTCTCCCGTAAGAAAAACATGACTGCTGCCTAGAATGATCGCTAATTACTAATCACATTTTCATGTAATCTTGTTCCGTTAGTTCTCAAGCAAACGGCACACACACACACACAAACGCGCGCAGCGTCCGCACAAGGCCCGTTCATTAACACCACACAAGCTTGTTACTACATGAGGCCGCTTTTCAATGCAGTAATCAAACACTACTTAATTAATGTATGTCATAATTCACATGGATTAAAACTACCTCCAGAACGTTTCCCCCTAAATTAAGTCTACCATTTTTGAAGACGCCTCGATTGTTAAATCCGTTCAAATTAATCAAACCAAGTTACTGAATCATCACCAAGCAACACGCAATTTCGATAATCTATTTCAATTACAGTACTGGTAGATGTTATCGTTCACGTGTTTTGAAAAGGAGTTTGGACAGTAATTCGTACCTTTCCTGGTGGCAGATTCTGGTTCCTACCGCCAATAGACCAAAGTTCCCTGAACTACTGAGAAATATAATGCAGTAATGATCCACATTTACCCTGGGGTTCCAATCTTGTCAAGGCTACAGACGACCATGACTATAATTTTCAAGCGTAATTCTTCAGGCCTTGAAAAAAAAATACTTGGCGTACCTTCAACATTATCCACATCCTCCTTGCCTTCTGAGTACCCCCGTTCACTTTGTTATGCGGTTCTACGCTATGAAGCCTGTTAGATTACCCCATTCAGTTTTCCTTACAAATTGTATTTATAATAAATGAGTATGAGAATTACTGCGCAGAGAGCAACTGTGGGACCACTTATGTACCAGAATGGTCAAGTACGTCAAACGTCCGTCTGGTAGTTAAATGGGGCAATTTCACGCAGGCTCTAATAAGACCTGTCCGTTGTTAGATGCATGTCTAAAAGTAAACTGGCGGGTTCTTACGAGCTCACAAAAAATCAGAATAACGAAATCAATGTTTAAGTTACAAGCGAAATCTGTTAAAATGCGATTCGTCAATACATTTCATAATTTAATCCGAAATGGCATCACCGGTGCTGAACGTCTGCCGGGTCGACAAAGAACTGTTTGTAAACAGACTTTTAAGGAATTCAATGGAAATGTATTACCTACATTCATAATTTAGAGACAGAAGTATTTTATGATTGCAGAAGAATGCAACTACCAAACGACACTGCCTTGGAAAATGAGACCCATTTTACAATGTCGTGTAAACACACGCATGTTTTTTTGCGCTTTATTGGCAACCCTGTTTGGCACACACAGTATTTTTTTTATGGGTTGCCTGTTTCGTCCGACCGATATTTTCCTCGCAATCACGATTCGCCTTAATTTTATACGTCATGAGACTCCAAAGGAAGAACAAATACAAAAATGGCTGCAACTCTACAACGATCCACCTGCAGTTAATTCTAATTAACTATACACAAGTTTGACCCATTTTACCACGGTGTTTCAAAGAATGGCAAACTGTCGACAGAACAGTAGCTAGAACAAAGACATCGTGTGACAAACAAAATGAAACCTATTACACTCAATTTGTCAGTAACGAACACTAGTACTTTACCTTAATTGATGCTGATGTAGTGCAAATCCGGTACCAAGCGTGCTGGGTGATATTAAAGAACTGAACGAAACTAACATGTGAATCTGAGCTAGTTATTTATGTATTCTGTACGAGGTGTCTGTGGACTGTCTGGTTACTGTCACTGCATCATCACGCGCACTTCTTATTTCACAATGTAAACACACATACACTACCACACAATCACGGCAATCAGAGAGCCGAGCGCTTCAGAGGCATTCCCACCGACCTATCATGGCGACTAGACGCAACTACAAACACAAGCCGCTCAGCACGCGAGAAGCGACCGAGCCTGCCCCCTGTCAGGTAGTCTTGTCCCAAAACCAGTACTACGCTTGTCCCAAGCAGTGCCAGGGTGACCAACGTTACAACAGCAAGTACAGCGAACGTTGTTCAAAAATATTATTTCGTGCATTGATAAGGTAGAAGGAAAAGGTAAATTTGCCCCTGTGCAAACTGTTAAGGTACACAAGGAACATAAATACAGTTCCACTCATTTCTAACCTCGGCGCTAAATGGAAGTGAGTGGCCGAATTTACACCCCATCCCTTAATACCGCAGGGAAAAAGTGCCGGTACCCAATGAATGGGAGTTTCGATGGGTTTTAGAGACGGTCTAGCTGTCTTACCCCTCCTGGGATTCGAAAACCGGATATCGTACATGGATCACAAAAAAATACTTGGCTAATGAAATACATATAGAAACCTATCTGTATCACAAAATATTGCACTAATTCGCTAGGTTTGGTACGGAAATACCCATAATTCCGTGACTGTAGCTCGCCCAGACATGACTATTATGCCATTTTCTTAGGAAATGAGCTTTCAATACCGTAATCCTAATTTATTTGTTTGTCAGTCCTCATTAACAAGGCATAAAAACTGATGGACTTTTATAAAACATAGTACAAATATTAAGCTACTGGAGGCCACCCAATCGGAAAGTTACATAGTGCACTCTTCGTCCTAGCTGGTGTTCGCTAAAGCCCAGACAAACAAGACCAGGGTCACATAAGTTGAATTACCTTTCATGGTTTCCTGCTTCGGTACTGCATTAACTTGCATCTTTGCAAGTTGGCGGATTAAACGAAGCTCTACCAAGGGTCCAGGTTGAATTCTCTTTCAATTCTCGCCAGAGATCAGATGGATTGGGGCTCATCACAGCATTGTCAGTCATGTAATGCTTGTAGTGGGGTAGTGTGTCATAACATGGACGAAGACCACTTTCTCTAAATCATATCTTTTTTTTTAAGGATTTATAACCGCTCTGCGACATGTTATTAGACAATATGTAAATTGAGTAGCGTTAAGTAACGAATTTGAGGATAACAAATGAAAACAGGACGTGGCATGAATGTTCAGTTCTTTCAGCTGCTACAATCATCACGAACAGCAGCAACACACGCTAGCGGAATGTTGTTATGTTGGTAATTCCGAAATCGCTTGTTGCCCGCTCGATGTTACAGGATGCGAATCGAAGAGACATCGCAACAAAACCTGTTATTTGATTGTCTCGACTGTCATCAGTCCTCTTTCTTAGTGTTCTTCTACACTTCTGTTGCTTCTTATGGCGTTAATTCAATGTTAAGTTGTCCAGAATCCTCCCACTTCATCGTCTATACCCCGCGTTACCCACAGGCAAATTCGCAACACAGTCCCATGGAAAAAGAAGGACAGTCCCCCCCACCCATAATTTTGGGTGATGATAGCAATCGTCGACATAAGCCGTTTTCACGTGCACAGAATTAGGACTGCCACACTGAATACACTGTGTCAACAAACAAAAATTTACTTTCCCTTTAAAAAAAAACTAAATACTTGTTCATGGCTGGTAAACATATTGTGTGTTAGTGTAGGAAAGTGCGTTGAATGTATGTATGTATGTATTAATGTATTGTGTGTGTGTATGTATGTATGTATGTAGGTTTTACGTACGCACGTACGTAGGTGTGTTTATGTAAGTATGTATGTATGTATGTATGTATCGTGTATTCATGCATGTATGTATGTATGTGAATATGTGAATGCCTAGGTATATGCAAGCATAACGTATGTGAATATTTATGTATATATGCATGTATGTAGGTATGAACATATGCATGTATACGCGTACGTTGACCTATGTATTTACGAGTTTGTGTCCGTTTCAACTTTTAACCAAATGCAGATTCTCACTAAATTTGGTACAATATTACGCCACTTCAGGACGCTCAAGGGCAAAAAAATTTACGTCAGTAAAAATAAATCGAATGGCATGCGAAATTTTGTGGTGGAAGAGACAAAAATAACCCCCCAGCCTATAGTAAGTTCTGACAATGATAATAGATCTTGCCAAAGTTCTGACATTTGATGTTTTTCCTTTTTAAATTATATATTCAGTAATGGCCAGTTGACAGTTTTAAATCATTTTATTTCGAAGTTGTTGGGTTTGGCAGGACAAGTTAATTATAATGGGTTAATAATAATCCCCAGAGAATGAATAGTAAGATCTGAACATGTCGGGCACTTTGGAGTGTAAGTAGGTGGACAGATAAATAAATAAATTAATTAATTAATTAACAAATACGTAAAGAAATACATAGATAAAGAAAAGACTCGAATTGTATCTGACGGCTTTTATTCGACAGTTCAGATCAAGTTACTGCTGACAGTTTGTCTGTCCGGTTTTGGTTATGTGGGGGTATTTTTTGTCCTATTCCCAACAACCCCTCCCCCCGCGCACTTATAATCAAATTTTTTTTAAGTGTAAGCCTGACTGTGTTACAGCCACTGTCGTCATGGGGTTTCCTTTTAGGCGAGAGAAAGAATCTATCCTTTGTCATGTTACCTGAATCATTTTCACACACAACAAAACAAACCTAAGTCACTTGAGGGTTGTTTGACCGTGCATCTTCCTCATGAAATAATTTGAAATGCCAGTTTGATGAAACGAGGTAATTTTATTGATGTATTCTTAGCTCGACATGTTTCGGGTACATACGCCAATCATCAGGAGTATTAGATGTTGAGTTGCAGCATATGGCTTTCTGCGCCGAGTTTTTGGATGGATGGTGGTCTTGAGAGCCGCTGCGTAGGTCGTGTGTACGGTGCGGATGGTGCCGCTTGGACCCTATTTCTTTTTCGGATGTGGATAAAATCTGGTACAAATATCAGCACACAATGCCGTTTTGCACGTGTGGTTGTCGTGAAAATTGCCGCCTAAATGAAATTACATTTACACGTGTACTGTGAAACATTGTGACATTTTGGAAATAAAGAATGTTTTGGTCAGATCTGTGTACTGTGTAACAGATTGCACGGTTGACAGTCGTGTTAAATACCGACGATCTATCAAGTATATCCAAAGCTGCTGCTCTTTGAAATGAGTCTAGAAATCGGACAACGAATGCGAGGAAAAAATGCATGCTTATAAATTTAGGGCTTGGTTTTTATTTTGGGTTTCTATTTCGGTTTAGAAAGCTCACATTCCTTGAACAACAGCCCTACTGTTAAAGGTGGTGATATTCCAACTGCTGAAACACATTAATTAGGATAAATAATTAAACAATAACAATAATAACGAATAGTGGTGAAAAGTTAATTATGACTGAATGGGCTATATTTTGGTTCAGAAATTTTAATCGAATATTACATACGCATTCTCTAACAGCCGCGCTACAAACACAACTTGCAATGCCACTGACAGATTTGACATTCGCATTATTTATGAGGGTTGCATTACTGCAAATTGTGCATTATTAAAAATTCCTCCGACTGAGGTCCACATTTTGGGCTAATGTATTGTGCACAATATTGGAAACATTATGAACAGAAATTAATATTTATAACTTCTCTACACGATCACCCTTCGTAACTTTGTTGTCCCGACGCGCTCAGTCTGGTAGGTGATCCTCTTTCGGGAAACAGGTGTGGTTTACCGAATCACATATAATTTTAATTACTTCGTGTTTACTTGTTTTATTACCTCAATTTATTCTTGATATAAAATAATGGAGCACTATATCCAGTCAAACAACTAGATCATTTCTAGGAAACTAACACAGTCACTTCTCTGTACTCCTGTTTACACCACACCCGTACGCGACTGAATTCGCGCTGGATTGCTAGCGTCTGTTGTCCGCTACTAACGTTTTCTCATTTAAATCTCTCCCCCTCTACCTATCACCAACGGTCCTGAATATACGTTGACAGATTAACTTACAACGCATGCCATGAACCGTCCGTAACTGACGCCAGCAATCCTAAGATACAACTATACTAAAATTGATCGGCTACACTTCATATCTACTTTTTAAATAAAACCCTAAATATCATTCAAAATAAATGATTAACTTTTATTGATTCTTCCATACACAGACTGCCAACAAATCCAATCAAATGTGGCAAGTATAAAATAGACACACGAGGAATATTGCTGCCTCAATAGGCTTCCCAGCTCCTGACCGTTGCTAGAAAATTGACGGTTAGATGGAAGGGCGTCATAAAAGCGACCGCAATCTTCCAAATGTGTGCATGTGGCTATTTCATAGCAACCCGTAAAAAATATGGCGTTATTAGATGCTCGTTGCTCCGGGAATAACGTTCATAAACCGACTTTGCGCTTCTATCTGCCGCGTGATTTTGCGTAATTTTTATAAACAGAGACGGAAATAACTTACAGACTTTAAACCAGTTGTTTTATAGATCATGCATTATAAAGACCAGAACAATATGAATGGTTGGAAGCTGGGGTTAAACACTCCGTTGTCGCTACCGGTACTGTAAATGTTTGTTCCACATTATTTAGTTACTTCGCTTATATCAAACAACTTGCGCACAAATTTAGTAGATGTGATGTCGAGTAAAGGATACAAGAGAATTTTGACTTTCATTCGGTAACATCACATCTACGAAAATGGTAGACATAAGTTGCGGACGGAGGGGGGGGGGGGTCTTGTGTCTCGGAGCCGTCTAATTTTAGAAGTAGGATAAACCTTTGGCCCTGGAGCTGCATATTTAAACTTTAGCACACCATTTATGTAAAATGTGAATATTTTATGAACCAAAAAGACGTAACATTAAGAAATGCATGACTTTTGTGGAGGAATAAACGGAGATGGTGCGAGAAAGTATAAACGAAATCATTTTATATATATATATATATATATATGTTGACTAAATATATAAAAACCATTCTCTGGAGAATAGCAGTACGCCTGTCCTATATATAGGATGCATGGTATCCGAAGGTTAGAAGTCTCTTTCCAGGCAGGAGCTAGCACTCTTAACGTGGAGCTCAGAAATTTTGTGTCGTCACACAAGTTCGAAAGATTTATTTATAAATTTATAAATTTTTAATAATGTAACAAAAATATTTTTTATTGTAAAGATATAACTATCTAAATACAACATTTACGAGTCCGAATTTTATTCATGTGATGTTGATATATATTGCATTATAACATGTAAAATTTCGTTAAGAATAAGGTAAATGAAACAAATTCCAGTTGTGCATTAATTGTTTCTTATGTGGAGAAATACAAACGCTGGGCTGTCACGAATCCGTGATGTTATATCATGCCAATTTACTGTGGTCGAACTGTAGTAATCTGGTAAATTTACCCATATAAATGAATGACTGAATTGCAAAATTATAATTATATATATATATATTGCTAAACCCATCACAAGCGACTTATTTGTTTTTAGGAAAATTGTCATTATTTTTCTCAGAACCTCTTCGTAGCGACAGACTAACAGGCCTATGAAGGAGTCGCACACCCAGTATATAATTCTTCATTCTATATAATTCATATACTTACTAAAAAATAAATTATATGAACATAATGAATACGCTGACCGATATCATCAGCTTTTAAATTACATACCATACTCATATTGCCTCTCTTAGCACCCTATATCGTCACCTAACTTGATGGGCTACTTGTGTATTTACTTTACTTGTAGTTTATTTAACGAACCGTTTAGGAGCACCGGCGATATAACGTCGAATAATGAGAACGATTAGTTTCAAATGAACTGGAAGACATGTAGAAGGAAGAGCCTATCGCGTAATTTGTCTTAGTTCCTGTGAACATTCCTGCAGAGACCGTAAAAAGTAAAAGATAAACCTCTGTCAGGGTATTCCGTATCCCGGATATTGTCACAAGCATCACTTCCGCAAAGACGGGGCACGGCCCGCATTCTTCCAAAATTGCTGTATTGTTCTATGTATTGTTTGTTTTGTGTCGTTCTGTGTATTCTGTGTGTGTGTGTGTGTGTGTGTGTGTGTGTGTGTGTATATGTGTGCTGTACTACTGCCACCGGGTGGCTACCCAATTGCAGTTAACAAATATATCATATCATATCATATCAGAACTTCTCAACTCTTAACACCCTGAAGAATGTTGCAAACGCACGCATCGGTAAGTACACTTTGTCGGAAAGGACAGACTTTACAAAGCAATCCTACATAACTTCCATCCTGCCTGCTGCAGTAAGTCCTTAAAATTTTTCAAGGAAACATGCCTTACGGTTTCTATCAATCGTCCTGTTCGAAATTAACACAAAAGGAAAATAAACAGGGTTTACCATACTGTCCTTACCTGTTCATGAAGAAAGCACAGACCGGCTGCATAATGATCTCCACCTCCGTCATTAAGTACCACCTTGGTGTGTTGTGCTGTAAAGCAGATAGTGACAGTGTCGGTGTATTAAGAAACCTGATTACAGAAATGAAACTTTTTTTTTTAATTACTATTAAGAAAAATTTTTTGACTTAGGTTCAGATCTTGAAATCCACTAGAACAGAAGAGTTGTGAACGTGTAATTTTACGCCTTTTTCTAGGGAATTATTTTAATCATCGAACATTAGATACGGTGTATACATTACGTTCGGCAATGAATTTATTATTGTTAGTGAAAGAATTTACAACTATTATGGGAAAGAAACAACGTCTTTAAAAACAATAATTCAAGGATCTGTGAAAAATATCTTACCGCATCTCCTAAATTGTGGACCATTATTTGGGCAATTCAAATATTTAACACGCAATTTGTATGGACATTTTGCTGACTAGCCGAAAGATATATGAAAGCAAAACTTTCCTCCTAAATTTACGCAGTGCAACAGATTAGGAACTGAGGTACTCTTGCATTATAGTCTTAGCGCACACTGAGAGCTCCTGTTTCAGAGACTTTAATGTTTCCTCACACTCCTCCTCACGACTAGAATAAAAGAGTAGTTCCCTGCTTGTACTGAAGATGTAGTTTTGTAGCAATTCTACGTGTAGACAAAACGCGATAAATTTAGGTCTGAATCACGGCTATCTTATTTTTTGTGCCACAATCTGGTTTCATTTTTAGTCTGCTCAGAAAAGAGTTTCCGGTTACCTATTTACTTGCTGGAAATAGTAATAGGTCTCCGGAAGATATTTTATAAATTTCCGAATTCGAAAATTCTCCTAGCGTGGCTTTTAACCTAATAGTATGTCTTAACGCGCTACGTACGCTTTAACAATGTGCTCGTGTTTCCTGCATCGTGTTTTTCGTTACGAAACGGCTATATTTTTGAGACCTCCATATTTAGGATCAAGCAGCTCCAGAAAAAAAAGGTCTGATTGGTCCTGAAGAAGATTTAAATACGTTCCTCCGAAATTCCGGAAATATTTACCAGTACATAGGGCCTAAAAATCCAGAAAACTTAAATTTTTATCCAAACCGCTACGATGAATTCAAAATCTCTCATCTAAATATTTGGTGCAAATTATAGAGCTCTTTATTATGTACTTGTCTCCAGGTTTTTATTATTTCCTATATCTTCTGTCTAAATATTCTCTTCGGCATCCTGTTCACGAACACCCTTACAGTATGTCGAACTTCCTTCAGTGCGAGGGACCAATTTTCAGACACTAGTAATGTAGCTGACAATTAATGGTTCTTACATTTGAGGTGTACGATTTAAGATAGTAGATGGAAACACAGTGCCTGGACCGGATGAAAATAAGCACTCCCCGAATTTAATCTGCTCTTAATTTCTTCGTGAATATACTTTTTGAATCCTTAATGACGTTCCACAAATAATCCAAATTTTACGCATAAAAAAAATATTTACAAGCTTATGTTATTTGTATACGGTTTATTTAAAGATTCCGTCAATTACTCAGATCCTATTGCGTCAAAGGAATGGCTGAATAGACAGAAATAAATTCTGAAAAGGAGAA
>Ga0123354_10020250_pt1 | contig 10458 bp, 8 predicted proteins | sample TergutLab28metaG_2_FD_97872 | JGI IMG/M metagenome (GOLD analysis project Ga0123354, IMG submission 97872) | Labiotermes labralis P4 segment gut microbial communities from Petit-Saut dam, French Guiana - Lab288 P4 | ecosystem: Host-associated > Arthropoda: Insects > Digestive system > Gut ...
CATGTGCTCATCTTCAGGAGGTCAAAATTGCATTACACAGCCTCTGGTATCATCACACCTATAGGTGCAATTTTGACCTCCTGATGATGAGCACATGTGCTCGAAACATGTAGAGGCATGAAATAAAATTTATTGTGAAACAAATTTTGTGCATCAATTTGGTTAAATACTGAGTCGTTAAAATAGTTGATATAAAACCAGGTATTAGTGTTTCCAAATTGGAAAGCAGATTTAGGTCACTGAATTCCGACCTCGCATGTTGCTTAAAAATAAAAATATTCTCAACCAGGACTCTGCTCCAATGAAATCGCTCATGTATTCTTACGATTGCAACCTATTTCGCGGTTCATTTCAACCCAGTTCTGAATTACTGTGGTTTTCTTGAGGCCAAGTATTATTATTATCCGAATTTCTCACTTCTCAGTTTTGGCTGGGAAATAATCACCTATCCTGGAATGCTGTAATCAACAGGATTAGGCTCGGTGGTCTTATATATACTTTAGAAAGTTTCTTACAATTGAACATGTGCCAAGAATTACAGATTTTTTACATTTGTGAATGCGTATTCGGGTGCAAGTTAAGTCTTGTTAGACTTTGTGATAGTGACTTTGGTTTTACTCCCTTAGATAATATTACTATCGCGATCACTTTTGCTGCTTTTTGCTTCCACATAGCACAAAGTTTATTCGCCAGTTCTTGGTACTTGTTTTGTTTGTCGGTTATTGTTTTGGGCGAGATTGTGTGTATTCGGGACAGCTATGTCTATCAAAAAATGTTCTTTGTTTTCTTATTCATAAAAATTATGTTAGGTTCGGTTAAAAAGTATTGTTTGTCCGTATGTGTGCAGCAATTCCAGTACAGTTTGAAATTTTTATTCTGCAGTACATTGGCTATTATTATTATTATTATTATTATTATTATTATTATTAGGCTTGTGCCTCATCTTTTGATTAACATTATAAGAATGTTTTTAAATAAGAGACTGGAAATGAGGGACAATTTGCCTTGCAATATACAGGAAGATTGGAGTTATAACAATTTCTCTTTGTGTGTGTGTGGTTTTGAATTTCAGTTTTGGTGTTCAAATTGTACCTCTTGCTAATAAAATAACATGTGTGTGTAGAACCACAAATTGGAGAATGAAAAACGAACACACCTGCAATATTCAAATTTGCAGGAAATGTCAGGGTTTTTGGTGTCAGCTGGACACTAGCCGCCGACATGACGTCACAACCACAATTCATATCATAAATGACACTGTAGAGTTGCCGCACGAAATAAAATAAAAACATATAACTAAATTTCATTTTGGGCCCTGGTCACGTCTCCAACATGCCAGCACGATACTCGAAGCCATCGTCGTGTCGTCCTCAGACTAACAACGACCCCTCAGCTGACCACCACAATCGATAAATGAAGGTCGATCAGGCATTTTTGGCACATCTGTCTTGTTTTGTCTTATTCTAAACGCCGTTTGAATTCGCTATCAAGAAGCATGTCCCGTCTCTTCTTCATTCGGTTCCTTTGTGAGGAGGAATGAAATTTCCAATTAAGTTTAAGTTACAATAGAAACCGAAGTATCTTTCAAAGAGCTATTCCTTTGGAAAGAATTTGAGTTAGAGGTTGAGTGAATGAAGAGGGACAGACGATTTCCAGAGATGACATCGGTATCATTCACGATGTCGTGCGAGAAAAACTACAACTACAGCAGCAGTTTTCTCATTGTATTACAACTAAGCTCTCAGAATTCAACGCCCTTGTTTATGCGATCATCTAGCTCTTTTGTTTGTAATGTCACAATGCAAACACTGGTTTCAGGATTTTGATTCAGTAGGCTCCCCCTCTGGGCCTTTGTGGCCTGTTCTAAGGTGACCTTCACCTTTACCTTGTACAGGGAATATTTACCAGGTTTATTAGTCCAATTAACTACGTGGCGTGCAGATTCTCTGGCCTGGGAACTGGACGCGGGCTAACCCCAAGTAAAGAAACTAGAAATGTCTTGAACTTCATGCTTCCTTTGTGATTAGGAAAACACAAATACAGGGTTATTCAAAATGATTGTCGGGGTTTTAACAACTTGTCATACACAATACACCTGAGATGGGAGTATATGTATTTTTTGTTTAATAGAACAACACTCCAGGTTTATTCGAAATTGTATATAGTTAAACACAACTGTGTAACATAGATGCATTTAATGGCTAAATGGACAACTACATGTTTCGGACCGTACTGGCCATCTTCAGGTCGACTTAAGAGAACAGGCTTATGATCTTACTATATGCATTGCTCGCGCGCACATGGTGTAGAGATCTCTATATACGGGCTAAATACACCTATGTGACACAGTTGTGTTTGACTATATACAATTTCCAAATTTCACACACACACAACGGGGATGACACACTTCCTAGACTCCAGGTTTTTGTTACATATCTTACAGGTGCTCTGTATGTGCACCCGTTGTGATTCTACAAACATCAGCACGATAATCGATAATTGCCGCTGACATGTTGCAGACAGTTTGGAACGAACTCGATTATCGTGTTGATGTTTGTAGAATCACAAAGGATGCACATATAGAGCACCTGTAATGTATGTAACAAAAATTAAATAAAAAAATACATATACTCCTATCTCAAGTGTATTGTGTATGACAAGTTGTTAAAACACCGACAATCATTTTGAATAACCCTGTATATGGCAGGCATTTAGCGTATGTGTAAAGCACATTTTTAGGCCTATAAAGGAAGTGGAAACTGGGCAAGTAAGTTTAAAGATATGTTCTGGGAGTATACGGTTCGAATGCAGACTAAACACCGGAAGCTGAAGTGTCTAGGTGTATTCCTCAGCGACTTTAGGCAGATTTTGTTATAGCCTATCAATTACGCTGCGACTGGTTTCTTCAACATCCTTTCCAATTCACAGTTTACTAATCACCCTTCCCTTCGATCCTGTATATAGCTTTTGGTGCTGACAGCGTCGAGCAGTAAAAAGGTAAAGACGTAGCGAACTGAAGCACAAGCGGTTTTCAAAAGTGTCCCGTTTTATTTATTCAAACATAATTGACACCATCTTTGTTTTGCTGATGTATATTCACCTTTACAGATGTTGTGTTACTGTTACACAGAAAAATTATAAACTGATGTTTCTCGTAGCGTTACGTCACTAAACACGTCTTTATTTCTTAATATGACTTCTTCTACCTACTCATTGTAAGTGCAGAGGGTTATTGTTGCAACTGATCACACTCAAGAACACACACACACACACACGAACACACACACAATAAGATTCCTCTGGACGAACGATCGTCCCGTAGCAGAGACCTCAACTTGACAACACACAACACTCACAAGCGACAAATGTCCATGCCCAGGCGAGATTCGAACCCGCAGTCCCAGCACTCGAGCGGCCGCAACCATACGCCCTACGTCCGGGGATCGAATCCCATGGGGGGCGAGATTTTCCGTACCCGTCCAGACCGGCCCTGGGGCCCACCCAGCCTCTTACACAATGGACACCGAGTTACAACAGGAGTATCAACGGTCTGCATGGCTTACGCAAACGCTCATTCTTAGCCCTAGCACCAAGTGGAGGCGAGTGGCGAACTTCATGCTACAGCCGCTTTAGCCCCAAGGAAAGAAACCATCTACCAATTTAATAGGACGGTGTGGGCCCCAATATCTACCAGGAACTTTGGAGGAAAGACTTACTACGCTGTCTAGACTTCCCATATGTACATAGTTTGTTGATTAATTAATCGTAGGAGTACCTTTGCTCTTTACATTTTTTTTATTCTGCATGAGATGCAGTTGTAAGTTTGTTTCTTAGTGAACTTGAAGAAGGACAGTTATTTCGACGCCTACCGTGTCAGCAGACGTGTCTTAATTTCAAATTAAACGGTACAAAATGTAGAAAGAAATGGTGTAATGTAAAAAAAATGTGTGTGCTACAACGTGCCTGCCTTATTTGCTTATATAACTTTGTTCCCCGGAGATAAAGCTCTAAAAAGGGGGCGAGGAAAAGGAGAGGAAGAAGAAACGACGTCGTAATCGACAAAACAAATGAAAAACTGATAGCACATTTTTCTTTTTCAAAGGGAGACATCTCTATGTAACACGTATCTATGAGAATCGAAGTATTTCTCCTTTATTTTGTGAAAAAAATGTTTACTGTCACAAATTTCTCAGTAAAGTATAGGCTACATAAAATCGTGCACTAATTATCTGGAGTTTTCACTTAGTAACTCTTTAACAAATTGACCGATAGACGTAAAATTTGGTTTGAACATCCTTCTAACATAGACGAATTCATATTTCTAATTTTGGATTCCAGACCAGCCTCGTGGTCTAGTGATCAGAGTATCTGACTACTAATCATGAGGTCCCGGGTTCGATTCCCAGCACTACCGTGGGAATTTTCTCTGAAGAGAAGGATTCCCGCGGTGACCATGGTCTGGGTAGGTTGGTAGAATTTAGGTTTAAGGGCCCTCCTGGCACTGCATCCTCCTATATCACCACTCACATCATCGGGACAACGTAACTGCGCCAAATGGGCGTCCCAACATCAGAAGTCGGTTACACTCCTGCCATGCCCAGGAGGGAGGACCACGAAGTCCACAAGGACATGTGGTGGCATGGGGGATGAAAAAAAACTTTCGGATTCCATAGTAACAATATGTTGTTGGTAAAGAGTGACTAAGTAAAATAAACAATTGATTGTACAGTACCAAAATGGCGACTATATGAAAACGTAAGGCGGTAATCCCGATTTCACCTTTAAATGCAGTGAACTTAAATTACACTGCATATGTATTACACTTTATCAGAATAGAAATCTTCAATTTGGCGGCTGCTCAGAATGTAGATGGAACTTTGCGTTTGACGTTGGTGACTGATGGACCAGTAAGTATTGTAATACAAAGTTTTAGTGTGTTGATATATCTGAAACACAGATATAAATTTTACGTGGAATGTATATATGTTGACGATTACAGATATGGGTTAGGCGTCATAAATTCTTCAAAGATCTATTAGGCCAGGGCGTTTAAGGTTTACACGTCCATATTTAATGTAGCATCTGTACAGCATTTTCGTGTATGGCGCACATTAGCAGAGATGCACATTTCTTACTCAATTTTGTCCAGTTTTTATCCTTAATTTTTCTCCAAGCTCCGAGTTAAATTTTTTTGGTGCTATTATTCGCTCACACATCAATATTTTATCTGTCTACCATAATTGGTATAACAACTCAATATACGCCTTAAGATCGGGGAATCAAATCCTGATGGGCTCGAAATTTTCCGTGTCCCTCCAGACCGGACCCGAGACCAAACCCAGCCCCCTGTACTGTAGGTGCTGGTGGTTTTCTGGGGATAAAGCGGCCGGGGCATGGTGCTAACCACCCTTTCCCTTCTAGCGTCGAGGTTGCTAATGAGTTGGATCTAGAATTCTGTGCACCCCCCTCCCGCGTGTTTAGTGATGTCATGGGTTGACATTTTCCTTTTGCCTTTATATGCAGCTAATTTTTGTGTTACGAAACTGTTACAGGTTTACGGGAGGAAGTAGGGTGTGGGGTGTTTCATCATTGTAGGGTCTAATAGCTGGCTGTTGGGAAAGCGGTGATAGATTTGAGTGATTCAGAGAATTAAGGTATTTCTTGATCAGATGAACCAGGTTTAGTTTTTTAACGGGAGCCTCCTTCCGTGGAATTCCTGAAAGTACTTACTTGTGGTTAATGTTATTCTACTTAGGAAATATTGCAGATATTGCAAGAACACTATAAAAAATGCGTGTTTGATATAGACTCCAAACATAATTCGACAAAATAAATTCTGTTTAAGAATACCTATTATCGATTTCTTAACATTGATGGCTTCTTTTTTTTTTTACTTTTAATTGTTTTCAGTAACGTCTATTGCATAAATGATAATTTAAGCTACCTGCTCTTTCTAATGCGATTGCTAACTGAATTTGACGTCATTAGAGGTAAATAAAAAATTATGTTATGTATGTAGTAATTCGTTAAGTGTCCATATTTTTAAAAGTGTATGGAAACCTTGAAATGTATGTAAGAATATCAGGAATTTTATTAGAATCTACTTTATGCAATATTATTTACAGGAAAAAAAAAATTGTTTTTCGGTATTCATCAAACGTAGACGCAACTTATAAAATATATGACAGTGAGCTATCCTGTTCGTGACTGTTATTTGTCAATGAGATTCGCCCACCATTTTTGCACGTGTCTGTGTGCCTTGAAATAATACGTAGCGCTGCTAGTGGTAGAACCGTTTGTATCTAATTAACTCCTCATGTCTTGTCCTCTCCCATCCGTCTGAAGATACAGCAGAATCAGCTACTGAATTGGTGAGAATGTTCGTGATTTTTAGGCGCTTTCGTAATATTGCGAAAAGCGACTATTAGCTTTGTCATGACTGTCTCTGTTTGCACGCCCGTCCGTCTGCATGGAACAACTCGGCTATACTGGGAGAATTTTCATGAACTTTGATATCTGAGTAATTTTCGCAAATCTGTCGAGGAAAGTTTCATTATTAAAATCTGACAAGAATAACCGGTACTTTCCATGAATACCTACACTTACTTACTCCATGGTGCGGAGTCCTTCTTGAGAAGCTAACTGGTTTGCAGCTAGTCAAGAAATTCCCCGCATTTCACGGAATCCGAAGATTCATTACCGCACTCACAAGCGTCCGCCACCTATCTCTATCCTGGGCCCGCCCAATCCAGTCCATATAACCACATCCCACCTCCTGGAGATACATCCTAATATTATCCACCCATCTACGCCAAGGCCTCCCCAGTTGCCTCTTTCCCTCCGGCTTCCCCACCAAGACCCTATACTCCCCCTCTCCTCACCCATACGCGCCACATGACCAGCCCATCTCATTCTTCTAGATTTTATCACCCGCACAATATTGGGTGAGGAGTACAAATCATTTAGCTCCTCGTTATGCATTCTCCTCCATTCCTCCGTTACCTCGTCCCTTCTAGGTCCCCTCAACACCATGTTCTCAAACACACTCAGCATCCTTTCCTCCCTCAATGTAAGCGACCAAGTTTCACACCCACAGTCCGAAATGTAAGTACCTTTATTTCGAGCAACATACTGTGTCCATGTTCTAATATGCCCTGAGGCACGAGGTAATATATTTCTCCAAAACTCTAATTTTTACCTACCAGAATACAGAGTTTTATAAGGCAGAACACCACTATATGAATTTGCACCACCTGAAAAATTTCAGATTTTCCACATTGCGGCTAAATGCTGGATACTTATCAGGTCACACTACGTAATATCTGAAGCAAAACAAATAGTTTTTTAGAAGTTTGATCAATATGCCTTTTAGCGTAAACTATATGTGTGTGCGGACGCTATGCCACTGCACATTTCCACTCTAGTTCTTGCTAAATACTAATCACTTTTTCAAATGTCAAGTTCCTCTACTTTACACCGATTCATTATCTTCGTGTAGTTGCAACATTTTTCTTTTTTTTTTGGGAACGTCCTTCTGATAAAAGAAGGCGAGACGGTGAAAAACGTGATGCATTCTTCACTTCCTCACCTTTCTTTTGACTTTTTTTTTGTTACAAAAATTGATCATACTCGCAGCAAGCATTCCCCTGTCTTGTCTATACAAATGCGAACCAGGCTGTATGATTAACTGTCACGAGGAAAAGTAATTTGAAATATACCGCCAATATTTCAATGAATTTTATGACCAAGAAATTCTGACGTTAATTTCCGTTACTCATTTTTATCTAAATTTTGAATTTGTGGTGAAGTTAGTAACAGCTGTTTATTAATTATTACTCTCTTATGAAGTTATTCATTTCCACATATAAAATACCTTATTATTGATTTATATTGCGTTACATATGTCACAAATAACCGCACAACTTCGTACCGACGCCATGTTTATAAATTACCATTATTCACGTCTTGTTTTACACAGAATTTTTATATACGTTAATGGTCTCTTATTGTGCCAAATTTTGCTATCTTACCTCCACCATTCCACTAGTTCCCGCCAAGCTAGGTGTGTATTCTTGCAGCCGCCCTTCTGTTGATTTCCATTCCGCAAAAATTATCTCGAAAAATCTGAGTATTTCTCCAACATTTATTTGTACGCAGAGTATCGGAACTTCATGGTGTCCCGAAAAGCCTCCTATTTTCGAAAGAGGGCAGTTTTGGTATTTCTGCTGCGAGGAATTCAAAAGTACGAAAGAAAGAGTATGATAATCATACCAACTTTCGCTGACGTGATAAGCTTATCATTAAAAAAAAAGAGATCGAGGGCTGAGGAATATACAAACTGAAACAAAATTCGTTAATAAAATTTATTTAAATTCTCCTCGCTGGCAAGAAAATCGGCTGATTTCGGGCGAAGATATGACAGCAGTTTTAAAATTCTGAAGTGTGCTGTGATGGTTACTGCCAAGGCGACAATGTTGATCATAATAAAGAGTAGGTGGAAATTATTCAGATGATGATAAAGGAGGCGATGATGGTGGTGATGTCGGTATGATGGGGAGGAAGAATAAAAACTTTCTGAATCCATTCTTCTTCTGCACGAATAAAAAAAAAACTTATTTGGAACCCCAAAATTATGACTAGATTCTTGTGCCTAGTAGCACTTTTAGCTATTTCTCCTAAATGTTGTGCGAATGTTAAAAACACACATCCGAATTTTCAGTAATGAAATTGCCTCTGCCCAGACAATAGAGCTGCGGGTTCCGTCTAAAGGAGGCGTGGAGGAATATTTTAACTTTGTGAAGCAATGGAATGTACAAAATCAGTTGAACGTATTTGTACAGGCTTCTCCCACCCAAGCGGCAATTTGCCTTTTATTTCGAGTGAGTGAGCAGGAATTAACGCTTGTCGCTTCTCCTCTTCAGCTCTTTTTCCTTTCTACTTACAAGAGCACGGAGTATGATGAAGACAAGACACGTAGAAGAAAGGAAGAAACAATAAAATCAGATGAGATGGAAGTAGAAATAAGGTGCAAAGAACGATAAATGCCAGTGCATAAAGCAAGCGGGGGAACTTACTGATATGGACAATGGCGAGACGGAGGTGGAAATTGAGTTCAAAGAGAACAGAACAGGAGGACAATACAAATACTCTATCGTAGAATTCTTTACCGTTGAGGGTAAAATCTTTCATGGGAAATCGGCTGTCTTCAGGTCTTTTGTAGTTTATCCAGTACCTTCAGCTAAATGCCTGATGGGTTTTTGAAGTACACCACAAAGGCTTTCCCAAACTCCCTCTCCAGTAATCCATCATCTGTGGTTGTTCTTGTACGTTCTTTGGCGCTTTCGCAAAATTGCGAAAAGCGACTATTAGCTTCGTCATGTCTCTCCGTCTGCATGTCCGTTCGTTGGTCCGCATGGAAAAACTCGGGTCCCACGGGACAGATTTTTTTGAAGTTAGATGCTGAGTATTATTCGAAAACCTGTCGAGAATATTCAAGTTGCATTAAAATCTGCCAGGAATCACACCTAATTCACATGAAAACTAATGTACATTTTTTAACATATCTCGCTGAGTTCTTCTTAGAATGAGAAACGTTGGAGACAGAAGTTGTAGAGAAAATCAGAACACACGTTTTATATAAACATTACTTTTTTTTTTTGAAAATCATGCTGTTTATGTTTATGAGACAATGCGGAAAAATATGTGATAATTATTGCTTTTCCACTGCAAACCTGCAGCTGCACGGAAACGCCTCAGTGTTACGTTACATGTATATTGCCTGTCTTGTTACATTACGCGCAAGTAACAATTCTTCTATAACTGACGCAGTACAGTTACATAGTTTGTTAAATACGATACAAGCTCTAAAGTACAAGGAAACATAGGGCTTAAGGTACAAGCAGTATTTGCCATGAATGCGACGTGTCACGTGATAGCACTGTTTAGATTTTTGGCTGTATTACCGACATTTCGAGATCCACGACAGGGATAAAGATGAGTTCTTTCTTCTGGTATATGATATTTGTATATGAAGTTACCGGCGTTTCGGAAGCAGCAACCTCACACCCAACATTTTTACCTATGTACCGGTACCGGTCCACATGGCGATATATACCATAAGACGGAAGTCTGAATAAAATTGCTTTCGTTCATGCCATGAAGACATATGTAGGAATGGAGGTATAGTTCCACTTATTCTTAACCTTAACAGTATATGGGGAAAGTGACTATTTTAACGTCCGTCTCTTTTTACCCCCGTGGAAAGAGCTGCAGGTAGACTGCGTTTGAAATGTGATGACACCGCGCAGAAACCAGATTTCGTCTTTCGGCGAAACTGACGAGTCCATTTCAATCGGCGGGGGCGTCAGTTCAGTCGACTACTGGCAGCCGAGGTGTGCGCATCAGCGGTAGTAATGCTGGATACACCATGTTCCGAGGTAGTGTGAAGGGTACTGGCTA
>Ga0123354_10020252_pt1 | contig 10457 bp, 7 predicted proteins | sample TergutLab28metaG_2_FD_97872 | JGI IMG/M metagenome (GOLD analysis project Ga0123354, IMG submission 97872) | Labiotermes labralis P4 segment gut microbial communities from Petit-Saut dam, French Guiana - Lab288 P4 | ecosystem: Host-associated > Arthropoda: Insects > Digestive system > Gut ...
AATTTCCTTCTGCTGGTGGTGGGTCCATGTTAGTCAGCATGTAAACTTCTCGTCTGTCCTTCCAAACTAATGCGGTCAAACCTCCCCTGGTCTTCACCCTTAGGTCACCCCTTTTCAGTTTCAGCTGTTTTGGTCCAAAGTTATGGGGCATGTCTTTTCTGTTAGGCCGTACTGTCCCACAAGAATTTATTTTATGTCCGTCCAAGTCATCAAAAAGTCTTGGTGACGAAAAGAAATTGTCCAAAATAGTTTGTGTCCTTCAACTCTGCGGGTGAAATATCTAACAGTTGCACTTGTTGCAGTCATGTCATCAGTGGCAGATTGCGAGTCTTTACCCAAGTACACCCTCATGGCGCACGTGTACTGCCTAAAGATAACCCTGCCCCTGTATTTTACAATTACCTCGTCCACTGCCAAATTCTCTGACAGGTTATAGAATTTTGCGTAATTGTCGTCCAAGGTATCAAAGACGGTCCTTAGTTTCCACAGTCGGTCATATTCTTCGCTTTGGTCAGTTCTCTGCGAATTGTCCGCAAAATGCAGAAAACGCAGTATGTGTAAAAATCTGTCTCGTGTCATGGTCTCCCCAAAAAACGGAGTGCGTGTCTAAGTCTGGACCAGTAGTCATGTAGCGAGTCTTCCAAGACATGTCCCATCTGCAGAGCTAAGGCAATGAAAGTCATCATGTCTGGCAACAAAATGTCAGGTAGTCGGCGGCTAGGTCCGGCTTGTCGGTCTAAGAATTGCTCGTAATATAAGTTGGTCTGTTCCACAAGCAGATGAAAAATGTGTGTGAAAAACAACATCAACACAGACAGTGGTGAGCTGTCTTTGTTGATGTGTGGAGCCTCACATTTTTTCACACCTTTTGCTGGACTGACAAAAGAATGAACATTTGTGTCCCTTCCTTGAGGTGGTCCCCAGGGTGATAATCCTCTGCCACTTGTTGCAGCCTGTGGTTTGTCTTGTGCTGAGGCTTGCTGTAGTATTTGTTGTTGTTCTTCTTCTTCTTCTTTTTCTACATCGCTAACCTGAGCACATGATTCTGAATCACTGTCTGCAACCAGAATTTCGGTGATGGCTTCCTCGTTGAGCTTCAGTTTCTCGGTGGCCATTCCCAGCGCTTACAAGTCTGACCTGCTTAGACTACGCTGTAACTGTGCCCAGCAACAGACACATATCATGAAAATATGGGCTACTTCGACGGTGAGAGCAAAACAGACCTAAAGCCATGATGTGACTCCTGCACAATATTACAGCTATGCGGGGGTGGCCAAGTCATTTTTAGTAAATTTGTGGGTGTGTGTTGCAAATTACTGCCCCACAACCCCTACAGAATGCCGCAGCTCCTAGAGCACGTCAGTGGGACCTACTGTATCTGTAAACATCAATTTCTGTGGATATCTCCAATTTTTGTGTATGGCTTTTGTCTGAGAATATGCGTTACAGTATGCCACTGAAAACTTTCTGATCAACAGTTCCTGCTTGTTTCATAGGCCGATATTGATATTCAAGCCTCTCTGAACTCCGTTTCGAGCCATAAACAAGACGTTCTGTGTCTATAACCTGTTAGTCAGCTGCAATAAATGCACAGCTGGTATGTGTTGACATATAAAAGAGGGGCTCTTCAGAGGGTTTGAGAGGGCAAGGGGGGAGGGGGGGCCACTGTGGCTACACAACGCAGGCCTGACCTTCAAGAGTCCACAGCAAAGCAGAACTCCGCAGTATGCATATTAGGAGTGAACAGAATTGGTTGCGACATATATATATATATGTCGTTCGGCTCTTTAAAGACCTCACAGCGCAACATATATAAATGTCGTTCCACGGCTAAGGGATAGGCTGTCCTGGAACTTTGGTAACTAACTACCAGTCAGCACTGCATGACATCCCAGAAGAGCAAAGACCTGATTTGCGTCACAGTGGAAGCCTTGAATCATGTGTAGTAACATTTTAAGTTTGTACCCATTTGATACCACTGTGTAATTAGTAGCATTTTGTTTAAGTTAATGCACTAGAAACCACTGTATAATTTGTATAATTAGTAACTTCTGATTTGTTTGTTGGTGTATTTTGTTACTGGCTTCTTCCAATTCTGGATGTTGTATATATGAATGGTGTAGGTTGCCAGTGAGTATAATCAGTTGGCAGCACTGCAGACACAATTGGAGCTGAAATGGAAGTACTTAGCAGAATGTGTCAGTGGAAAACTGCTGCAAGTAGATACTTTGATGAAAGGCAGCAGCAGTATCAAATCTCTCCAGGTAAGTGTTTTAACTTGTGCATGGGATGTAGTGAAATATTGCATAAACATCCATATTTTTATTGGGGAAGTGCAAAGGAAGACTACTTGGATAATTCTTTTGTCAAGAAATGTTATGCATTTTGTTTTATTTTTATATTAACTGTTGGCAATAAACCACCACTTACCCCTCTCTAGTGTTTGAATTAATTCTTTATGCCAGAATTAAGTGCCCAGGGGTACTCTGTAAAAGACGAGAATTGAAATGGCCACCATCACTGTGCAAGTTATTATTGATGACCTAGCCAACTTCGGTGTTTTAAACCTTGCACTTTGTGCCACCTGTGGTTCTTGTTTGGCACAAAAGGGTTAAGAATGAGTGGTGAAGAGAGACAAAAAGATGACAGCTTCGATTTTAAACCATTTTGTACCTTTCTTTTTATATAAAAAGACCATCCTGCAACCAAACAACAGTCAGCAGCACAGTTTTATATATATGTATGTACATACGTATGTACTAGTGGCTGTAAAAAAGTTTGAGATCACGATTTTTCATACACATTAAGTGTAAAACAAAAAATTCCTTTATGTATTCTTGTGGGCCTGGCCTGAAGATGACTTCATGTGGAGAAGCTGAAACATATTGTCTGTCTCTTTGTATTTAAAATACATGGATAAAGCTTCTGTCATAAAGAATATCAGCATGTAGGTAGTGTTGATCTTAGTTTGGCTGATAAGCAGTTTTGGGCAGCCTTTTTGACTGGTGCTTTACATTTTCTGTGGCTCATATGGGGGGGGGGTTCATAAAATTAATATTCTGTATTTTACAGACCTTCCTTCGAACATTTGCACTATTTTTCTCTGTTTTGTTGGGTGGAATGCCATCTTTACAGCTTATGCTGTCAAACTGAACTCCCAACATGACTTTATACGTGGGTACCACTTTAAAACTAATGGCCCAACAAAAAGATTAAAAAAATTAAAATATTCAATCTCTGCCCACCTGATAATGCTGCAGTTCCATTATATGACTGACCCAGCAAGTCAGTTTTTGTAGCAATGTACCTCATGTTTTGAACGTGTGTTTGGGAGATAGTGATTCTGAACATGAGATTTGAGGTTCTCACAGCTGTCCTGGATGTGGTGCCATGTCATTCAGTGAGCACTTCCCGATGTTTAGGGGATCATAGGACCTTCATATTCAAGGGTCCAGCAGTCCAAGAAGGGTGCTTGAGCCAAAGATGAAGGCACAATGATTCTTTGAAATGTGTGGAACCTCTAGCCCAGCAACCTGGTGCTACACCCACAAGACTCGAATTCTCATCTGTATTGGATCTTGATGAGGTTGCCAGTTATCCAGAGGTTTTTATTAATATTCCTTGGTCTTACCAGGCCCATTCTGTCATAGTTGATTGTAGTCACCTACCAAATCCTTTCTCTTGTTTCCATTGATGATTATGTTCCCATTTGGTTCAGTTTGTACAGCATGTATCTTTGAAACAGTGGTGCTAAATAAACAAATAATAAATCTTTGTTGGTATTTTTGTGTTCCAGGCACTCGCTGCAGAGTGCTGCTTGGAGATAAGTGGGGCAAAGGGTAGATTGACAGATGACTCAAGTCCTGAGTCATGGTTCAGTCTTGCTGCAGGTGGTGACCCAGGCACTGATGCCTTTAGGGATCTTGTCAGCACACATGTGAGTGTTCAGCTGAACGTATATTCTGTTCTGAGATGCAGGCAGTGTTCGACCTTCGTGCAGTATATATTGCCACCTGTCAACTGCCATTCACGCACCGTACTTGGATCTTTGTGCTTTGGCTGGTGAGCATGTCTGCCAGTGAGCTAATAGTTTTGGCAGTGTTGCCAGTTTAGTCTTTCCACTGGACTGGTTGTGCAAGTATTTGAATATTAATAAAAATGAGTTGGAAATGGAAGAAGTGAAGTGCTGATATTAGTGGTAAGAAATGTAGGGTTTGTAAACTTAACACATGTGTGACAAAGATGGAAATAATTTTGGATTACCAAAGTTTTCGAATTTTGAGCCTCAGTCAGTCCATACAACTATACAACATTTTTGGATTTTGTAGTGTTTTAAAATACTACAAAATCCACTGGGAATGTAACTCTCCTTGTAATGTGTGTATGTTTTTACACTTTCCATATTTCTTAACCCCGCTGAAATGGTGTATATAATTTCCCAATATTTCACTTCCTGTTCCCTTCTTTTTTGTTTCTGTTAAAACTACCACATCCATATTCGTTATACTCATATTTACTTCTCATATTATTTCCTCCATTTTATTTCTGCAGCCTTGAACATTCCATGTACCAAATTTCAAAGTCCTGCTTCTTAACTTCAGTCGTCTATCTGTGTCTAATTTCTGAGGCTTGGTGTGTGGTTTTGTAGCATTTCTTATTTTTTAGTGATGAGCGAGGAGCTGGCCTGCTGCACTAAGAAAGAGAATACTGTAGCAGTGGTGGATAAGAAAAGGAAGTATAATGTCGAAAGTTTACAAAATGAAAGTACAAAATTTTTATATCAACAGAGACTAAATAATAAACTAAATCGAAATGAATTTACAGTTACAGAAGAGATGTATAACTACTTAAAAAATTGTATTCATGAAGCAGCAAAGGAAGCACTGGGAGAAAAAGAGGTTAACAAAGGAAGGGAAACAATTTTTTGGGATGCAGAAATAGAAAAAGAAAGACAAAATAAGAAACAATTATTTTTGAAATGGCTTAGTACAAAGGGTTATAATGACAAAGTACAATACGAAAAGGCACAAGCAAAAATAAGAAGAATGGTAACTAACCACAGAAACGAATTTTGGGACAAGAAATGTTTGGAAATACAGTCATATTTAGGGAGTAACAAGGGCTGGGAGTCTGGGAAATTTATTAAAAATATACGCTCATGAAATGGTGGTAAGAGCCAACTTAATAAGTGCAGATACAAGGAAAAAAATACTATTACAAACTTTTAGTAGAGGATCTAAAGAATTTTTAGGAAAAAATGAAAGATTGTTGGAAAAAGGTTTAGATAATGTTATTGAAATTGATAGCTGTACAGTAAAGCATATAAGAATGAGAATGAAGACTGGGAGAGCCGCAGGCCCAGGAGACATTCCTATAGAGTTGATAAAGAGTGGCAGCCAGAAGTTATTGGAAATGATTACCATATTGCTTAATAAGATTTATAAATGGAGAGAAAGTACCAGAAGAGTGGAAGGTTACTATTATAACATTGATACATAAGAATGGAGATAAGAGGAAGTGTGAAAATTATAGAGGAATATCAGTAACGAGCACATTTAGCAGAATTTATGGGCAAATATTAGCTAAATTGGTAGAATTAGAATATAAGAATATGGAGATGGAAGAACAATCAGGTTTTTGAGCTGGAAGGTCATGTATAGATAACATTTTCTGCATAACACAAATGATAGAAAAAAAGAAAGCCACTAACAGGGAGTTACATGTATTATTCATTAATTTAACAAAGGCACACGACAGTGTACCATTAAATAAATTATGGGAAACGCTAGATAGATCAACTATTAATACAAGATTAATAGAAGCAATAAAATCATTATATAAAGGATCTAGCTGAAAAATAAAAATTGGAAACCCAATTACAAAAGGCTTCAATGTTACCAAGGGATTAAGACAAGGTTGCAATTTATTGCCACCTGTATTCAAAATATACCTAGAATGTGTGTTAAGGAAGTGAAAAAGGAAATGCCAACCAATGGGTATACCAATTCAAAACACATATGTATACTCACTCAGTTTTGCAGATGACCAGGTATTATTAGCACAAGATCATGATGACATGGAGTATATGGCAAGAAAACTAAAGGAAGAATGTGAAAAATGGGGACTTGTCATTAATTTAGAAAAAACTAAATATGCAGAAATAAAACACAGAATTAGTCAAACAAGAAAAGTTATAAATGCTTTAAATTCTGTTTGGTGGCACAAAAATATTACTAAAAACAGAAAGTTATATATTTATCAAACTATAATTTGGAGCATTTTGCTGTATGGTGCAGAAGTATGGCAAATCCCTACCAGAGAAATAAATACAATTTTATCTACAGATATGGATATGCTAAGGAGGTTAGCAAGAAAATCAAGGATGGAAAGAATAAAAAATGAACATGTGAAGGAAATAATGGGAGTGAAAGGGAAGCTGGACATCATAGATATCATAAAGAAGAAAAGACTACAATGGTATGGCCACGTCAAAAGGATGCCAAAATTAATTATGGATTGGATACCACGGGAGAGAAGGAAAAGAGGACGTCCAAGAAAAGTGTGGATGGAAGGGGTACAAGCAGCCATGACAACAAGAAAATTAGAACCAGATCAATGTAGAAACAGAGAGGAATGGCATTTAGTTTCTGGAAGATGGCGGCAGCTGTTAAAAAACTGAATAGATGTTGTTAAACTTTCATATACATCACTCACATGCATGTTTCCAGGTACATGTTTGTCTGAAAGTAGGGGACTGACAGCATATACACAAATTTATTGCAGAAGTGTGGCATAAATTTTGAGGTAATGTCTTTTGGGATGTGTTTAAAAGGGGTGTAGTAATTAAAAATCATTTGATTTGTACATACTCTGGTGTGTCAGGTTTCGAGTTTTTGGGTACTGTGCATGGATCAGATTTGTCTGTTTTCCTTATGCTTCTCTTAACTGTGCAATCATATTATGCCAAACGCTGTGAGTGTGGGTGATGAATTGGGAAAGACTTGAGAGAGAATACTTGTTGCCTACTTCATATTTTTTGGACATCTCACAGTGAATATTCTTGATTTATTTTGGAGTGTTTCACTTTGAATTAACTTCATATTTTGATGGGCGTCTTATGGTGAGTGTAATCAATATTTTTGGAAGTCTCGTGGTGAAGAATATTTTCAATATTGTATTGGACGTCTCATAGCAATTATTGCAGTTTTGTTGGTTGTTTTCCTGAGTATCATGGAATTTTTTTGGACAAATCACAGTGACTGAAATAGATAATCTGTCGGATGTTTCATGGTCAATATCTGTATAATTTGTCTGGTGTGTCATGGTGAATTATCTTGATATTTTGGCAGGCATCTCCTCATGAATTATCTTGATATTTTTTTTAAGTAGATCACAGTGAACTAGCTGGCCTGATATTTTGTGGGACATTTCACTCTGATTTTTCTCGAATTTATTGAGGACAGTCTTATGGTGACTTGTGTCGATGCGTCACGTGAAGTATCTCGGTGTTCTGTCAGATGTCTCACAACCAATTATCTCTGTGTTCTGCCTGTCTGATAGCAAGTTATCTTGGTATTCTGTCAGATGTCTGATGGTGAATTATCTCGGTATGATGTTGGATGTCCCACCACTAATTATGCCGGTATTTTGTTGTATGTCTCATGGTGAATAACTCGGTATTTTGTCAGATGACTCACAGCACATTATCTCGGTATATGCGGAATGTCTCATGGCAAATAATGTAAGTATTTTGTTGGATGTCTCAAGGCACATTAACTTGGTATTTTGTATGATGTCTGACGGTGACTTATTTCAGTATTCTGTTGGATGTCGGATGGCAAATTATGCTGGTATTTTGTTTGATATCTCACGGTGAATTTTCTCGGTATTCTGTCAGATGTCTGACCATGAATTATATTGGTATTTTGTCTGATGTCTTAATGGTAAATTACTTCAATATTTTGTCGGACGTCTCATGGTGAATTATTTTGGTATTCTTTTGGGTGTCTGACTGCGAATTATGTTTGTATTTTGTTGGATGTCTCACGGTGTATTACTTAGGTATTTTGTTGGATGTCTCATGTTGAATTTTCTGGGTATCGTGTCTGAAATTTTAAAGCAGCAGTCTAATTAATGGCAGATGTTGGTAGAAATTTTTGTCAATATCAAGCTACTGTGGAGTTGGGCCACTTGTTTACCTGCTCTGGTCTCATATTTCTTGAAGTCCCTTTATTGGTGTGTACTACCTATATTATGATTTTAATGCCAGCATCACTGCAACACAAGATAAAAACTTTTGGATTATCTCCATTCTTTGTGTATTCATCTTTCTTTTCCCTTTCATTAGCCATACTTTCTGTTGGTACTATATTACCTTACCAGGTTTCCCATGATCATAGACTGTACGATGTCCTTTACCTACATGATATCTGATTTTACTGTGGGTTGTGTAATGGACTTTTACCTTGAATATTTGAAAACATCAGTGACCTCTGATTGCTTGCAGTGCCAAGAAATAGCAACACTGGAAGTAGAATTGAGGAGCAGAGTACAGTCCATGGCTGACAGGAAATATGACATCCATCGCCTTGATTCACAACTGGCTGCAGTCACTGCCTCCTTGCAGGAGGTGAGTACTGTGCTGTTGTGTATGTTTATGTATGCAGTTACGTTGTTCTAAAAGCATTTTGTATGTAGACTTTGATTACTGATTTACTTTAGGATTGATGTGGAGTACACATGTTGTACAATCGTTTGCCGTGACAACAATATTAAGATGAATCTTAAAGAAACAAGATATTGGAGTGTGAGTTGTATGTAGTTAGCCCTTTGTGAGCAAAACTTTACTTTCAAAGTAACAGATTATAGCATTCTTATTAAGCAGCTGTCTGGTGTATCTGAAGCTTCATAGCATTAAGAGAAAATTAACTCATCTTACTGAACAACAGAATTTTCTGTTATGGATAGAAACAGTAGGAACACAGACATTCAGTAACATAAGAACTGAAATGCTGTAGAGAATTTGATATAAGTCTTATTATATAATTTGTGATGTTATTTTATGTTCTATATATATTTTTAATGTTTTACAGTTTTGTATCACATCTGTTTAATATTGTGAGATCCTGTCATTACAGAATTGGCACTTTAAAGACATACTGATTTACATATAATATAACTTACTTCCTGAAGATGATTGTTTGCAGCCAAAACATGTAGCAAGAAGACTGAAATAAATAGGTATATAGTTGTGCGGAATGACCACGTGTTTGTGTTCGGGCTGATTCAGGAGGGCAGGTCAATACTCTTGGAGGTGACATGATCAGTCTCTGTGAGAACAAAAGTTCATATGAACATGGGACTTGCACTGTGTGAATTTGTGTACGGCACTAAAGCAACTGTATACCCATGTTACTCTGACAGTATACATATGTGAGCTGTATAATTGAAATACTGTGAAATAACCCATTGTGGTCAAAATACAAAAGTGGGTCCAAAAAATGAAAATAATTTTTACAGTTTCTACATATAAAGATTCTCCATTGAGGAAGTTTTATTTCACTGGTCTGTTGAAAGGCTTGTTGCGTAAGAACAACCATATTTTTCATTTTTGTTACAGTTGTATGCCGTTTTGTTGTTTGGTTATTTTTTATTTATGTCCTTGTATGGACATGTGAGTGCATGTAGAGGTTTATGATGCTTGTAGAAAGTTTCTTACTGGTTTTGAGATCTGATGTGCCTTATTCAGAATGGTAGAGGGTGATTGCCACTGCACGTACAATAGTTGTCGGTAGATCTTGCTCCAACAGTTTATGTGAATTTAAACATTCATGTCCCCAGAGCAATGGCTTGGGGTTGGAGGCTACCAAGGAGCTGCTGGCACGACGAACACGTGAACAGCTACAAGAGATATGGCAGCGCAAGCAGTCGTAAGTTTCATGTTTTGATGTTGTTAAGTGGTATAGTACAGTGGATCGCTGCTGCTACAGGCGGTAACAGTTAGTAATAGTGAGAAGTTCTGATTCAAGTTTTGGTACCGACATAATGAAACGTTAACATTATTTGTTTTATGTTGCTTTGCACAATTCTGTACTGAAACAGCATTACATACTTTTACATGTTTTGCTTTTATATTGTTTTCAGGAATTTTAGTAGTTTAAAAAAAAGCAGTGTAAAACTGAAATATGAGACCATGTTTTCCAAAATCTGTAACTAGGGACACAACAGATATTTCTTGACATAAGCTGCCAAATGTGTGAGCACATTCTGGTATGCATCCTGAATGGTTAATAGAAAATATTGTGTCCATGAACATTAAAATAGGCATGTACGTGTTTCAGACCGCCTCTGTGGTCTAGTGGTCAGAGTTTCTGGCTACAGATACAGAGGTCCCGGGTTCGATCCCCGGCGCTACCAGATTTTCTGAGTAGTAGTGGGTCTGGAACGGGGTCCACTCA
>Ga0123354_10020254_pt1 | contig 10457 bp, 6 predicted proteins | sample TergutLab28metaG_2_FD_97872 | JGI IMG/M metagenome (GOLD analysis project Ga0123354, IMG submission 97872) | Labiotermes labralis P4 segment gut microbial communities from Petit-Saut dam, French Guiana - Lab288 P4 | ecosystem: Host-associated > Arthropoda: Insects > Digestive system > Gut ...
CATTTAAACAAATGATATATGATACCCTTTGAGCAAAATTGTAATAACCTGAAGATGGCCGCTATTGGCCGAAACATGTAGTTATATTTTGCTATTAAATACCATCATAAATCCATACTACCACAGTTGTGGTTTTGTGACTGACATTTACCTCACTATTAGTCTTTTCTACACACAACGGGACTGACACACCTCAGAAGTACCATAAAATGGTTCCTCACTGAATTGTTTACTAGTTTTTACATAATTATAATGAACTAGATATAATGACAGCACCGTGTTGTTGATTTGCACATGAGCACTGCTGTGGTTGTATCCTCCGTCTGTATTATGTACAAGTTTATATAATACGGCACCAGTGGCAAGAATCATTGTCTTGCGTCAGCAGGGGTATTATGGATCATATGAACATAGGTTCTTATCACAGATAATACCTCTTTTGATTTTTTTTTTCCAGTACGAGAAGGCGAGTTTTTGTCTGATTTATCTTGACGTGTAATTGCTTGGAGGTTGTCCTGTGTTCGTGCAGACTGAAGGTCTATGTCATATTTGGAATGCATGTAGAAGTTAGAGTCATCGTCTTGCGTAGAGGGTGGCGACAGTCTGTGACGTAGTTCTACAACGATTGTACGTACTTCGGCTTATGTAGTGGATGACCTTAACGATGCTGTGTAGCGAAGTCTTTTCCGTTGAGCGCAATTGAAGATCTTGTAATGCTGGACTGAGTGCTGCTGACTATAGGCAGTAGGTGGTGGGTAGTCCTCTATGGGAATATCGTCTCCTTGTGTATGGGGTGGAGATCCTCTACGAAGTAGCGTTGCACTAGTTGTGCACAACTAGTGCAACGCTACTTCCCAGAATGCACTATGAAGATTGTTAACCTTGGATCTGTACTTTAAGAAGGCCTGAAGATGACTCAAAGGGAGTCGAAACATGTTGCCCCGAAATAATGTTTTATGTAGTTAAAACCGTTGCGTTTGATTGATACGTTGTGCTATACAAGCTCGGTTCCTACTGGTTGAGCAGGCCGGACGAATCGCAAAACCGTTCTCGCGTTGGCGAAAAGGAAAGCTGTGTGTCATCCGACACACTGTAAGTCACTATAACGACTGAGCTATCGTGGCGCGTGTTGACATCAGGGCAGGGTGTTACAGGTAAGCTGCTTACAGCAAAGTTGTTCGGAAAGAGGCGAATCGAATTTCTGGAGTTCGAAATACCGTCTGAGCAGAGTGGCACATCGCTAGCTCTTGAGACCTTCCTACATGACGACCCCCCCTCCCCCAATTTTAGGTTGGTTTAGACTCTGAACGGGTCTTAACCTTTTGGCGCCGGAATTATTTTTTTAAATTTAGCACACCCTGTATGTAAAATGTGAATAAAACAGGAACCAAATACGTTAGAATTATGAAACAAACTGCATTTTGAAGAGAGAAAAAAAACGGAGAGTATATACCATGTTTAAAATATTTGGTACCTATATTTGTTGAATAAATATATAAAATGCAACTTTGGAGGTTAGCGGTGCGGTACGTAAGGCGTCTAAAGGCTAATATGAACAGCACATTCAAATATGCCACGATCAGCTTTTCCAAAATTCACTCAGTCTTGTTGACAATCCAGAAGTTCCAGGCATGAAATACACGCAATGTCGTTAAGGGACGTCGGAATATACATGTTGAAATTTTACAGAACTTTGTGTTAGCTGTTCTTGTTTACGTCTAGTCACTAACGTTAGCGACTAGACATCATAGACATGCATGGAGAATGCTGTATGCTGCTTGTACAGAAGTAACCTCCTGGTGATGGACTTGTTTGTTCGAAACATGTAGAGGACAGTATAATTGAAACAAATAAAGGCAATAAAGTGTGCATCTTGTTGGTCTTTCTCACATATTCTGTTTTATATATTGCACGATGCGCTGTCCTGATAATGTAACGTTTCCACCCAACATCCTCTCACCCTGCTCTTTAAAGATGTCCCCGATGCGGTGAGTAGAGCACTACTCTTTCTTTAACCTCGACGCTAGATGGGGGTGGGTGGGTAACGCCTCTCCCCGGTAGCTGTATGCCCTGGAATTGTATAGACGGCTGGTTGGGCCCCAGGGCCGGTCTGGACGGGTGCGGAAAATCTTGGCCCACACGGGGATTCGAGTCCCCGACCGTCCAGCCCGCAGAGAGTCGCTACACCGACTGAGCTATCCCGGCTCCTTTCTTGCAAGTTAAATACCATGTCAGTATCTTCCAGATGTAATTCAAATGCAGTCGAAGAGTCAAACAGTTGAGCAGCGAATACTGAATACTGTACTTGCTGAACACTTGTGACTGAGGTGGTGGCCCACCGTACAGTGCCTGAGTACATCCTGGGGAGATGATACTCAAATGTTCAGCTGCACTTCTTGAACATTAAATGTGTGGTTTTGTTGTGAGATCCTAAGCCTTGAACATCATTCGACACACTGACCTTGAAATGTACTATTCATTCGACACACTGACCTTGAAATCTTAAACAGCCGTGCGACACGCTGATCTTAAGATCCTTTTCTGAGTCACAAGGTTCTTGTCTGCATAAAGAAACTGTCACCGTCACAGCTGTACCTCTCACTGCTCTGTACAAGGCAAGTTGCAAGTAGCTGTCAGTGTGAAAGGCCCATTAATTATTTTAGGCGAGTTTATTTTCTTCTGTTGTATCTTAATTTTGTGGCTTACGCGCCATCTTCGTTTCAGTCACGTAATGTGTCCTTGCTGGTTCTGATGGTGGTGGTGGTGTGTGTTTGTGTGTGTGTGTGTGTGTGTGTATGTATGTATGTATGTATAATTCTGGAGCCACACGTTTCCACTTTCTTATCCCACTGACCGAAACACCATTCAAAAGACATGCAATTGGCAAAATGCCGGCCAGCATGGTTCGTAGTACGAAGTACCTGTCAATGGCGCACAACATGGGACAGTGGCAGACAGCAGCAAGCAGCAGATCTAGATTTCTCAGAGCAAGCATTCTTGAACTCAGGGTCAAGATCCAAACTGGCGTCACGAGAGCCATCTGCCGAGTTCTAAACCCCAAAAATGGAATGGATGACGAGTAGATATGAAAGCTGTATGCAACAAAACGAAGAGGAAGACCAAAAATGGAATGGATGACGAGTAGATATGGGTGACGTTCGGGTCGCAAGCTTAGTGTGATTTACAGTGCAGGGTGGCGCACAGGCAGCCTCTGAGCATTCACTGTTTTAGAGCAAGAGGCTGTACGAAGCGTTGACCGTCCTGTTTTATATTCCTGGGGAGGGTCTGTCGCGTCTACACCATCCCTTGGGAGGGTCTATTAGGTATAGACAATCTCTGGGGAGGGTCTGTCGCGTCTACACCATCCATTGGGAGGGTCTATTGAGTATAGACAATCCCTGGGAAGGGTCTGCCGCGTCTACACCATCCCTTGGGAGGGTCTATTGGGTATAGACAATCTCTGGGGAGGGTCTGTAGCGTCTACACCATCCATTGGGAGGGTCTATTGGGTATAGACAATCCCTGGGAAGGGTCTGCCGCGTCTACACCATCCCTTGGGAGGGTCTATTGGGTATAGACAATCCCTGGGGAGGGCCTGTCGCGTCTACATCACACCTTGGGAGGGTCTGTTGGGTATAGACAATCCCTGGGGAGGGTCTGTCAGGTCTACACCATCCATTGAGAGGGTCTGTCGCGTCTACACCTTCCCTGGGGAGGGTCTATTGGGTCTACTCCATCCCCAGGGAGGGTATTTCGGGTCTATACCATCCCTCGGAAGGGACTGTCAAGTCTACGCCATCCCTTAGGAGGGTCTGTCGAGCATACGCCATCCCTGGGGTAGGTATGTGATGTCTACACTGTCCTTTCTTATGATAACCTTATATATTACTGCTTGTGTGAATGAGAATTGAGTATTGGTGGAATGATCGACAGGGGAATACAGGAGTACTCGGATAAAAACCTGTCCCAGTGCCACTTGTTCCTCCACGAATGTCATATGCACTGGCCAGGGATTTAGCCCTGTTCTCCGATTAAGATGTAGGCGAATAACCGACTGTGCCATGGCACGGCCCTTTGATAATGCTAAGCAGTCGGCACTCGAAGTGTTTTGTTCATTACCCGGCTAATGATATTATCCAGCAGCAATCTACCTGTAAAGTTTGCCAGTGTGATGTCACGCACTGCGACTGTGCTATTGACACGGCCACCATCTGTGATAGGCTATTAGCCACAACGCTTCCGCCATCGTTAAGATTATCCGATAATAGTCTTAAATGCGTGTACTGAGCCTATCGTCTTATGGTGGAAAACGACGCCATCGGCCAGACAATCTTGACCTTAGTCCGGATCAGACGTGTTTCAAATGTACACTGGCCAGCTGCTGTGTAGCATTATCATTTGTGCCGCCGTCACAACACAGACAGGCTGGTTCTGCACTTGTGTCCAGTTCATTGCTCTTGACATCCCTCTGCGTCCTAGTCTGTGTTCAACAATTGCAGTTCGGTAAGTTCTGAGTCTTCTGCTTTTGTGTGAGGGAACTGCCATGACACGTCGCACTGGAAGCTGCTGGACAGGATGTGGAAGGACGCGGTGGCGACCCAGTTTCATTGTCTGGAGGGGACTGAGGAACAGCATGAAACACCTGAGTCTCGAACCCGTGAATTGCCGAACACAAGTACGATGCTGCAGTGCTCAGTTCGTGGCGCCTGTTTGATGCCGTGAACCGAATGTCTGTTAAACACCGATGTATTGAGCTTCTCATAGCAGACTTCTGGGATGTTACTGGTAAATAGTTACTGGCGTTTGGGAAATTTTATGTGCTGCCATCTTCAGTGTGAAGCATTCTTCGACAGATAGATAATGAAGTTGGGGGTAACACGTACCGCCGAAACGTCGGCACTTATTTACCGACATCCCAGAAGCATTGATTATGATACAGCGGTGTAGCTCAGAAAGTGTATCATATAGAACAGTGGGAATTAAAGTGTGGTCTGTGCACCCGTAGAGGTCCGCGATATCATTTTCGCGTTCCTGTTATGTATAAAAAAGGAGTTGAATGTTGCTAAAATTTTGCGAACTGTGTTCATCTGTAAAAATGGCGTAACGGAGTTTGGAATTTGACCAGCAGAACATACTATTTTTTTCTTCGGGTTTTTCCATATTTTAGTGTTAGTGCCATTACTGTTAAAATAATAGATTTTGTAATGAATTTTTATTTCACTTAAGAAAGAAGTTTACAGTTTATGTTTCTTGTTTGCATTATTTTGAACTTGGAAACTTAACGAGAGTTGCGATAATTTTGGCGACGGGGCGCCCAGAGTTAGTTTTTGTAAGGTGTCGGCGGTACCAGGAACGTTGATGGGAATTGATCTCGACCACCGGCCGGACGCCCAGATTTCCCTTCCCGGCGAGGACATAGTTCCTCATGACGTCGTCCAGAGAGGCTCCGGGGACCACGATGTGTAGCTGACCGTCAAGCAGCAGCTAGTGGGGACGTTAAGAAAGTGTGGAACTATGCTTCCACTTCCCCACACGTCTCCATCGCGTGTTACAGTGACGATGGGTGCTTAAGGCCTACCGTTTACTATTCGTACCGCCAGCTGTGCCACTCAAAATTCTACATGCTGTTTACATTCCATTTGTGTGTTTTGTGTGGCTGTAAGAAGAACCAGTACCTTTTGCCTCGTACATCATTAACATACTGGTTTTTATAACCGAAATGGAGAGTGCTTACTGCGCGGTACGCACTGAGTCCTTACATAAAACAGATACGATTCGTCGTTGTGGGTCGGGTAGCTCAGTCGGTATAGCGACTGACTACGGGCTGGACGGTCCGGGATCGAATCCCGGTGAGGACGAGATTTTCCGCCCGTCCAGACCGGCCCTGGGGCCCACCCAGCCTCCTGTAAAATAGTACCGGGTCTTTCCCGGGGGTAAAGTGCGGCCGAAGCGTGCTGCTGACCACTCACCCCCTTCTAATGCCGCGGTCATGGAAGAGTAGAGCTATACCTGTACCCACCCTCTGGGCCACACCGGGCCTGTAACGGGATCACTTTACCTTTTTACGATTCGTCATTGAAGGGTTGTTACCCGCTCGAACTTCACCCGAAGCATCAGCTGTGACTCACTGGTAGACGTAAGCAGTAACTCGGCACGTAGCGCCGATAAAGAGTTCTCGTGACGTCACTTTAAAACCAACACGACGCGAAATACGACGCAGCCGTGAGAACTGGTTTCGATCGGCGTTAACTGGATTTAAATGGGTCAACTGTAAAATCTTAGGATTTATTGCAACAGAACTGTTGATTTCGTTGTTTGTTGTTTGGCTAACGACTTAGTTGGCCAGCCGGCCACTGTTAATTTCTTGGCGCCTCCTTTCTTCCCCATACATGCTAATAACCATGACCCTTCATCCAAATATGTATGACAATTACGGTCTCTTATCGCAGACCACAAACTCTGTCCATTACAAATAGCAGCCCACTAATGCTCGTTAGGACTATAATCCCTCTTTATTTGCAGTTACACGCACCATTCAGTGCTGCAAGTCACTGTTAGATCAGTTGGCATGTAGCTAGCTCACAGTAACTGGTTATGCTTTACAGTTTTATATTCATAGTGTCATTCGCTGCTAATAGTAAAGGTAAACGCACAGGTACGGCTACACATGTGCCTCAGACTCACGCAAGGACGCTTTCAGTAAACGCGGAAGGAATTCTGCAGAAGTCGACGTTAATACGCAGGTGAATGAACACCGTCCTGTTCTGGCCGGGCACTTCTCGCAGAGAGGATCGTAGGGACACACTCTTCAAGGGGTTAGTGTGGGCCCTGTGTTTGGCCTGCGGGCCGTCTGGTCTATAGACAGTAAATTGTACGACTGCAGAGGGAGGAGCTAAAATTATAGAATTGCTTGTCACGTTCTGTTGCTCGGTGACGCAGGGCCACACGTGTTCACTTGGAACGAGTTTTTGGTCGACTTCGCTCTTCTGCGATTTTATGCGCCTTCGGTTGGTAGAGGTCAATTGAAATGTGATGGCACACGCGCAGAAACCAGATTTTGTGTTTCTGCGAAACGGAAGAGTCCATTTAAATCGGTGGGGGCGCCAGTTCAGTCGACTTCTGGCAGCCGAGTTGTGCGCATCAGCTTTTATTGTTGGTAGTAATGCTGGATACACCATGTTCCGAGGTAGTGTGAAGGGTACTGGCTACCCACTCCATTCGCCAGTTTCCCCTTCACTTTCCCTCCCTGTGTCACCATGTACCATCACATTTCAGCTGGAGTCTAGTTGCCTACCGACGCTTCTGGACGGCCTATCACAAGGCCTGACACCACCTACCAACCAATGCAGCACATCCCGGTAGATCCAAGGCCTTTCCCATACCGCGCAGGGAGCCTAAAATGTGTTATTGTTTATGGTTCCGTATAACATCCTTCAGTGCCAGTGGTCCAGACATGGATGGCACTTTGCTTGTCGCTCTCAATGTACAGTTTGCATGACGCTTGTTCAAAATTAACAGATCTGATAAAACTTAATATTCATCTTTAAACAACCAGGTTGATATTTCAATTTTAGCACTCTGTTCATGAAAAATATAAGTATTATATGAACACACAATGATAAATGCATTAAATTCACAGCATTTTGCAGAAAATACCCCAACAGGAGATTATGCAGCAAGTCTTCAAATACAGTAATTTCATTGCTGCCTAAATGTACAAAATGAATTTCAGTGAGTGTTTTTATGTGCTATTGCTACGTGAACGCAGGTCGCTTAAAGGTTACCGCTGTCATCTTTACTGTCATATTTATGTGTCGCAAACCGAGTCATCCAGACAAGCTGTCGCTCGGATAGCAGAAATCGTAAATTTGACTGTCACGGAGATTGGAATATACACGTGTTCACTGTTGTGTATGACACACAGCGTCGTGCGCAGTGACTGCATTGTCACGGTTCCTGTGGCGAAGCATCAACTCGCTGGTTTTACGAGAGTAAGAGTAAACAGTACGTGGGCCCGGTAGCTCAGTCGGTATAGCGATTGACTACGGGTTGGACGGTCCGGGATCGAATCCCGGTGGGTACGAGATTTTCCGTCCGTCCAGACCGGCCCTGGGGCCCACCCAGCCTCCTGTACAATGGGTAGCGGGTCTTTCCCGGGGGTAAAGTGCGGCCGGGGCGTGCTGTTGACCACTCACCCCCCTCTAGTGCCGCGGTTACGGAAGAGTAGAGCTATACCTCTACCCACCCTCTGGGCCACACCGGGCCTGTAACGGGATCACTTTAATTTTTTTTTTTTTGAGTAAGAGTATAGCCGAGACAGTGTTTACTGCGCAGTACGAACTGAATGTTTAAAAGTGATCCGCATTAGCTTTTGTCTTCTAAGGATTAATTCGCTACTATGGGACTTAACACTAGAAATAAGAAGATGCAAGCACCCTGTAAGATACCTTTGCTATGATGGCGGCCGCGCACAACTTGGCAATGTGGTGTACTCGCCGCAGATTAAACGCACGGGTCACATGAGTATTGGAACCCTGTCTGTTTAAAGTCTCCTGACAACACGGTTTACCGGACTTCACATTGCAACAATAAGGAGGGTGTTCCGCTTAATTGATAGAATTTCGTGTGGCGTGTCTAAGTGTGATTGTACAGCCTCGATAATGAGGAGGCCCCGGCCCACTGGGGGCAATTGCTGCGTGAAGCAAAGTGTCTGTGTTCGAATATGAAGACCCAGAACTGTGTGCCGACCCGTACACCCGTCCCGCTTTACCCTTACTTGTCAGCAGCCCCTTACCGCTGATGGCTTGTGTTCCAGGTTCGATAATGGCTCACGGGGACACGGAGGTGGCGAGGGACGATGTGACAGTTGTGACCATCATCTCCGCCACTAAGGACGGCGACGCGGACACAAAACAGAAACTGCATTCTGAACAAGGCAAGTCGAATCGCTGTGCAAATGTGGTACATGCTTTGAATACTGGTGTCAGAGTGTGAACCGCAGACTCACGGGTGTCGTCAATTTGTGGCCTGCATGTCTCTGATATTATTTCTGTCTTCTTATTAGAAGGACAAAATACTCTATTGAAAGTGTATAATGTGTTACAGAAACTGTGGTGCAGTACAGTGCGGATACTGCTGGGAAGAATACACAGTCTGTCCTGTAGGTTCTTCCTAACTGTAGTTCTGTCGCCATTACTGCTAGGAAAGACTTAGTTATTGCAATTAATTGTACGTTTGACCCAGTAACGACGTTGGGGCACCTGGTGGCGCAGTTGTTCATGGCACTGCGCTACAAGCCGGAAGGTGGCGGGTTCGATTCCCCCTGGTGTCACTGGAATTTTTCATCGACATAGTGCTTGCGACCGCACTATGGCCCTGGGGTTGACTGAGCTTCTAGTAGAAAAGAGTACGAGGAATATTTCTTGGGGGGTAAAGGCGGCCGGTGGGTAATGCTGACAATCTTACCACCTTCATGTGTTGACTGTCATGAAACCTGGGAGCCTTAAACTACTGGAACCCTCAGGGCCTGTCCAGGCCTGTAATGGGATTGCTTTAATTTCTACTTTATTTAAACCCAATAATGATGTTAAGGTTTAAATATGTTTCCTCCTTGTAATTTGTCCGAGCGTCTAAAACACTTCGGGCTTGGCATCCCCAGATTTAGTGAGCTTTTGTGAGGGGGTCGAGGCGCTGGAAATGTTGAGAAACCCTGACGTAGGCCAATTGAAAGGGGAGAGATACACCGAAGAAGAGGGGACAGCTGCTAGTGATCGGTGCATTTGCAAATCTGGGGTGGGGATTCTGCTTGCAATATACTGGAAGTGAAATTAATTATTACCACCGCAGCCAATTATCAACACTTTTATTTCAAACCGCTGTGACCTTTACAGCCAGGTGGTTATTGTACGTTGAGACGGAGTGTGTTTACTGCGCGGTACGACTGGATATTTATATACCGCCAGTTTAACATTCAGCAATTCTACGTTCTGCCCACACAGTGTATTTATGATTTTTGTGTGGATCTGAGAACAAACAGCGATTATTTCCCTATTCAACCTTAACTGACTGGTTTTTATAACCGAGTCGGAGTGTGTTTACTGCGCGGTACGGACTGGATCTTCATATACCGCCAATTTAACATTCAGCAATTCTACGTTCTGCCCACACAGTGTATTTATGATTTTTGTGAGGGTGTTTGAGAATATGGTGTTGAGGAGAATATTTGGACCTAGGAGGGACGAGGTAACAGGGGAATGGAGGAGACTGCATAACGAGGAGCTAAGTGATCTATACTCCTCACCCAATATTGTGCGGGTGATAAAATCTAGAAGAATGAGATGGGCTGGGCATGTGGCGCGCATGGGGGAGGAGAGGGGGGCGTATAGGGTCTTGGTGGGGAAACCGGAGGGAAAGAGACCACTGGGGAGACCTAGGCGTAGATGGGTGGATAATATTAG
>Ga0123354_10020255_pt1 | contig 10457 bp, 5 predicted proteins | sample TergutLab28metaG_2_FD_97872 | JGI IMG/M metagenome (GOLD analysis project Ga0123354, IMG submission 97872) | Labiotermes labralis P4 segment gut microbial communities from Petit-Saut dam, French Guiana - Lab288 P4 | ecosystem: Host-associated > Arthropoda: Insects > Digestive system > Gut ...
GTGAAATTTACGATTAGTTTGAAAATGTAATGTTTAGGTGCATTTTCAAAATTGCAAAAATGGATTATTAGCTTCATTATGTCTGCCTGGCTGTTCATCTGTCTGTCTGTCTGTGTGGAACAACTCAGCTCCCACTGGACACATTTTCATTAAACTCGAATATATCAAATTTAATGAGAATCTTTTGAAAATCTGTCAAAATAATTGGAGTTTCACTGAAGTGTGATAAGAATAGCTGATAGTATACATGAAAATGTTTGTATAGTTTTTAGAAAATCAAACTCAAAATTTCTTTGAATGAGAACTGTTTCAGACAGATTGTAGATAAAATGAAGAAGGAAAAAACATAACTTTTCCAAATCTTTTTCCAAAAATCATGCCATTTATGAGATAATTTGAGAGCCAGCCAAGTTACAATTTTTTTAAAAATTAATTAGCAATGAGAAAACATCGCCACACTGTTTCCGATGAGCTAATGCGCTGTCCCAGTTGGCGGTGGTCTAGGAGGCGTCCAGCGATGCCTCTTTAGTGTATCTCGTCAAATGTACATCTTCGTTTTAAGCGCCTGTTGTTTGGCATGTGCACTAGGGGTTCCATGAGAGGGTTTGGGTTCGAGTCCAGGGCGTGCGATGGGTAGCTGTCCGTTCCCGGAAAACCGTGTGGATGTATGGGATGTGTAGGTCGGAATGAAGTGTGTGATTGTAGACATACCATGGGGCATTGGTTATAGATCCGAGAAGTTTGGATTGGTGTTGCTGAATGACAGCTATGTTGGACTTAGAACACAACCCCATAGTTCTAATCCACACGTCCACACAGGTTTTAGCACCATTTTATAGATGAGAAGCTTGTTTTCCAACGATACGAGGGATGTTTTCCAATGAGCCAGTATATCTGGCGAGTTTTGAGATCGAGTTGCTTGCGGTTTGTTTTCACGTGGTCCTTCCAGGTTAGACGTTTATCAGAGTGAAGTCCGAGGTATTTAACCGTCTCTGCTTGGGGTACGACTGTGTGGCTGATATACAGTGGGGGGCAATGTCCTCGCCGGAGAGTGAATGTTAAGTGTGAGCACTTAGTCTCATTTGTCTTCAGTCTCCACTTCAGAGTCCAATTTTCGACAGTGCGCAGGTGACCTTGAAGATTGGCAGAAGCTAAGGTAGGACCTGAATGGGTTGTAGTGATAGCCGTTTCGTCCGCAAAGGTGCTGAGGATTGTTTTGTTGGATTGTGGGATATCGGCTGTGTATATGGTACATAATAACGGGCCAAAGATGCTTCCTTGGTGGACACCCGAAAGCATAGGAAATGGGGGTGAATTTCCGTTGTTGTATGTTGTCACTAAGTGTCTATTTTGTAAATATGATTTTAGGAGATTGAAGTATGCTGGGGGGAGGGTTTGTTTGATTTTTAGCAGGAGGCCCTGATGCCATACTTTATCAAACGCTTGGCTGACATCCAAAAAAATGGCTGAGCAATATTGTTGATCGTCCAATGCTTTGTTTATTATATCTGTGAGACGGTGACATTTTTGTATAGTAGAATGCGCTTTTCGGAAACCGAATTGATGCAGAGGTAACCGCCTGCATGTGACTTCATTGTAATGCTGGAAGTGACGCACAATGTCCGCTGCGTTCGGACGCAAATGTACCTGGCGGATTTTTGAACATTTACGCACAGTGATGTTATTCTAGCTATCAGATGCACGTCTGTTTCCACAGCATTGTCATGAATGTGGCTTATTAAGCGACCCCAACAAATTCTATCGTTCCTTGAAGTCAACTTTCCTTCAACAACTTCCGAGTGTGTTTCCAAACTGTTTATTCAAATGCCGTGTATATAATATATAGGAACTTTGCGCTAACTCCACAGCAACATAAAGAAGTTGTCAATTACTGAGATTGATAGGCGTGTGTATACGAACCAATTACACTCCATTAAATCAATCGAATATTCATGAATTAGTGCTTCCAAATGGCGGACCGTGGTAGCATAGTGGTTAAGATGCTACGCTACAAAACGGAAGGTCGCTGGTTCGATCCCAGGTTATGTCATTGGAATTTTTTTATTGACATAATTCTTCCGGCCACACTACGGCACTGGGGTCGACTACAGAAATGAGTACAAGGAGCATGTTCTGGGGTTAAAAAACAGCCGGAGCGTAAGGCTGACAACCTTACCACCATTCTGGGCCATTGTCACGTAATCTGGGAACCTTAACTACCTGGAAATCTCTGGGCAACTCGGGCCTGTAATGGGACTGATTTTACTGCGTCCAGATGTTGACTTACAGAAAACGTTTATTTTGGTCCCTATCTGAGCTACTATAGGACGGCTTTTGCTATATTGCCACTCGCCACACATGCATTACACACGGCGTCAATTTGGTTACGATCTACTGCGAATGATGGACAATTTGTTTATACAACATACCGCCTATTGGCCTATATTTGTGTTTCCATTCTTGTGATCTTCTTCAAAATTAACTTTGGGGCGGAAACGAGAATTTCACTGTTAATATGTGAGTGGGAGGAATGAGAAGTAGTGTCTGAATTTGAGCTGCTTCTGAACGAATATTATGAACGTGATAAGAAAGATATGAAATACTTTACAACCTGATATTTATTTAAAAAACCAATAACAATGTGTTTACCAAATCCCTGCATCAGGTGTCAGAATTCAGTAGGCACCTCACACAAAGAACCTTGAACTACGAATACAAATTAATTTTTTAACAGAAAAAAGTGTGGCAGGCCGGTATTTAATTAATGCCTGTCGCGCCGCTGTTGACGTGAGGACTGAGCGTCGCTTTGGTCGGGTCACTCTCGTCGCGTCGCGTTGTCTACAAGATACGCATTAAATACATGACGTGTCAGGCAGGTATTGGCCAGACACCTTAGGCGTCACTCACACTGCAACCCGAGCCGATTCGATTAGAACCGAACGTATTCGAACCGCCTGAGTTGTGCGCAGGTCTACTGACGCATCGGTTATACCTCTTCGACTATCCTGACAGCCTAATCCATTTCGATCGCTCCGCGTCGCTCTCGACGCGTCCTGACGCGTCGCTGTTGTCGTGAAGACTGAGCGTCGCCTTGGTCGGATCACTCGTCGCGTTCTTTGCGAGGTACGTATTAAATACATGACGTGTCGTGCACGGATTGGCCAGACGTCTTAGGCCTCATTCACACTGCTAGCCGAACAGAGCCGAACAAAACCGAACCGAACCGATTCGGCTTGGAAAACAAACCTACGTTAAGAAATGGAAGCATTCACAGTATCGCCGAACCGAACCGGACTGAGCCTGACCGAGCGTGTTCACTGACTGATGTTTTGTTAGTCACAAGATTTTAATAAAACACAGAACTGCTGAATTTTTTTTAGGAAAATGAGTTTTTTAAGCGTCCATTTGTACTAGCATCTCAGAGTAGTTGGGGAGGTTAAATAACCTACATGCGAAACGACAGGTACAAATCAGTTCCTTTACAATTGGCAACAGCGTATTCCTGCCGAATATGGCAGAAAGGTCGCCTCTGTTACTACGTTGCCATGTTGTCATAAGGTATCGTTGAATGGCTTTCCAAACATCAGCACTTATAAATTATTTTTTCTGTATCGTGGCTAGAAGCAGACTGACTGATGTGGCAACAAGGGCGATTAAAGACTGTGAGAGAGCAAGCACAGCGTAGTGATGTGCACTGTTGCCTGTTCAGGTGCAACGACTGACATGATCCAGTAGACCAGCACCAAATATTCAAAACAAAGTGTGCAGCTAAATATTCATCTGTGCTTCTCAAAATAAAAGTGCCAGAGCCGTGAAATACAGCTCCACTGTACAGCCGAAATGCGTAAATATGAATTGTATACACACATACATTCATATATTCACACATACAAACTCAGACGCAGATAACACACGCGCAGACATTCACGCATGCTTTTATACATATGGATATGGATGCACGCATGCACAAACACACACACACACAACACTCTATCCACTCATCCATACATGTAAAGTTAGAAGTAAAGCTAAAGTTCAGCATGAAACAGGCCACGAAAGTCTGGATGGGTGTTAGTTCTACTCTTTCTTTAACCTTAGCGCTAGAAGGTGTGGGTGGTCAACGTCACGCCCCGGCCGCCTTACCCCCCGGAAATACTCGGTACTCATTGTATAGGAGGCTGGGTGGGCCCCAGCGCCGATCTGAACGGGTGCGGAAAATCTCGTCAATTTCCACACGTGTACATAAACACACACACATAAATAATGCCACTACTAACAGAATATTACAACAACACATGTTTACAAGATATAACAGTAAATATATACGTCTCCACCTCACCACTGCATATAGGCCCAGCACAGGTATTCTGTACTTCCCACTGTCGGTACCAGATAGGGGGGACAGGTTTAGACGACACAAAATGCAATAAACTTTCTGTCACTATAAACTCGTCCATAGCAGTGACAATTCGCTTCTCACTTAATTACTTCCTAACACTAAATATTGGCCATTCTGAAGGTTTAGATAATCACTGTAGCTAATTTTTTCGGCTAGTGTTAGCCAATCTGTTGGATATTCATAGACACTGTTGCTATATGTTTCGACTAGAGTTAGCCATTGTGTAGCCTATTAATGGCGACTGTGGCTACATGTTTCGGCTAGTGTTTGCCATTCTGTAGCTCATTGATAAGGACAGAAGCTACATGTTTCGGTAGTGTTGGCCATTCTGTAGCTTATTGATAGCGTCTGTGGCTATATGATTCAGCTATTGTTGGTCACTCTGTAGCCTATTAATAACGTCTGTGTGTATATGTTTTGCTAGTGTTAGGCATTCTGTATTCTATTGATAACAACTGTGGCTACATGTTTCGACTAATGTTAGCCATTCTGTAGCATGCTGATAGCCATTATGGCGACATGGTGTGGCTATTGTTAGCCATTCTGAAGAACATTGATGACGATTGTGGCTACAGGTTTCGCCTAAAAGTAGCCATTTTTTAGGCTTTTGATAATTATGTGGCCACATGTTTCGGCTAGTGTTAGCTATTCTGTAGCTTATTGTTTGCGACTCTGGCTACATGTTTCGGCTAGTGTTCGCCGTTCTGTAGGCTAATGACAGCGACTGTGGCTACATGTTTCGACTAGTGTTACCCATTCTGTATGCTATTGATAGCGACTGTGGCTACATGTTTCGACTAGTGTTATCCATTCTGAATTCTATTGATAGCGAATGTGGCTACATGTTTCGACTAGTGTTATCCATTCTGTATGCTATTGGTAGCGACTGTGGCTACATGTTTCGACTAGTGTTATCCATTCTGTATGCTGTTGATAGCGACTGTGGCTACATGTTTCGACTAGTGTTATCCATTGTGTATGCTACTTATAGCGACTGTGGCTACATGTTTCGACTAGTGTTATCCATTCTGTATGCTATTGATAGCGACTGTGGCTACATATTTCGACTAGTGTTATCCATTCTATATGCTATTCATAGCGACTGTGGCTACATGTTTCGACTAGTGTTATCCATTCTGTGGAATTTAATAGCGACTGTGGCTATATGTGTCGACTAGTGTTAGCCATTCTGTAGCAGATTGATAGCGAATGTGGATACATGTTTCGACTAGTATAATCCATTCTGTAGGCTTTCATAGCTACTGTGGCTAAATCTTTCAGGTTGGGTTAGCCATTCTGTATCGTATTGATAAATACTATGACTACATGTTTCGGGTAGATTTAGCCAATCTGTAGGCTATTGAAAGCACCTGCGGCTACATGTTTTGGCTAATATTGGCCATTCTGTTGCCTACTGATAATGGCCCAGGCTACCTGATATGGATTGTCCTTGCAATTCCGTAGATTATTGATAAGAACAGTGCCTACTTGTTTGGTCTATTGTTAGGCATTCTCATGCCCTTTGATATCGACTGAGGCTACATGTCTAGGCAAGTTTTAGCCATTCTGTACGCTAATATAGCGACTGTGGCTACATGCTTCGACTGTGTTAATCATTCTCTATCATTTTGATTGCGACTGAAGTTACATGTATCGGCTAATGGTACCCATTCTGTAGCCTATTGATGGCGTCTGTAACTTCATGTTTCGGCTAGTGTTAGCCATTTTGTAGGTTTTGATAGCGACTGTGAATTACATGTTTCGGCTAGTGTTAGCTATTCTATAGCCTCTTGATAGCCAATGTGACTACATGTTTCGGCTAGTAATAGCCATTCTGTAGCTTAGTGATTGCAACTGTGAATTCATATTTCAGTTAGTATTAGACATTCTGTAGCCTTTTGATAGCATCTCTGACTATACACTTCGACTAGTGTTAGCCATTCTGCAGCCTATTTATAGCGACTGTGACTACATGTTTCGGCTAGTGTTAGCCATTCTGTAGGTTTTGATAGCTACTGTGGGTACACGTTTCGGTTAAAATAAGCTGTCCTCTAGCCTGTTGATTGCGACTGTGACTACATCTTTCGGTTAGTATTAGCCATTCTGTAGCATTTTGATAGCGAATGTAACAACATGTTCCGGCTAGTGTTAGCCATTCTGTAGCGTACTGATAGCGACTGTGACTACATGTTTTGGCTAGTGTTCACCATTCTGTAGGTATTGATAGAGACTCTGACTACATGTTTCGTTTAGTGTTGGATATTCTATAGCCTGTTGATAGTGACTGTGACGACATGATACGGTTAGTGTTAGCCACTCTGTAGCCTATTGATAGCGACTGCGAATACATGTTTCGGCTAGTGTTAGCCATTCTGTAGCCTATTGATAGCGACTGTGAATAAATGTTTCGGCTAGAGTTAACCATTGTGTAGCCTATCGATAGCGATTGCAGCTACATGTTTCGGCTAGTGTTAGCCGTTCTGTAGCGTATTGTTAGCGTTTTGACTATATGTTTCGGGTAGTGTTAGCCTTTCGTTACGTTTTCATAGCGACTGTGACTACATGTTTCGGCTTGTGTTAGCTATACTGAAGCCTGTTGATAGCGACTGTTACTACACGTTTGGGTTAGTATTAGCCATAATGTAGCCTGTTGATAGTGTCTGTTATTACATGTTTCAACTAGTGTTAGCCATTCTGTAGCTTACTGATAGCTACTTTACTACGTATTTCGGTAAGTATTAGCCATTCTGTAGTATGTTGATAGCGACTGTGACTACATGTTTCGACTAGTGTTAGTCATTTTTTTAGCCTATTAATGCCGAATGTGACAACATATTTCGGTTAATATTTGCTATTCTGTATCCTGCTGATAGTGACTGTGAACACATGTTTCGATTAGTGTTAGACTTTCTGTAGCCTATTAATAGCGACTGCGTCTACATGATTCGCCTATTGTTAGCCATTCTGTTACCTATTGATAGCGACTGTGATTACACTTTTTGCCTAGTTTCATCCAATCTGTAAGTTTTGATAGCGACTGTGATGCGTGTTTCCGTGTGCGTTAGCTATTCTGTAGGCTGTTGATAGCGACTGTGACTACATGTTTAGGCTAAGATTAGCCCTTCTGTAGGATTTGATAGCGACTGTGGTGCGTGTTTCGGCTAGTGTTAGCTATTCTGTAGCCTTTTCATAGTGACTGTTACTACATGTTTCATCTAGTGTTACAAATTCTATACCTTAATGATAGCGTCTTTGAATACATGTTTCGGTTAATATTCGCCATTCTGTAGCCGGTTTATAGCGGCTGTGACTACATGTTTCGGGTAGTGATGGCCGTTGTGTAGCCTATTAAGAACGACTGGAGTACATGTTTTGGCTATTGTTCGCCATTCTATTGGTTTTGATATAATCTGTGACTTCATGTTTCGGCTAGCGTTAGCTGTTCCATAGCTTGTTTACAGAGACCGTTACTACATGTTTCGAGTACTGTTAATTATTATTTTTCCTATTGATAGCGACTTTGAATAAATGTTTCGGCTAATGTTAACCACTCTGTAACCTATTGATAGCGACAGCAGCTACAATTTTCGGGTAGTGTTAGCTATTCTATATCATATTGATAGCGACTGTGACAACATGTTTCGGTTAGTATTAGCCATTCTGTAGCCTATTGATAGCAACTGTGTCTACATTTTTCGGTTAGTATTAGCCATTCTGTAGCTTATTGATAGCGACTGTAATTCATGTTTCGGCTAATATACGCCATTCTATACATTTTGATACAGACTGTGACGACATGTTTCGGCTAGTGTTAGCTATTCCATAGCTTGTTTACAGTGACCGTGACTAAATGTATCGGCTAGTGTTAGCCATTCTATAACCTATTAATAGCAACTGTGATAACATTTTTAGGCTAATGTTAGCTATTCTGTGGCATATTGATAGCGACTTCAGCTACATGTGTCGTCAGGTGTTAGCCATTCTGTAGCCTATAGTTTGCGACTGTGACTTCATATTTCGCGTAGTGTTAGTCATTCTGTAGCCTATTGATAACTACTGTGACTACATGTTTCTGTTTGTGTTAGCCATTCTTTGCTTATTGATAGCGACTGTGACTACATGATTCGGCTAGTTTTAGCCACTCTGTAGGTTATTGATAACGACTGGGACTACATGTTTCGCCTAGTGTTAGCTATTCTACAGGCTGTTAATTGTGACTGTGACCACATTTTTCCCCTAGTGTTAGCAATTCTCTAGCTCATAGATAGCGACAGTGACAACATGTTTCGCCTAGTGTTAGCCGTTCTGTAGCCTATTGATAGCGACTGTGAATATATGTTTCGACTAGTGTTAGCTTTTCTAAGGCCTCTTGATAGCGAATGTGACTACATGTTTCGCATAGATTTAGCAATTATTTAGCATGTTGATAGCGACTGTTATGACATGTTTCGGCTAGTGTTAGCTATTCTGTAGCCTGTTGATAGCGACTGTGATTACATGTTTCGGCTAGTGTTAGCCATTCTGTAGGCTATTGATAATGACTGGGAAAAAATGTTTCGAATAGTGTTGGCTAATCTGTAGCTTAATGATAGCGACTGTGACTACTTGTTTCGGTTACTATTAGCCATTCTGTTGCCTATTCATAGCGACTGTGACAAAATATTTCGTCTAGTTTTAGCCATTCTGTAGGCTTGTGATAACGACTGGGAATATGTATATGTTGCGACTAATGTTGCATATTCTGTAGCTTATTGATAGCGACTGTTACTACATGTTTCAGCTAGTTTTAGCCATTCAGTTGCCTATTGATGGCATCTGTGATTTCATGGTTTTTTCTAGTTTTTATCATTCTGTTGTTTTTTATGACGACTGCGACTACTTGTTTCGGCTAGTGTTAGCTATTCTGTAGGTTTTGATAACGTCTCTGAATACGTGTTTTGGCTAGTGTTAGCTAATCTGAAGGCAATTGATAGAACCCCTGTCTACATGTTTAGGATAGTGTTAGCCATTCTGTAGCCTATTGATAGCTACTGTGACTACATGTTTCGACTTGCGTTAGCTATTCTGTAGTTAGCTCTCCTGTAGCCTGTTGATTGCGACTGTGACTACATGTTTTTTTAATATTAACCATTATGTACCATGTTGATAGCGAATGTGGCAACATGTTTCGGCTAGTATAAGCCATTCTGTAGCCTACTGATAGCGACTGTGACTACATATTTCGGCTAGTGTTCACCATTCTGTAGCTTTTGATAGAGACTGTGAACACATGTATCAGTAAGCTATTCTAAAGCATGTTGATAGTGACTGTGACGACATGTTTCGTTTAGTGTTAACCATTCTTTAGACTACTGATAGGGACTGCGAATACATGTTTCGGTTAGTTTTAGCCCTTCTGTAGCCTATTGATAGCGACTGCAGCTACATGTTTCGGCTAGTTCTAGCCGTTCTCTAGCCTATTGTTAGCTACTTTGAATACATGTTTCGGCTAGTGTTAGCCATTCTGTAGGTTTTCATAGGGACTGTGACTACATGTTTCGGCTTGTGTTAGCCATTTTTTAGCCTATTGATACCGAATGTGACAACATATTTCGGTTAGTATTAGCTATTCTGTATCCTGTTGATAGTGACTGTGAACAAATATTTCGGTTAGTGTTAGCCTTTCTGTAGCCTATTGATAGCGACTGCATCTACATGATTCGCCTATTGTTAGCCATTCTTTTACTTATAGATAACGACTGTGATTACACTTTTTTGTCTACTTTCATCCATGCTGTAGGGTTTGATGGCGACTGGTACTACATGTTTCGGCTAGTGTTAGCTATACTGTAGCATGTTGATAGCGACTGTAAATACATGTGTCTGCTAGTGTTAGCCTCTCTATAGGATTTGATAGCGAAGGTGATGCGTGTTTCGGTTAGTGTTAGCTATTCTGTAGGCAGTTGATAGCGACTGTGACTACTTGTTTCGGCTAGTGTTAGCCATTCTGTAGGATTTGATAGCGAATATGATGCGTGTTTCGGCTAGTGTTAGCTATTCTATAGGCAGTTGATAGCGA
>Ga0123354_10020256_pt1 | contig 10457 bp, 5 predicted proteins | sample TergutLab28metaG_2_FD_97872 | JGI IMG/M metagenome (GOLD analysis project Ga0123354, IMG submission 97872) | Labiotermes labralis P4 segment gut microbial communities from Petit-Saut dam, French Guiana - Lab288 P4 | ecosystem: Host-associated > Arthropoda: Insects > Digestive system > Gut ...
GGTCATCTCGCGGCAGAGCGCGGCCTCGCGGTTACCCATGATGGCGGCGAGATCAGCGAGACAGTCGGCGACACGGTTGCCGGACTCAAACAGCACCAGGCTGGCGTCGATGCTGGCGAGTTCTTCGAGGCGGGCGCGGCGCGCTCCGGCTTTGGCCGGCAGAAAGCCGTCGAAGAAAAAACGGTCGGTGGGCAGACCGGCAACGCTGAGCGCCGCCAGCACGGCGGAGGGACCCGGCAATGCCGACACCGCATGTCCAGCCTCGGCGCAGGCACGGACCAGTTTGAAACCCGGGTCGGAAATCAGCGGCGTGCCGGCGTCGGAGACCAGAGCGATCGCCGCTCCGCTGGCCAGCGCCGCGAGCAGTTTTGGTCGCATCTGGGCGGCGTTGTGCTCGTGATAGGGCATCAGGCGGGAGCGGATGGCGTAATGTTCGGTCAGGCGCCGGGTCACCCTGGTGTCTTCGCAGGCGATGATGTCAACGCTGGCCAAAATGCGCAGCGCCCGCAAGGTGATATCGTCGAGATTGCCGATCGGGGTGGCCACCAGATAGAGTCCCGATGTCGCCGCCGTGGTGGCAAAGTGCGTGGAACCAATGGAAAAGCCCGGCGCGGGCGCAAGAGAGGGGTCTTTGCTCTGGTCGTTGGCTTCCATCGCACCTATGTAAGGGGACGGCTGCGTTCGTGCCATATCTGGTGGCAATTTCGCCAGTGAACCATATTCGGAATTGCGTTATTCTGAACCGCCGGTCGAAGATAAGCCGCATTCACTGTGCTTGAGTGCGATCGGGAAAAATGGTTGACCCTTCGTTGGGCAGGACATCAAAAAGAGCCGCCATGGTGAATCGGAACAATCCTGGGCATTTCCCTTCAGCAACGCGGCGGACAGCGCTTGGATTGCTGCTCGGCGCCCCATTGTTGTCAGGCTGCAGCACCGTCCAGAATTTTCTCGGCGGCGATTCTTCTTCCAATCCTGATCAACCCACTCCCGGCGGTCCGCCGGTGCAGGGCGCGGTGATCGGGCAAGGCCAGATCAAAATCGGCCTGATCCTGCCGTTGTCGGCGGCTGGCAGTGCCGGGCAGGCCGGGATGTCAATGCGCAATGCCGCCGAACTGGCGCTGAGCGAGTTTTCCACCGCCAATATCCAGCTTCTGGTCAAGGACGATGCCGCCACCGCGCAGGGCGCGCAGCAGGCGGCGCAGCAGGCGGTATCCGAGGGGGCCAGCCTCATCCTCGGACCGGTGTTTTCCCAGATGGTGCCGCAGGTGGCGCAGGTGACGCGCGGCCGCGGCATTCCGGTGATCTCCTTTTCAACCGATTCCAGCGTTGCTGGCCACGACGTCTATCTCCTGAGCTTCATGCCGGAGTCCGATGTCAAACGTATCGTTGATTATTCCGCCAGCATCGGCAAACGCTCCTTTGCCGCGCTCGCCCCCAACACCGCCTATGGCAATGTGGTGGAAGCGGAGTTCAGGACCGCGGTTCCCCGTCACGCCGGACGGGTCGTTATCTTCGAAAAATACAATGCCAGCGATCGCTCAGGCCCGGCATCCACGGTGGCGCAGTCTATCGGCAGTGCTGACGCCCTGTTCATCGGCGATGGCGGCGAGGGTGTGGTGGCCGTGACCGATGCGCTCAAGGCAGCAGGGGTCAATCTGGCCAATATCCAGCTTCTCGGCACCGGACAGTGGGACGACCCGCGTATTTTTGCCGCTCCAGCTCTGAGAGGCGGACTTTATGCCGCGCCTGATCCGGCCGGTTTCAAGTCCTTTGCGACACGCTACCGCGCCAAATACAGCACCGACCCGGTGCGGACCGCCACCCTGGTCTATGATGCAGTGGCGCTGGTGGCGGCGCTGGCGCGCGTCGAGGGAACGCAGCATTTCGCCGCCGACGTGCTGACCAATCCTTCGGGTTTCACCGGAATCGATGGTCTGTTCCGCTTCCGCAAAGACGGCAGCAACGAGCGCGGCCTTGCGGTGATGAAAGTCGTTGCTGAGGGTGGTGTCCTGGTTGGAGCTTCGCCCAAATCCTTCGGATAATTGAGCCTTTACGTCGCCTGCGAAACGGGGAAGCCAAAGGTGGCTCGCACGAGATAGTCGTGCCCGCGATAATGGCACCGAGCCTGTAAAGCCTGGGATGTGAGGCGCCGGACAGCGCTCTCAGCTCATGTTTTGAGCGACCGGCAATCCCATGATCGTCGCTGCGCTCCGCCGCTTCACCTTCCGCAGAGATGTTCCTGAGATCCGGCTCGATGCGTCGTCCGGTTTGCTCGGGAAAATACCCTCCGAGTCGCGCCTTTCCCTGAGGACCAGTATGAAGCAGGGGATTGGGTTCCTCCGTCTTGGCGACTCGTGCGCAGATCCGCCAAGGACGATCGAGGTCTTGTCCCCCGAATTGTCGGCGAATTGTCGGGCGGGCGCGTTCTGGTAAGGCGCGGGTCGTCAGGAGCCGATGCGGATTGCGCTTCGTGAATGGTTTGGCCCGAGAGCACGCACCGCGCCATGCGGTGTCGGAGGAAATTGAGTGCCAATAGTTGCAAAGCGGAAAGGCTGATGCTTCAGGCGCCGGACCGTCAGAGAACGTCTTGACGGTAAGCAGCCCATCGGTCAAGGCTTGTCGAATTCCCTGATCGGGCCAATCAGCCCCAAGTGACGTTATCAACCCGAATATTGTCGTGATTGGCTTGCCCGTATCGCATCGCTTGATGACGGTTACCGCTGTTAAAAGACCGAGGTCAAAATGAATGCCGTCGAGATTGAAGAAGCCATTTCCGATCTCGCCGAGCAGCCCTTCGATCCTGCCGAGTTCCCTTACCTGTTCCTGCAAGCCTTTGACAATAAAGAAACAACCATCAAGCGCCTGCGCAAGGGCGACTCGAACAAATCGGACATTGGCGGCGTTCTCCAGGCAAACAATATCCACATTGCTGTCGCCCAGCCCGGCGAAGTCTCAAAGACCTTTGCCGCGCTCAAAGCCAGCCCGGCGACCTCGCGCTGGAAGGCAAAATATATCGTAGCGACTGACGGGGACACCTTCGAGGGGGAGGAGCTCGTGTCAGGCGAGCCAGTCTCCTGCCGCTATGTCGATTTTCCCAACCATTTCGGCGTCTTTCTTGGCCTTGCCGGGATAACCACCGTCAAGGCAATCCGTGAAAGCACCTTCGATATCCGGGCCACGCGCCACCTGAACAAGCTCTACATTGAGCTGCTGAAGGATAACCCCAAATGGGGTGAAGACGAGCGCCGCCATGATATGAACCATTTCATGGCACGCTTGATCTTCTGCTTTTTTGCAGAGGATACAGAGATTTTCCGCAAGCCGGGGTTGTTCACCTCGACCATTGAGGAGATGAGTGACGCCACGAACACGCATGAGGTGATTGGCAAGTTATTTCATGCAATGAACACGGAGCACCAGGATCGCGCGGCAGCCCGTATCCCGCGCTGGGCCGACCAGTTCCCCTATGTGAACGGCGGCTTGTTTTCCGGAAGTATGGATGTGCCGCGCTTCAACAGGATCGCGCGCAGCTACCTGTTCCGTATTGGTGGTCTTGACTGGAAAAAGATCAATCCGGACATTTTCGGATCAATGATCCAGGCGATCACCGAGGACGATGAGCGCGGTGCGCTCGGCATGCATTACACCAGCGTGCCGAACATCTTGAAAGTGCTGAACCCGCTGTTTCTGGATGACCTACGGCAGCAGCTTGAGGAGGCGGGCGGCAATGCGCGCAAGCTCTTGAACCTGCGCAACCGCATAGTGAAAATCAGAGTGTTCGATCCGGCCTGCGGTTCGGGAAATTTCCTCGTGATCGCCTACAAAAACATGCGCGAGATCGAGGCCGAGATCAACAAGCGGCGCGGTGAACCGAACAGGCGGACAGAAATCCCAAAGACCAACTTTCGTGGTATCGAACTGCGTAACTTTGCTGCCGAAATCGCCCGTTTGGCACTGATCATCGCTGAATTTCAATGCGACGTTCTCCATATCGGCCAGAAAGAAGCCATGGAGTTCTTTCTGCCGCTAGCAACAGAGAACTGGATCACCTGCGACAACGCCCTGCGCCGCGATTGGTTGAGCATTTGCCCGCCTTCAGGAACCGAAGTAAGAGATCGGTCCGAGACTCTGTTCGACGCACCAAAGCAAGCACAGGTCAATTTCGAGAATGAAGGCGGCGAGACGTATATCTGCGGAAATCCGCCTTACCTGGGATCAACTTGGCAGAGTGACAGCCAGAAAGCCGATCTAAAGGCCATCTTTGATGGCCGCACGAAAAGTTGGAAGTCCCTCGACTACGTTGCTGGGTGGTTCATGAAGGCCGCTGAATATGGGACTCAGACGAATGCGGCTGCAGCATTTGTGGCGACCAACTCAATATGCCAGGGCCAGCAAGTCCCGATCCTGTGGCCGCTCGTTTTCAAGACTGGACACAAAATTGTATTTGCATACACGTCATTTAAGTGGGCGAACCTCGCGAGCAATAAGGCTGGTGTTACGGTTGTAATCGTTGGAATCTCTCGGCGACCTAACCGGTTGCGCTCACTTTTCTCAGTCACGGATGGAGGCGTCAATGTCAAACAGGTTGATCACATCAATGCCTATCTCGTAGATGGAGTGGATATTGTCGTTGAGAAACAGAGGAAGGCAAATCCGTCAGTTTCGCGCATGGACTTTGGTAACAAACCGGTTGATGGCGGATATTTGTTGCTTACTTCAACCGAAGTTGAAAATCTTAATTTGACACCGAACCAGCGAACGCGGTTCATCCGACGTATCTATGGCTCGGCTGAGTTTATTCGAGGTGTGGAGCGATATTGTCTTTGGATCGAGAACGAAAATCTCGATGAAGCGGTGCAAATCCCTGGTGTTCGGCAACGTGTCGAGGGAGTTCGGTCAACGCGACTTGCTAGCCCAGACAAGAGTGCCCACGAGCTGGCTACTCGTGCCCACCAGATGAGGGAGATGAACATTGGTCTGACGCACACGATTTGTGTGGCTGCTATTTCTTCGGAGAATCGTCCCTACCTTCCTTGCGGTCTATTGGCGTCTGACCAAGTAGTTACGAACAAAATGTATGCGCTTTATGATGCTCCGCTCTGGAACATGGCTGTGATTGCCTCACGTCTTCATTGGGTTTGGATCGGCGCAGTTTGTGTGCGGATGCGAACGGATTTCTCCTATTCGAACACTTTAGGCTGGAACACCTTTCCAGTTCCGACACTCACCGACAAGCAAAAGGCTGACCTGACGCGCTGCGCCGAAGATATCCTGTTGACGCGGGAGGAGCATTTTCCGGCGACTATTGCCGATCTTTATGATCCAGAGACGATGCCTAGGGATTTGCAGGAGGCCCACGAGCGGAACGATGAAGTGGTGGAGCGTATCTTTATTGGCCGTCGTTTTCGCAACGATACTGAGCGGCTGGGAAAGTTGTTTGATCTTTACGGGAAGATGACGGCAGTGACGGGCGCGAGCAAATAGAAGAGGGGCAGGAAGCGTGGCTGAAGAGGCAAACTCAATTCCATCAGTTTCGGTGTCCTACGCGCAGGACGGCAGATCTACAAGAGCCAACGCGCTCGGCATGCGGCCGATGCAGGAACGTGCCTATGAGAAGCGTGGTGAGCAATACCTGCTGATCAAGTCACCGCCTGCGTCCGGTAAGAGTCGTGCCCTGATGTTCATTGCGCTCGACAAGCTTGCCAACCAGGGGCTCAAGCAGGCCATCATCGTCGTGCCGGAGAAATCGATTGGCGCGAGCTTCAATGATGAGCCACTGAGTAAGTTTGGATTTTGGGCCGATTGGATCGTTGCGCCCAAATGGAACCTGTGCAATGCGCCCGGCAATGAGAGTGGTGGGAAGGTCAATTCCCTCGGCACATTCCTGGAAAGTGACGACAGGGTCCTGGTATGCACTCATGCGACCTTCCGCTTTGCCGTGGAAAAGTTCGGTTTCGAAAAATTCGATGACCGGCTGATCGCGGTTGACGAGTTTCACCATGTCTCCGCCAACCCGGATAACAAGCTTGGACTGCATCTCACCGAGTTGATTGCTCGAGACAAGGTGCATATTGTTGCCATGACCGGAAGCTATTTCCGAGGCGATTCGGAAGCTGTTCTGTCGCCACAGGATGAGACCAGGTTTGAGAGTGTAACCTATACATATTTTGAGCAGCTGAACGGTTATGAATATCTCAAGCGGCTGGACATCGGGTATTTCTTCTATTGCGGTTCCTATGTCGACGACATCATGTCGGTGCTCAACCCCGCCGAAAAGACGATCATCCACATCCCCAACGTCAATGCGCGCGAGAGCACGAAGGACAAGCTCAAAGAAGTTGAGAACATTATCGAGGCTCTTGGTCAGTGGGAAGGGCGTGACGCTGTGACCGGCTTTGATCTGGTCAAGGCGCGCCACGGGAAGATCATACGGATTGCCAACCTGGTCGATGACGACCCGGTTAAGCGGGATAAGGTATCCGGCGCGCTGAAAGACCCCGCCCAGAAATTCAATCGTGATCATGTCGACATCATCATTGCCCTTGGCATGGCGAAGGAGGGGTTTGACTGGATCTGGTGCGAGCACGCTCTGACCATCGGTTATCGCGCCAGCCTGACGGAGATCGTGCAGATCATCGGTCGCGCCACGCGCGACGCGCCGGGCAAGACTCGGGCCAGGTTCACGAACCTCATTGCCGAACCGGACGCGTCATCGGAAATTGTGACCGATGCGGTAAATGACACGCTGAAAGCGATTGCCGCCAGTTTGTTGATGGAACAGGTGCTGGCGCCGCGCTTTAATTTCACGCCGAAGAAGGCGGAGAGCGGCCCGGAGCCCGGCTTCGATTATGGTGAGGAAGGGTACCAGAAGGACAGGACGAATGTCGGCGTCAACCGGGAAACCGGGGAAATCCACGTGGAAATCAAGGGCTTGGCCGAGCCGAAGAGCCAGGAAGCCATTCGCATCTGCCGCGATGATCTGAACGAGGTCATCGAGGCTTTCGTCAAGGATAAACCGACGATCGAAAAGGGCATTTTCGCCGAGGATCTGATTCCAGAAGAAATGACCCAGGTCGCGCTTGGGAAGATCATCAAGGACAAGTATCCGCAACTGGATGACGACGACCGGGAGGCGGTGCGCCAACACACCATTGCCGCGCTCAACACCACGCAACAGGCTGTAAAGCTTGTGAACGAAGGGGCAGTCGGCAACACCGCGATGATTGATGGGGTGCGCAAGTTTGCCATGGACGTGCGGGACCTCGACATCGACTTGATTGACGGGATCAACCCGTTCGGGAATGCCTATTCCATTCTTGCCAGAACCATGGACGCGGAAAGCCTGAGACAGGTCCAGGAGGCGATTACGGCCAAGCGCACCAAGCTTTCACCTGAGGAAGCCAAAGAGCTGGCGGGGCGTGCCCTCAAATTCAAGAGAGAGCGTGGCCGTCTCCCGGCGATCACATCGAACGATCCGTGGGAGAGGAGAATGGCCGAAGGAGCCATTGCTTTCATGCGCTACGACAAGGAGGGCCGGTATTGAATGATCTTGATGAACTCCGTGCTGGACTGGAGGACTTCGCCGTTCCGGAGAAGGCCAGCGGGCGTTCGGCGCGGCAGGAACGCATCATTGCCGGCTTCGAGGAAATCCAGCGCTTCTGGGAGAAGCACAGGCGTACCCCGCAGCAGGGCGCGGATCGCGATATTTTCGAGCGGCTATATGCTGTTCGTCTTGGTCGCTTGCGTGCGCTGGAGGAGTGCCGCGCGCTGCTGCTGCCGTTCGATAACCAGGGTCTGCTTGGCGATCCGGCCCCGACAGAGAAGGAACCGGACGCTGACGAACTGCTCGCGGAACTGAGAGGCATAGGCGGGGCGCACGATATCACGGATTTACGGCATGTCCGTTCTGCCGCTGACAAGCGCGCTGCCGAGGAAATCGCCGACCGCCAGAAATGCGAGGATTTCGACAGCTTCAAGCCGGTATTTGCCCAGGTGCAGAAGGATCTGAAAAGTGGCGTGCGTGTGAGCCGGCCATTTGTCAAAGATTCGGGTTTCCTCAAAGCCGAGGTCAAGGCGGGGCAGTTTTTCATACTTGGCGGCCAGATCGCTTATGTCGCTGAGGTTGGGGAGGCGTTCAAGGCGCCAAACGGAGAGACCGATGCTCGATTGAGGGTAATCTATTCCAATGGAACCGAGAGCGACCTGTTGCTGCGATCCTTACAGCGCGCCCTCTACAAGGATGAGGCAGGACGGCGCATCACCGATCCTGACCCGGGTCCGCTCTTTGCCAGTGAGGCGGAGGAGGACGATCCGTCAAGTGGCGTGATTTATGTGCTTCGGTCGAAGTCTGACGCCCCGGCCGTAGCCGCGAACCGGGACATTTTGCACAAGATCGGCGTCACGGGCAGGGATGTGGAGAAGCGGATCGCCAACGCCAGGATGGAAACGACCTACTTGATGGCGGATGTCGAGATCGTGGCAACCTACATCCTTTACAACGTGAACCGCGCGAAGCTCGAGAGGTTGATTCACCGCATTTTTGATCCGGCCCGTGCGGATATAGAAATCAAGGATCGCTTCGGCAATCCGGTTAGGCCACGGGAGTGGTTTCTGGTGCCACGTTTTGTGGTGGACGAGGCGGTTGAGCGGATTAAGGACGGGACAATCACTGAATTTGTCTACGATCCGAAAGCGGCGCGGCTTGTGAAGCGAGAGACGATGAAGTGAAGGCTGGTGGTAAGGCCAGGCGCCATTTGGCACGGGCACAGGGTCGGATGGGTTTCGGATGGGCCAGCCCTCGACGCTACCATTCCACCAGAACTTCTATCTTCTATCGCACGGTCGAGGCGACGAGCGTCATATTGATCCGGCACATGACGCCAGAAAGTGCCGTCGACAGCTTGGTAACCACCCAGACGTGTACAGTGGGTGATATCCGGGATTGAGGACAAGATGCGGCTGGCTGGTGAGGACAACGCCAGTGTTGCGAAAGAGTGGCTATGAAAGCCTCCTCTTGATGTGACCGGTGGCTATTCCCGTGATTACGCCACCAGTCACCATATTTTGGAGCTTGGCGATCTGATCCGGGCGCAACCAATGGCAACTCTCCGGAAGCAAGACATGCCACAACCACGCAATTCCGAGAATTGCGAGAACAAATGAAGTTAGCCAAAGAGCGATGATGGCTATACATTCGAAGTTATCTCTAAAGCGCTCATTGCGGCGAGCTTCGGCAGTAGCTGCGTTCCTCTTAATTTCATCGCGGCTCATACCCTTAGCGAATAACGCAGCTTCTTTTGTCCCTTCGTCATCAGGACGGCCAGGCGCTACGGCTGACTCTTCCTCTAACCTTGGAATCTTCTTACTGGTACTACCCACGTCAGGCTCACTTCTCGCTTGCTGCCAACCGTGAATAGTAATCTTCGATTATATCATTTGAAATAACTAAACCGAATTGTCCTGGTGCATATGTCTCTGCCCAAGGCGACCCTTGTTGATGAGTGATGCGTGATAGCGCTGGACCGCTCAGTTTACCATAGATCGCATACACTTGCGTGACGATGTCATTCTCCTCAGAGTCCAAGCTATCTCCATCAATACCGGATAGCGGCCCTTCCACAGGACTGCTCTTGAACGACCGGATTGCGTTGTAAAGATGTGGGATTACAGGGCCATACTGCCACGCTTGTATTTCATCACGGATTAGAGGTCGCCCATAGAGGCCAAGCATCCAACCATGTGCGAGGTAAACAAGTTTCAGCAGCTGCATTGGGGTAAGCGTATCCTTCGTTGGCTTTGCCAACTCCAGAAACACATTTGCGACAGTAATGCTGTCATGCATCGCAGTTCCCACGAAAAGTCCATCCATCAAGCGTCAAGATACGCTGAGAGCAGGGCTTACGCTAGGCAAAACACATTAGGTATTATAACACCGTTACTCGAGTCGCAAGACTTGGGTCAATATCTGCTCTTCCCTTTCTTCAAACATCACGGCACCTGTGACCTGCCGATCGACAAGATTGAAGCACTGGCGGGCGTTTGCCGGACGACGGTCCAGACCACACTCCATGAGGCGCGCCGGCTCGGTGACATAAGGGCCCAACCACCGGCCACCGAATCAATTCTTGGGGAATAAGTTAACGATTCTGGGTTCCACTCTTGCCCAGTCTCGTGCAGTCCGCCCCACGTGATTGATGAGTCGCATATTGGAACGATACCAAGTGGTTAGCCCCGTTCTGGACGAGCGGGGACGCCGTCGCTTCGCAGCCGCGGAAGCTAAGGTTGCCGGCCGCGGTGGGGTCTCCGCGGTCGCTCGCGCGACTTGGGTCGTGCGCAGCACGATCCAACGGGGCATACGTGAGATCCGCAATGGATCGCCCCTGGCTCCTGGCCGCGTGCGCCAGCCTGGAGCGGGAGGCCAAGAGCGGACAAAGACCGACCCGACGTTGCTGGACGAC
>Ga0123354_10020258_pt1 | contig 10456 bp, 8 predicted proteins | sample TergutLab28metaG_2_FD_97872 | JGI IMG/M metagenome (GOLD analysis project Ga0123354, IMG submission 97872) | Labiotermes labralis P4 segment gut microbial communities from Petit-Saut dam, French Guiana - Lab288 P4 | ecosystem: Host-associated > Arthropoda: Insects > Digestive system > Gut ...
AAGTTTACAATGTCACATAAATGCAACAGCGTTCATGTTACGTGACATTCTGTTTGCAGGAACTTGAAGGTAGTTCTTGGAGGTGGACTGAATCAACTTGGAGTGCCTGTGCCACAGGTAGATTTCTGTACTCGTGATGATAAACAAAACCTTGTGGAGAAATGGAAGCAAGGTAAAGAAAATTGTCTATTTGTGAACACAACTCAGGACCTTATGAATGCTGACCTCAATCAGGTAACAGTATGCAGTTAAACTTCCTACACTGAGATCTATTTACTGAAATATTGGCAATGGTGTTATTGCTTACATTTTGCATTTATGGCTTTATCCTACATTAATCTGAACACCATTCACACTCCTTTCAACAGCACCAACTGTGCATTCCTGTAAAATATATGCTGACAGATATAAGTCGGACAGTGAAATCACAGACTACAAAACTCAAAACATAAGTTGAAAGTGACATTCAGACACTCATTGGAAAAGATAGGTCTTACTAACCATATATATTATACATATATACTATATTATATATGTATATAATATATACATATAAAAACTGGATCTGTAGCATTTTACAAGATCTTTAAACATTAAATTTAATAATGTCATTTGTTGAAACAAAAGGAAGGGACAATTACGCCTGCCATTCTCCCCAGGATATATTTCACTTCTTACACTAAATATTGGAAAGTTCTTTAATATCTTGATACTAATCTTCAAATCCAAATTCAAACCCTACTTTCTTCGGGTAACAAAGTGAACGCTACACATTAACAGCCCTCACAAAACTGAAAATCTCTTATAACAACTTACTTGGATTAGTACAAAATACAACCTCAAAACAGTGTGCACATAGAGACCCTTACTTACTTACTCCTTTGAGCTGAGTCCTTCCTGAGAAGCTAACCAGTTTTTAGATAGTCAAGAAATTCTCTGCATTTTATGGAACCTGAAGGTTCAATACCACATTCACAAGTGCCTGCTGCCTGTACCTATCCTAAACCAGCTTGATCCAGTCCATACCCCCCCGTCCCACTTCCTGAAGATCCATCTTCATACTATCCTCCCATCTAAAACTGGGTCTCCCAGGTGGTCTCTCTCCCTCAGGTTTCCCCACCTAAACCCTGTATACACCTCTCTTCTCCCCCATATGCGTTACATGCCCTGCCCATCTAATTCTTCTCGATTTTGTCACCCAAACAATATTTGGTGTGGAGCATAGATCATCAAGCTCATTATGTAGCTTTCTCCACTCCCTTTTTACCTCGTCCCTTTTCGGCCCAAATATTCTCCTCAACACCCTATTCTCAAACACCCTCAGCCTACATTCCTCCTTCAATGTGAGTGACCAAGTTTCACACCCATACAAAATAACAGGCAAAACTGTAGTTCTGGACAGACCCTTACATCACCTAAAACTGTTTACTTACAGGTCGAGTATCTAATGGGTTTATTTAGCCCAGACCACATGCCATTTGGCCTGGAACGTGATACAAGCCCTGCTGGACAACCATCCCTTGTCAACATGACAGAACAGGCACTGAAGCTCCTCTCCAAGAACCCCAAAGGCTACCTACTTTTCGTGGAAGGTGGCAACATTGATAATGCCCATCATGAAGGTTATGCCCGGCATGCACTCCATGAAACATCAGATCTGGATGATGCTGTAATACATGCTGTTCAAGTCGCAAATCCAGATGACACACTTATCATAGTCACAGCTGATCATTCACATACACTCACCTTTGCTGCCTTCCCTGAACGAGGAGCTGATATCGTAGGTTCGTGATGCTTTCCATCTGTGCACTTTCATATAGCAATTATATCTTAATTTCCCAACTAAATGCACATGTACTATTGAATATTTGTACCGCTTACTAAATATTTCCTACATGTTTCGGTACTCACCTCACCATCCCCAGGGAGAAGTTTCAAAAGTAGAACCACCGCTGGTTTAGCTGGACTAGGACTCATGACTTATTAATTTACAATTCACTGAACTAAATAGTTCTCTTTACCCTTTACCTGCATCATAGCAGATGCATATTGAGTATTACAGTGCTATCTCAATACAGAAGCCTCTTTCATTCTCATTCAACAATCAACTTAAATACTTTTTCAAAGGCCCTAACAGCTGTATGAAGTAAATTTTCACATCATTTCATGCAGGTAAAAAATTCACTTGTTCTCTTCATTAATTCATACCTGTATGTGTGAATACATGTTTGTAATAAATATTAAAATGTAATACAGAAATGAAACCAGTTTAATCGTTTCATTTCTTCATGGTTGCAATGAATATCGTTCACACAGAAATTCTGAGAAGATTTGAGTTCTGAGAATGCTTGCTATCATTTGATTCAGAATCTTTTGTATTCCCATCTACTATGTGAAAATGTAATTACTACAGTATATGAAACTATGATTTTTGCCTCTTAGATTCTTGTACTTCCATGCTTCGCAGTCATGGAACCATAAAAAAGCTACATAACTTACTGAGCAAGTCAAATATAAAATTAAATACCACCACTTGTTTATCTTTTATAAACATTACATGTAAAAAATGAATGGCTAACTTCAAACTGATCAATAACCTGATTGTTTCACCTGACATATCCACACTGGCTATGGCAAGCTTGGCTGACTATACTACAAATTCAGGAAGATTCTGGATTGTAGCAGCAATTGATTGCATGTTAACAGTGACAGAATGATTAGTATCAAATAATGCCACATGAATTTTAACTCGTACATACAAATTTAGACACCGGCCCCTCCAACAAAAAAACACTCTGCCATTATGCATTTTCATCTCTCAGAATCCCTGACACCCCTTTGCAAAATCAAGTTTGCGTTACACTGATTTATTTCCTGGACTTCATCTATCATTTCATGCTAAAAATAATAAAAGGTTGACAGTAACTTTACGTGTCAGGCCAAACTGAGTAAGATGACTGTATTTGTATCCTGAGGACAGGCACCATTCCTATCCCTGAAACAGAGTTTTTGGGTAGTTTGTTATTGTAATCTGTAACAAGAGATGATGAACAAAGTACATGAATTAATTTTTTTTTTTCTCCAAAAGTGTCCAGACTGGCTCTGTGGCCCACAGACCCTCCTATTCAATGGGTACTGAGGTTAATTCCCAGGGGTGAAGCAGCCAGGGCACAAAGTTGATCACTCACCTCCATTACTGCTGAAATTAAGAATGAGTGGAGTCATACATCTGCTATCCCTACATACCTTTATGACATGGAGAGGGACAAATTCACCATCTACCTTCGTCCCACCATTCTATCTAAAATTCTACAAACACCACTACAACTAGAGTTACACAGCATTAGTAACTTACAACATTTGATATGAATCAGACTGCCCAGTACCCTTGCATCACATGTGCTGCTGTGCTTAGAATAGGATGAAAAGAAATGACACAGTGTTGCATGCATCCAACATCCGGTAAAAGTTAAATTTTAGCATTCAATTACATTTGTTTCATTCAGTACACTAATGTAGCTGACAGATGTGCAGCAAGACAGTTTTCTAAGATGATCATGGAAACTTTGCTAGCATTCAATTATGTCTGAACAATTCACATATTTCTGTAAATGTCAGAAGTAAAGTTTAAGGATATCAAAAGTGGTCACATAATTCTGTTACTGATTCAGACGTTAATCATGCTGAGACACATCCTGTAACAATTACAGTGTTTTTAAGAAGTGGAATGGTGAATGTTTTAAAACCCTCAAATTATTCCACACTTGATTTCAAACTTTCACCATGTTGTGAATGTTGTATTCTCTCTCTTGGGTGATTCCCCGGCATCTGACTTCTATGTGCCAATGTTTCAGAACACTCTGGCTGTGCCATCTTCATAGGTCATGTTAACAAGAAGAATTCTTCTTGTTCGATCCTCATAGGTCATGTGAAGAAGAACTCTCCTTGTTCACACGACCTATGAAGATGGAACAGACACAGTGTTCTGAAACGTTGGCACATAAAATTCAAATGCCAGGGAATCACCCACAAGAAAGAATACAATAGTCCACACTTCATGCAAGACATTCCTGACCCAATGTTGAACTTCAGGTTTTACTGAATCTGGGTGACATGGGTGCCGTTTCTGATGCCTCTAATCACATAAATGAATGCGAAACAGCAACACAGTAAAGCACTGTGATTTTTTGTTCATTTATCCTGTTGTGCAACTATTCAAATACATTCTAGTAAAAAAAATTCTGTCAGTATAACATAAGTTATTAGCCACTAACAAAGCCACAGGTTTCAGCTGTGGCAGTAAACCATGATCAAGCTTATATGAATAGTATACAGAAAATAATTACAATCAAGTAAAAGGAATGGTACTGTAATTAATTACAGTTATTATCTACACAGTTTTTATGTCAGCCTGAGGATGGCTTACTACTAAAGGCACAACATGTAGCTGTTTCACTGACTATTACTTGTACAAAGTGATCTGCTAATCAAAAACCCTTTAATAATAAATATTTTGACACTATGATTTAAGAACCATTGAAACTAACAGGTTTTCTAGTTTCAAGATACAGTATACTTATGAGGGGGTGCTGATAAGTCCTTAGCCCGACCTACTTCCCGATGTCATAAGACGGAATCGATAGTATCGTTGGAAAGAGGGGTCTGTTCACGTGCCGAATTGCAAGTATTTTCTTGTTACAGAGGCTGAAAGGAAGCATGTCAAACGACGCGCGCGATTTCAACAACATGGAGATGCGAGCTGTCATCAAGTTTTTGTTTCCTGCAAGGCAATGCGCCGAAAGACATTCATGTCATTCTAATAGAAACATTAGGGGAACATGCACCATCATATGCCGTCAAAAACTGGGTGGCCCAGTTTAAACGTGATTTTTCCACCTGTGATTCGCCTCGTCCTGGACGACCCAAAAGTGACCACCCCGGAGATTATTGATCAAATTCACGAGCTAATCTTGGAAGACCGCCGGATTTCGGCTAAATCAATAGCTGAGCAACTGGGCATCTCACGTGAGCCAGTTGGGTCCATCATTCGTGAAGATTTGGACACGCGGAAGCTCTCCGTGAAGTGGGTCCCGAAATGCCTGAACGCGGATCAAAAACGTCAATGGTGCCAGTCGTCTCAGCAACGTTTTGGATTGTTTTTCGGCGCGATCCAAATGATTTCCATTCGCGATTGGTGCCCATGGACGAAACTTGGGTTATATCACTATGACCCGGAGACAAAGCAACAATTAATGGTGTGGCGGCATAGCGGCTCACCCCGCCCTAAAACATTCCGAGTGAAAAAATCCGCTGTAGAAGTTCTCGCCTCGATTTTTTGGGATCAAGACGGCATCCTCCTCATTGATTATCTTCCAAAGAGCCAAACTATCAAAGCGGAGTATTACTCATCTCTGCTGGTGCAACTGAAGGACATTTTGAAGGAAAAACGCCGCGGAAGTTCACCAAGGGGGTCTTGTTCTTGCACGGCTCACTGGGCACTTGCAACCCAGAAGACAATGGCCTACCTGGGCTTCCAGTGTCTTGATAACCCACCATATTCTCCGGATCTGGCCTCGTCGGACTACCACTTGTTCCCTGGACTGAGAAAAAAATTGAAAGGTGGCCATTTTTCGTCCGACGCGGAGGTCATTGCTGCCATGGAAACGTTGGTTGGAAGGACAACCTTCTGAATTCCTTTTTAGTGGCTTGCAAAAGTTGGAGCAACGGGCTAAGAAGTGTATTGAGCATCGTGAGGTGTATGTTGAATAATCCCGAGTTTGGTCGCTGTAGATTGTTTCCTTCCTGTTCGGGCCAAGGACTTATCAGCACCCCCTGCATATGATACGAAACACACACAGACCCATGGCTTCAGGATAAAACACAATTATACGACATGGCACACATAGTTACCCTGGTCACAATTTCAAAATGCAAATATATATAAATATTTTCAATCACACATAACATGTTGCTTTATAATCGCGTATTAATTGACGACTAGCTTTGGCCCTGAATGTGGCCCATCATCAGGCCATTAGGCTACACAAGAACATGAAAACTGACATAAACATTAAGTAAACAGTTTCAGGTGAGCATCCTCGTTGTGCTGTATAGGATCACAAAATATAGGTAAAATACAGCCAAACACAACTTGTTTAATGTTTAATTTTTATAATACTAAGATGTTCTTACATAGTTTGTCTCAACGACATGTTTCGACCCTTTCATGGGCCATCTTCAAGTTGAACACTTTCCCTTGTGTGGCAAAACATACAATTAACAATGTTATGTCACTGTTGTCAATGAGATCTCGTGTAACATCTATAAAATTTATCCATTTAAAATTGATCACAGTGATAGTAGAATTAAAATGTTGTTATAACATAAAAGATATAAAAGAAGAGGCTATCATAATCATGGAAGGGGGTCAGGGTGCCAGAATCAGGGAATTTTTCTGTTTAAATATGTTGGCTTCTTCACGTGTTATTCTGTAGTGGCGGAATAATTGGTTCCTGGAAGATGCTGTGTAGAAGTCCAAAAGACTGCGTATTGGATGTTGGTAGTTGACATACATATGTATCGTTGTTTAGTAGGGGAGCATAGATTTTCTTTGTATTTTCATGTTCTTATGTAATGGCCTGACAATGGCCCACGATCAGCGCTGAAACTAGTTGCCAAGTAAAATACATTTATAAAGCAATGTGTGTAATGGAAAATATTAATATATATTTGTGATTGATACACCAGTGGGGATGTTTCATATAAAGAACTTCAGAATATGTAACAATTTCTTACATTAGATGTGATAAAGAAATGTGTTAATTATGTAACCTTTCCTTTCCATGTTTTCTAAAATTCCGCATAACAATAATTATTACAAATTACCCACAAATGTCCTTGTCAAGTTATGAGACTTAACCACCAATAAAACACACAGAGTTAATTACAGTAGTCATGCGGTATACAGCATAGGTGGGCAGCCTCCTGACTGCTGGGATCACAGGTTCAAATTCCACTGTGAACATGTTTGTTCATCTCTTGTGTTTGTAGTGTGTTGTTTAGGCTTTGGTGAGCACATCACTCATTCAGAGGTGTCCCACCATGTGTATGTGTGTGAAAGTCTAGTGGTGTTGGATCTAGAATCCTCAAAAGAGGAAGGCTAGGCCTGATATGGGCTATTGCACCAAAACAGAAAAGCATGTTGAACAGTGCAAGAAATAGGAAAGATTTATATATACTAGCTGAGTACCTAACTGCAACTACTGAGTAACAAAATGTATGGCAGAGAGAAAAAACATATTCATTAACAGCAATTGGTACATTGCTTTGATGATTTGTTCCAGGTACTGGAAGTGTTTTGCCACAACTTTATGGCTATGATTTCTTGTCATATGCAAATGGTCCAGGATTTGCAGCGCACAAGAGCTCCAACTGTTCTGAGGGCTACTGGCGTACAGTGTCAGACGAAGAACGCCAAGATTTAAGATATCGCCCATTTGCTGGACGGCACTCTGACAAGGAGACACATGCTGGTGAAGATGTGCCTGTATTTTCACGTGGGCCACATGCTAATCTTTTGTCTGGAGTGTTTGAGCAGAATTACATTGCACATGCTATATGTTATGCTGCCTGTATTGGACCTCATGCTACTTACTGTGATGTGAACAAGCATCCAAAATTTAATGATGTAACTAATTTTGAAGGAATATTTTATCCCCAAGAATTGTATGTCTTCGCTATAGTACTCCCACTGTTACTGGAAATTACATTTTCTGTAATATAATTATAACTAGTCCTGTGTCATAAATTAAAAATGCAAAGGAAATATCAATGACTACAACTGTTGTTGCAAAACTGCAACATTAATGTCTTCACTTGCAAAAGAATTAGTAAAACAGTAGTGTTGGAAATTGTTTATGCTTAGGTCCCGATTAATAATGTTCTGCAAAAAATGCAGTGTACAGTACAAATGCAAAATCTACGTGTGAAATCCCACTGTGATAACACAAGCTAAACTTACAGGAATAGGGGCAGTCAATCACAAATGTATTTTTGCAGCATCCTAAATTGTGTTACACTGCAATATGTTTGTGGTAATCAAAGCCATCATCATAAAACTAAATGTAAAGTTCACCCTAAAACAGGCCATTAAGGCCCAGAGGGGGAATGAAGGTACAGCTCTACTCTGTCTTTAACCTCAGTGCTCGATATGTTGGATGGTTGGGATGACTCAGTCGCATTACCCCCTGCCCCCCCCCCCCCAAGAGAGACCCAGTACCCATTGTACAGGAGGCTGGGTTGGGCCCCAGGGCCAGGGTGGACAAGTATGGAAAATATTGCCCCCACCAGGATTTAATCCCTGGACCATCCAGCCCATATTGAGTCACTATACCGACTGAGCTATTAATCATCAATCATTATCAAAATACTTACAGAAAGAGACCTTACACATAATGTGAAATTTTATCATGATGTATGTAATCACTGTTTCTTCAAGTACTTTTATAATCACTGATGATGGCTTCTGAGTAAGCTGAAACACGCTGTGGCATAATATACATTATAGGACACGTGGAATACAGTTGTGACTGACTGCTCCAATTCTTCTATTATTATTATATGATATATATGTCTCTTGTCACAGGCCTTTTCTTCCTGGTACTTTTCTTGAACCAGCGGTGATCCCCACCACTCAGGCTTCAAGCTTCACACTACAGTACTTTCCGTATTGTGTGTGATGTTCCAAGTATAGCTGTCTTTTGTAGTGAATCTATCAAATGTTTTCCTGGTACAGTTTCCAAATTTTTCCTTAAGCTTCTCATTACTATTCCAGTGGCTCCAATTATTACTGGTACAATCGTACATTTCAGGTTCCACATTCGTTGTAACTCTATACATAAACTCTTGTATTTTAACTTCTTTTCCATTTCCTTTTGCACAACATTTCTGTCTGCAGGTATTGCCACATCTATCAGTGTGCACGTTTTCTCTTTATTGTTATTAATTATTATATCTGGCCCATTTGCTGTAACTTCTCTGTCTTTATTGTCTCATTAAATATTCGTTCTTTGCCAAAATGGGGCATCCTTAAGTTAAGTGGTCAATTGTTTCTTCATGTTGCTTACATAACCAACATTTATTCTCAATTTCTTCCTTCAAAATTTTATTCTTAAAATAGTTTGTACCAATTGCTTGGTCTTGAGCTGCCACTATTGTACTTTCTGTTTCTCCCTTGATGTCACCAGATTTTAGCCAGCTATATGACTGTTCAATGTCCACCAGCTTTTTGTCTACGTTATGTGGCAATTGACTATGCATCCTCTTGCCTTGCCATCTTTCGTTTTCTCCGCTATGCTGTATTTCATTTTTCTTGTTTCTTTCAGTACTTCTGTCTTAAGGCATCTAGCTGTCTGTAACACTGCTGAGTTGGTGTTGTGTTGGTGTGTTCCGACAAACTTTATTAGTTCCTTCCTTCCTGTCTACATTTCCACCAATTTTGTAATTTCTACTGCATGGGCTGCTTCTAACTGCATCAAGCCCCTTCCTTCTGTTTTTGGGTGATGCTGTCCATGAATGGTTAGTAGTTTCCTTGTTTTCCAGTCTAGTTTTTGCAGTTCTTGGTGCCAGTTAATAATTCCAAAACTGTATCTAAGTACTGGTACTGCCAATGATCTAATTGCTTGAATTTTATACTTTGCACTTAATTCTGTACCCAAAACTAGTCTCAATCTAAAGTATTCCTTCTTCAGCTCTTCTTTCTCATTCTTATGCTGTATGTGAAAACTCTCTTCTACGCCTAAATACTTACATGCTTTTCTCGGGTCCAGTTCTTTAAAGTCATTTTCAAATGTGCTTCCTACATGCAATTTGCTTTGAACACTGCCTCTTTTTAAACATATTCTTGCACATTTTTCTAAACCAAAATTCATATTTATATCTTTCCTAATTGTTTGCACAATTTTCATTTCATTCTTCAAAACATTCTCATTTCTACCTAATAGTTTCAAGTCATCCATATACAATAAGTGACTTATTTTCCTCTTAGTTCCATGTACTTGATATCCACAATCAGCTCTGTTCAGCTCATTTGTTAATGGAATGAGTGTTATGCAAAAGAGTAATGGCAAAAGTGAGTCCCCTTGGAATAATACTCTTCATATCTGAATGGGTTGTGACTGCATTACTTCCTGCTTTGTTTTTTAAAATAAGCCTTGTGTTCCATTTCTCCATAGACAGTTTACAAAATCTAATAATTTTACTGTTCACTCCTACCAATGCTATTGACTTTTCCACCCAACTATGTGGAACGCTATCAAATGCTTTCTGGTAATCAATCCAGGCTATACTTAAGTTCTTGTTTCTTCTCCTGCAGTCCTCATATATTGCCTTTGATATCATTAATTGATCCTTGCAACCTTTACTTCCAGGGTGACATCCTTTTTGCTCTGCTGGTAGT
>Ga0123354_10020259_pt1 | contig 10456 bp, 5 predicted proteins | sample TergutLab28metaG_2_FD_97872 | JGI IMG/M metagenome (GOLD analysis project Ga0123354, IMG submission 97872) | Labiotermes labralis P4 segment gut microbial communities from Petit-Saut dam, French Guiana - Lab288 P4 | ecosystem: Host-associated > Arthropoda: Insects > Digestive system > Gut ...
AAAAAAGTAGCGGCTCCAGGTCTAGAAAACAGAGATTAACGGCTGTGGGGACCCGTTGCGCTGACCACGTGACACTCCTCTATCCGCAAAAGTTGGCACTAACTTCGCCGACAGGCGGCGGCCGCTCTGTCGGTATAGTTCGCGTGCGGACTAAGGCCACGGAGTTTAGTTTAGTTAGCCAAGTACCTGGTTACAAGTCTTGTGCTGCACTGATGCTGCTCTGCGGACTGAGATGTGTCCATTCCGACCATGACGATTGGTTACGGTGAGAAACGACACGATTCAGCAATAGGAAGCCATGTTATGCAGTGTCATAATTATGTTGATTGAGCATAGGCTTTTGTGGCAATACACCGGCTCAGCAAGCAGTTGGACGCAAACAGACGCTTCGAATAATTTATAATTTCACAGACATAAGTATTGACGTAACTAATGCTGAAACAGCTCCTCCGCAAGCAGACTTCTTGAGCAAATAGCGGCAAGGTTCAGTTCCAGGAGCCCAGTGAAAGAAAGTTCCACGTAGCAACAACCGAACTGCAAAGAAGTTAGCGTAGCCAACGCAAGGAAACACGCAATCCTGTCAAACTGCAAGGATACGAACTACATGTGTTGCCTTCATTAAGCAAACGGCGCCTGTAAATTTTATGTTTTTTGATCAAGATTCAGGACATTATCATGATATCAATGTCTAATGACATTTTCGAACTGCTGCAATATCTCAAATCCGTCAGTACTTCAGAATTGCATTGTCAAAGAAATGAAGTTTAACAAAGGCACAATTGTCCGTGTGAGGGGTACGCGGTGCCGCACTGCGCTACAAGTCGGAAGGTCGCGGGTTCGCTTCCCAATGGTGTCACTGGAATTTTTCATTGACATAATCCTTCCGGCCGCACAATGACCTTGGGGTTGACTCAGACTCTAATAGAAATGAGTACTAGGAATACTTCCTGGGTGTAAAGGCGGCCGTTGCGTAGGGCTGACAACCTTACCCCCTTCATGTGCCGATTGTCTTGAAATCTGGGAACCTCAACTTCCTGGAAAACTATGGGCCTGTCCAGGCCTGTAATGGGACTGATTTACATTTTGTAGTTGTTCCAGTACACACCTTGAAGGCGTATAGGGGGAGTAGAAATATAGCTCAACGCATTCTTAACCTGGTCAATTGATAAAGGTGAGTGGTCAGCTTCACGCTTCGGCCGCCTTATGCTCAGAAAAAACCCATTGAATAGGGGGCTGAGTGGGCCCAACGTCTAGTCTGGACGTTTAGGAGAGAGGAAGAGTCTGTCGTCCGGACCGCTGTTCGATCACCGGACCGTCCAGTGCCTAGCCTCGTCGCTATACCTACTGGGATATCCTGACTTTTGCCAAAGAAATTAGAGAGCAGCTGAAATTTATAATTATTTCTACAGTACAGTTCAGCTCATATTCTTGTATATTCGAGTCTCCTATCAAAAGTATACCCTGCATAGTTAGACATATTATTTTAACGATGATGAGATTATGATTTTTGACTAGTAGGATGGGTACTGAATAATATTTTAGATTGTATATTTTTTTTGCCTAAATTCAGATACGACCCTCGTATTTACACAAATAATTCAAGTAATTTCATGTTTTACATTACATACTTTATAATTCAATTTCTACAAATTTAACCAACAAATGCAGCCAATTTTATTGTGTTTCACAGCAGGACTTTTATTTTTAAATAGCCGTTTTATACAGCAGCAACAATTAAGGTACCCCTGATGATGGAACAGCAAGGTTCGAAACATGTAGCAGTTTAATCTTTTAAAAATAAAAATGTTTTGTGAATCATATAAATTTTGTGTGCATTTGTGGGTTAAAATTGTTGAAACTGATTTTTTACTTTAGCTGCCGGACTGCTGGCTAGAAGTCAGTACTCGGAAGGTCCTGCGACCGGCCATCTCGACACAGGTTTTTTTTTGGTTTCCCTGTGCCTAAAAGCAAATGCTGAGACGGTTCCCAACATTCCAAGTTGCCACTATATGCTCCTCATGTAGCCCTCCCGACTTAAATTCAGTAGTAAACAATTTCATATTTTGTATAAATGTAAAATAACCACTGCCACCGGGTAACAACACAATTGCAGTTAATAAATATTATTATTATTATTAAGGAAGTCAAAATACAGTTATGCGTCGCATAACGACGTTTCGGTTAACGACGGGCCACATATACGACGGTGGCCCCATAATATTATAATACTATATTATAATACTTACCATTATGTTACAACTGCCTACAGTATTCAGTACAGTAACATGCTGTACAGGTTTGTAGCCTAGGAGCAATAGACTTTACCATATAGCGTAGGTGTGTAATAGGCTAGTAGCCTATACCGTACTATCTACGTGTTACGTGTAAATTCACGTTCGCACAAGGACGAAATCGCCTAACGACGCATTTCTCAGAACGTATCCCCGTCGTTAAGCGAAGCGCATGTGTAAATATTTCGGCCTAGCCAGTACCATAATCTCAAAGTGAACCCCGGATTTCCAGCCCCCCCCACAATGCTCGGTCTAAAAGTGTCGATACACACGTATAATTATTGACCGTTCATTTACCGTCGTAAAGTAGCGTGATTAGTGAAGTGATGAAGTCTTCGCTGTTGAACAATGTAGAGCAGCTACACTGGCAGACCAAGAAGCTGGACGTCGTGACCCTTGAATCTGGGACCGAAACGTCGGCAACGAACTACTAATTTACGATGCGCAACATTGCAGAAGAGCGAAGACTGCAACTACACCGCAGCAAATGCCATAAATGTCTGAGAGAGAACAGGAGGGAAATTGGAACGAATCAATTGTGGCTTAGTGTAAGTTGCTATCCTGACGTTGGACTGGAGCGACTGACGAAATACACGAAATGTCTCAGTATAGCCGGTGATTCGGCCGACAATAGACACGTAAAATTGCTGAATATAATGGGGCATCTTTGTGGGTTGAACCATCTTGTACCTTTTGTTTGTTTGTTTGTTTTTGGCGCGACAGCCCCCAGTGGGCCAGGGCCTCCTCATTCTTGAGGTTTTCTAGATCACACACAACGACGCATCACAGTCGGTAGGACTCCTCTGGGCGAGTGATCAGCTCGTCGCAGAGACCTCTACCTGACAACACACATAACACTCACAACAGATAAACATCCATGCCCCAGTGGGATTCGAACCCACAATCTTAGCAGGCGAGCGGCCATAGAACTACGCCTTAGACGCTCGGCCACTGGGACGGGCATCTCGAACCGTACGTATCTAAATTATATATATATATATATATTTGTTTATTTATACACACACAAAATACGTCGATGAACAATTTGATCACTTGGGAGCCTACGATATATATACTTATTTATCGATCGATATTGAACAAATTTGATTGACAGTCAGCCTATGATATATATATATATATATATATATATATATATTGTTCATCGACGTATCTTGTACCCACTCCACTGCAACACTGCACATCAGTTTACCCTAAAGAAAGTTCGATGACCTGCTCACGGTGTGACGTCACATGAACGTAAGTTGAGAAAGTAGAGCGGTGATGTGTCCGCTGTTACTGCAGTCTGAGTTTTCTCTCGTACTAGGAAATCTGTGAATGAATGAAGGTTGAGTTCTAATGCATATTCATTCATCATTACGAATCGTTTCGCATTCAGGGTTCAGAATTACGTCATGTTGCTTATTGATAATTCACGCTGAAATGTATGGCTAACCTGGAACCCTGCACTATCAACACCGACCGCCTGCAGCTTAGTTACAATCGGCCTTCACTTATTATAATTCGGTCAATTACTATATCTGCTGGGATGGGCGATGCGACTTTCGACCCCCCATGTAGGGGCAGGAGACTTTTCCCCAAAAACTTCCAGACAGGCTGTGAGCCCCATCCAGTTTCTCGGTAGGAATTGGAGTTCTATCCCTGACGTGAAATGATCGGGGAGTAAAGGTGATCATTCTCCCTCATCAAAGGCCAAGGCTAAGAATAGGTGGGGCTATATATCGACCCACCTTACGTTTCATCATGTACTGGACGCGGCCAATGTATTAATAAAACAGAACTACAGGATGGGTTCTTGTGGTCAACCGGGCAAAGTCCTTGTCCGCACCATGGTGGCGTATGAGGGGGAAGAAATCGATCTATTCTTAACCTCGGCAATAGATGGGGACGAGTGGCCACTTTACCTTCAGGGGTACAACCCTTGCAATCACTGAATGAGAGACTGGGTGGGCTTCAGATATGGTGGGGGCCATTTGAGAAGAGAAAGGTCCCCTTCCTGAGCAGGGATTCCGACCACAACCCCCGGTTGTCCAGCGCTTATCCCAATCACGACCCCGGGTCCCGTACATGCAGTGTCAAGCCACGTTTGTGCCACTGTGTATTATATTGTATCACAAACACGTCTGAAATACAGCGAACATGAGCGGTGAGTCATGATGGAGATGAAGTACTGGAAGGCTGTAAGTGCGGGTTTTCGAACCGGAACTGCCATGCCGGAACTGCCGTACCGGAACTTGGCACTGCTATTCCTTTCATGTATAGACTATAGGAAGCTCAAGCTATTTTGCGTCACTCACAGCCTCAACATTACTTGATCTGCATCAACAGTAGAATGTGTAGCCACGGGCGTAGACACTGAAGGAATGGCTTGACGTTTTTCCTCGTATCGTCATGCAGGCAAATTTATCCCTATGCAAAACACGAAAACAAATTTTGGGGTGGACATATAAGTTTAGTTCGATGCATTACTGAGCTCATCGCTTACTCGAGGTGAATGGTCAGATTCATACCCCGGATTTTTTAGTTGAGTTGGAAGAGCACTTTGTACCAACTGAACGGAAGGCTGGATGTTTCCCAGAATCGGTCTGGAGGTTTGAAAAAGACAGACTCTCTTGACTGTGCTGATAATCGAACTACAGTGCCTCGGTCTTCCGGGTTTTACTGTAGTAAATGTACCGCCTGAGCTACCTCGGCTCTATGTGACGGTGAATGGGGCTGACAATTTATGAAGTTTTCATTATGCTGTTACCTTCAACCTCCCCTTTTTAGAAATTACCTTGAAAATTTGAAGCAAAAAATTGATTAAAACGTTAATCTCCGACTCTGTCAAGAAAGGTTGCACCTATATTAAACAAGAAATCGCTTAAAGATGTTTAGGTAAATAATTTTTGTTCGTGTTGATATTTACACTGGACACGTGAATACACTCTGCGTATAAAACACAGAATGTCTGAAGGCTAAGGCAAGCTGTAGACACTGGGCTACAAGTGGCTACTAATTGTTGCTCATTGGCCAATGTCAAAATATATTAAAAGAAAACAGTGTCTTCCCACTAAAATATGTCCGGGGGGCCAACTGATTTCGTCCATGCCATGGACCTTGAGTGTCATGTCCATAACGGATTTCACGAAGATTTGCCCGTTTGTGACTTCGACTCTGACTAAATGTGTGAGCAGATGGGCGGTCACCAACATGGACTGGTTGCCCGTCGAGCAGGCATCCAACTGCCGAAGTTTCACAGCTAGCAGCATTCAAGATTTCCTCATCCTTTTGGCCCATAGGAACGAGTGACTTACATTCAACGCTCACAGTCGGTGATTGTAGAAGCTAAGCCTTACTTTGCTTAACGAGTCTTGCCCTGCCTTTCAGTAAGCACTCCTGACTGGCACGATGATGACTAACTATGACTTGGATAAAATGAGGAAAGAAATGTTGGTGATCACTTCCAAGGTCGAATCTCGATATATGCTCCAAGAGATCGCAGAAGATGATTAATTTCGATTACTCGTTATTGTGAACACGAAGAAGGTTTATTAGCCCTTACAACATGGTATACACTGGAGGTGAACACAGAGCTAACGAATGCCCCTAAATCAGTGTTTCTAAACCTTTGCGAGACCGCGGCCCGCGGATGGTGCCGTGAGACGCACGGCACCATCCGCACCGCACACACGACCTAGGCAGCGGCTCTCAAGACCACCACCCATCCAAAAACTCGGTGCAGAAAACCATATGCTGCAACTCAGCATCTAATGCTCCTGATGCTGTGTGTATGTGCCCGAAACATGTCGAGCTAAGAATACATCAATAAAATTACCTAGTTGCATCAAGTTGGCATTTCACTTTATTTCATGAGGAAGATGCACGGTCAAACAACCATCAAAAAGGAACTCATACCAACTCTACAACATGAAATCAACTTCAGATTTTAAACCTATTGTTATTAGATGTATTTGTCTTGTTACAACCTCTCACTCCTCATTTGGCTACAGAGGGTCATGTTGTAACAGAAAGAGCTGGCTTTGGGTCTAACCCAATCCCCTGTCATGAAGGTGGAGGAAAATGATCATGACAGGGAGAGACTAGCCTGACGTCTAATCTGTGTCCTTCTCGTACGGCAACACACTGGTGCGGTTATAAAAATGAAGGTTAACTTAGACATATTAGCCACGTCATGTAGAAATATTACAATTTAGTTTTTCATTATTAATTTTCCCTCTCCCTCAGCGTAAACCAAAATTTTGGGTGCCGCCGTACCTACCGCTATACTGAAATTTAAATTTTGTGTCAGACTAATTTTTCTCAATTACAAGACCCTGCATTTGGCGCATAAAATGTTCTATATAGAGGCTTCCGCTCTTCTGGCATGTTACGTAGCGTAGGTTTGTACTTGCTTATCTACGTTCCAGGACAGCCTACGAGGAAAAGTCATTAATTTCGCATATTTTATATAATTTAATTGATATTTTCTCAACAGAGAATTACATACGCGCGTATTATGGTGAAGGTTATATTCCGTAACTCGAAGCAGGCTTTACATAGTAACACGTAAATGGAATGGAATACTTCTATGCATTCAAATGGGAAGGCGGGTCGATGATGGGACAACTGTTGCATGTCAATGGTATGCCTGTCTTGATACTGGTGGTGCCGTAGCGCGTTTCAGTGTTTCGTATGAGCTCAGCTTTCTTGTTTTACATTGAAGGATGAAGTGTATTATATCAAAATATTTGTGTGTCATCTAACAAATTTTGAACGATTTCAGTTAGCGCAAAATATTCTATGCAAGAGGTTCTTCTATTTTTTTTTACGACGCTTGATTCTGCGTAAATATGAAACAGTTGTCTGGGGATAATATTAAACAGGTAATAGGGTGCATCTGTGCCTTGCATATACCAGAGAAGACGCACTTTACCTGCTTAATATTATCCTCCTAAAACACAGTATGATATTCGCGCAGAAATATTATGCGTCTTAAACAAAACTAAATGTGCCTTTTGGATACGATATTTTGCGCTAACTGAAATAACGGAATATGTACGCACTTACTTACTTACTTAATTACTCCATGGAGCACAGATCTTCTTGAAAGCTAACCGGTTTTCAACCAGTGAATAAATTCCCCACATTTTATGGAATCCGAAGGTTCATTACCGCGTTCACAAGTGCCCGCCGCCTGTCCATATCCCGAGCCAGCTCGATCCAGTCCATAACCCCACATTCTACTTCCTGAAGATCCATCTTAATATTATCCTTCCATCTACGCCTGGGCCTGCAAAGTGGCCTCTTTCCCTCAGGTTTCCCCACCATAGCCCTGGATACGCCTGTCCTATCCCCCATACGGGCTACATGCCCCGCCAATGGAAGATTTTGTGAAGTTAAAACATATTTATAGCTACAAAATATCTGTACAAAAAGTGTAAAGTGATCCCGTTACAGGTCCGGTGTGGCCCAGAGGGTGGGTAGAAGTATAGCTCTACTCTTCCATGACCGCGGCACTAGAAGGGGGTGAGTGGTCAGCAGCACGCCTCGGCCGCACTTTACCCCCGGGAAAGACCCCGTACCCATTTTACAGGAGGCTGGGTGGGCCCCAGGGCCGGTCTGGACGGGCGGAAAATCCCGTCCTCACCGGCATTCGATCCCGGATCGTCCCGCCCGTAGCTCAGTCGCTATACCGACTAAGCTACCCGGCCCACACAAAATATCCATATATCTACATATATTTACAACAAAATAATATTTTTAGACAAAGAGGAACAATTATGAAGCAGTTTTCGGTAAGAACTGGATCAAAAAATTAAAAAAAAAAACTTTTTTTAAGTTCACATATTCTTGCTAAAACTAGATGCCAGCCTTTCCTGTCAATTGTGTGCTGTTGTGCATATTTTTTCAATTGTTTAATAAATGTAAGTACCTGGCAATGGCCATGTAAAGCCGAAACATGTAGTACAACCCCACATTAAATAACTGCCGAAGTTATTTTTGTTTCGATTTACAAATTCCGTGCTCCATATAGCAATAATTATTTTCTTGTCTCTGGGACTTCAAAATATTTAGGCCTTGTCGTCCTGCTGTCCCTTCGGTTTCCTTCCAAGTGCCTGCATTAACAAGACCCATACAATATTAAACACATATCGACGTAGAAGCCTTCAAGACAGTAAGAGTAAAGCACCCTGTTCTTTATACATCTGCGACGTTGGCGAGGGATTTAATTATACTGAATTCTAGAAGAACCTTTACGTGGAGAATTTTCATATGCATATCAGGAAAGTCGGTTGACTGCCACGTATGGTTTTGATATCAGTTTTTTTTGCATGACGAATTAGGTGTACAAAAATATATCCAATAAAAATCCAAATTTCCAGTTTTGACGGCCAGAACAAAGGTGATTTGTTGCTTTTCAAATTTACGCACAAAACTTTATGGAGTATGAAGTATTTAAGTTATTGCTTCGCGTATTCTTATATCTGTGATATATGTCGATTTGTGATCAGCCGGGCTGCTTTACTCCGAGTGAGAAAGTCCCCAAGCACCTCAAATAAGAACCTGGTTAGCCCTAAGAACTTACGTGCACGTGAAAGGAAGACAGTGACTTTGCCTGTGCCGGGAATAGAATCCTGTCCGCCCAGCTTGTTTACTGTTTGCACTGATCTACACCAGTTCCTCTACGTGCGGCAACACAATTTTTTGCAAACATTTTTGATAGCGGAATGTCAAAAAATGGTTGAATAAGTATATTGAGTTTCACTTTTTCAAACACTTAATAGAAGGCGGTCAGTTTTAGGATTTAAGGAAACATGTACTGACCAAAAACGTACAGGAGCAAATGTTTAAACAGAACCCCTTTTTGTAGTCCCTCGTGTAGTTAACAATCTGCCCCCCCCCCCCACACACACACACCACACAAACACAAACACAGTTTTCCTGCTTTAGCATTAAATACGAGCGAAACTTATTAATTTGGCTGTTAAAATCTACCAGTAACTATAATTGTCTCCACAAACCCCTCTTATTCAGTACGAAATAGAAAGTATCATTCCTTACATTGCCACAACATTTAATCCCGTAAAAGAAAAGTATGCAGTTAACTGCATTAACTGTATTGTGCTTCAATCCCCATTTGACTGAGGCTTCCATAACTCCAGACTTGAAATTAAATGTGTCTGAAAAAAAAAGTTCTATCAGATGTCATATTCTTGACTTAACGTATTCACCCTACTACACTATAATACATTGCTAGTATTTAATGTTCAGTTTATTTAACCCAGGTTAAAGACATGGTATACACGCTGAAACATAATTTAGAGGTCACTCACTGCTGCGGAGTCCCGTTGGCTGTGGTGTAGTACCACAAGTTACCACCAGGAGAGTGTTCAAGGTGAAGTAAGACGGCCGTGGCCAGGAAGGTATTCCAAGAGGCTAGGGACAGTGTTGTGCCGGCTAAGACAAGACCACGAGCAGGTAGAAGGGATGCATGGAGTGAATGACAGTGTGTATTTCTTCTTCCTTGTGTTTGCGAGGTTATTTTTAAACACTTGTTGCTCAGTTATTGCCGTAAATTAAAGCACACGTAATGATAGGATGAAGTGACAGTGCTGTTTTGGTGAATAATATTTGCTTCTTTTCGTGTGTTGTCAGGGAAACGGAAAAGTGCAGGTGTGTAAATTCATTGATGATGTTACTGTTTCCGTAAAACTGAGGATGATGATTGTGAAAAGTTTGCGGTTTCCGGACATCTAAACGAAATATGACGCTCTGATCGACTGATTGTGTATCCTAACTTCTAACCTAAAAAACAGTGACAAGGTTCAAGTTCTACTGTTGATCAAACTGTGAATGATTAACCTGACGTTGTTGCATTTGGTACGGTGTGGTGAATTCAGTTCCAAAGGGATTATTTTGTACCCGTAGTGATGTTCAACCAGTCAAGAAGAATGTTATCAAGAGACCAGTGCGGATAACGTCACCGATATCAATGTAAGTCCCATTTGACTGTTTGACAAAGACGTTAAGATTCGCAGTGGTGAAAATGCCTGAACACTGAAGCTATTTCATCATTGTTCCTAGTGACACTCACTGTTTAGTTAACCTCCAAACTAAATTGCTTCTTTATTAGACATTACTGCTTATGAAAATGCCTGAACACT
>Ga0123354_10020260_pt1 | contig 10456 bp, 4 predicted proteins | sample TergutLab28metaG_2_FD_97872 | JGI IMG/M metagenome (GOLD analysis project Ga0123354, IMG submission 97872) | Labiotermes labralis P4 segment gut microbial communities from Petit-Saut dam, French Guiana - Lab288 P4 | ecosystem: Host-associated > Arthropoda: Insects > Digestive system > Gut ...
AAAGGTGCCAGCAACCGTAGGCGTGCCAGAGACGATGCCGCCCGCCGAGAGCCCGAGCCCTGCAGGTAGCGCACTCCCCGCCTCTAGCGACCAGGTTATGGGCGCATCGCCCGTGGCCGCAAGCGCTTGGGAGAAGTACGCGCCCACCGTCGCCCCGGATAGCGTCGATGTGGTTATGGCGGGTGCTAGCGGCGGCTCAGGCGCTGCCGCCACGGTAACTGTGCACTGGGCGGTCATGCCGCCCTGGGTGGTCGTGGCCGTGATCACTGCGCTGCCTGGTGAAACCGCCAGGACGGTACCAGAAACGGCATTGACAGATGCCACCAAGGGGTTGCTGCTCGACCACGAAACAGAATTGTATGTCGCATTGACCGGACTGAGAGTCGCCGTCAGCGTAAAGCTGTCGCCGATAGCGAGTTCCTTCGTAACGGCGTTCAGCGCGACCCCCGTGACAGGCACAATGGCTGCCGTCACTGTGACCGCGCACTGCGCGGTCTTGCCGCCATCAACAGTCGTAGCCGTGATCACAGCCGAGCCCGGCGAGACGGCCATGACGGCCCCGGTAGCAGGATTGACAGATGCCACCAAGGGGTCGCTGCTCGACCAGGCAACAGACTTGTTGGTCGCATCGGACGGGCTGACGGTGGCCGCAAGCGTAAAGCCGTTGCCCACCGTGAGCGCCTTTGTTGTAGCATTCAGCGCGACTCCAGTGACAGGCACCGTGGACGAAGCAACATCAATAGATAGCTGCTGGACGCCACTGCCGCCCGCGTTTGTAGCAACAATCGTGAAGCTAAAAGAGCCGGCAGCCGTGGGCATACCTGAGATAACGCCGCCCGCAGAAAGCTCAAGCCCGCCTGGCAATGCGCTCCCCGCCTCCAACGACCAGGTTATAGGCGCATCGCCCGTGGCCGCAAGGGCCGCCGAGTAGGCAGCGCCCACCGTGGCTCTCGGGAGGACAGACGTGGTGATTGCTGGCGCCACCGGTGTCCCGGTGGCGGCCACCACGGTGACCGTGCAGCTGGCAGCCTTGCTGCCGTCGGCAGTCGTGGCCGTGATCACTGTATCGCCTGGGGAGACACCCAGAACAGCCCCGGTAGCAGCGTCAACGGTGGCAACGGCCTCATCGTCGCTCGACCACGTGACCACCTTGTCAGTGGCATCGTCAGGCGAGACCGTGGCTGCCAGACCACCGATTGCGCCCACAGCAAGTTGCATGGTAGTCTGGTCTAGACTGACGCCGGTAACCGGTATCACTACAGGGTTATCACTTTGGCGTGTAATAGCCAGCGTGTAAACGCGTTGGCTCCCATCCTCTGCAGTTACCTGGATAAAGGCCGAGTTCACCCCCACATCCAACGCTAGGTCCTTATCGGCTATCTCAGTCGTGCACGCAGCGTCGCTGAACAGCTTCCAGCTGGCCTTGTCGCTAACGCTGAGCGCAACGACCTGGCTGGCTACGCTATTTGCTACGGTCGCTGTAATATACGTTCCGCTGATGTCTGCCCCCGTTGGGCCGGTCACCGCTGTAACATCCTTGGCTGAGCTTGCCCCGGGCGCCGACGAGGCGTCTGCGAACATCAAGTCGACCGTATAGCCTGTCGAAGGGTCCTGGGATACAGGTACCACCGCCGTTATTGCCATCACATCGCTTGAATCGAATGCCACTGTCTGGTCAAACGAGCCGATAACGTTTCCGCCCGCGTCCTTCACCTGGTATGTGACCAGTTGCGTCGTGTCGGCCAGGCCGTTCTGGCTGGCGACGGCTGCCACAGAAACTGCTCCTGATGCTGCATCATATGTGGCGTCGGTGACCGCAAAGTTGAACTGGCCCTGAGGCACAAGGTTCCAGGCCGGCGCAGAGTTGTTGTCGGGGTACAGCTCGTCACTTTGGGGCGTTACAGTCACAAAGTAAGTCTGCACGTCTACGCCGACATCCGATGGCGCGATATCAAATGACACATCCTGGCCCTCGCCGACGCCAAGCGTTGCGATGTCCTGGCTTGCCAGGACATTGCCGTCCTTGCTGCCTGCGCGCAGCTGCACCTCTATGTTGCCGACGTCCACAGTCCCGTCATTGGCAACAGTCGCTGTTACCTGCTGGTCGGGGTAGATGCCGCTCATAGCCGCGTCCCTGACCGTCAGGTCCTTGCCGCCGACAGTCAGCGTGGCCACGTTGTTGCTGGCATCGGTGTCCGGAGCCTCTGATTGGGACACCTCCAGGCTGACCGTCTGCTGTGTCAGGTCAACTGGTGCCAGATAGTCCACAGTGATATCAGAAGAGGCGCCCGGCGCCATCGCCTGGTCAAAGGCCTGTGTGCTGTTTACCGTCCCGTCCTGGTTCTTGATCGTGACGGTATACCCCGATACGCCTTGCGTCCCTTGGTTGCTCACGGTCATGTCTATAGGCAGGCTGTCCCCCCGGGCCAGCGACGAATAACCATAGCTTGGGCCTGAGAGCATAAGGTCGCAGCCGTTGTCCGGTCTGATCAGGCAGAGGTCGGACTGGCCGTCGGTGTAGGAGTCCCCATCGGCCACCTTCTGGGCGAGGTTGACGGCAAAGAGGTACGAGCCGTCGCTGTCCTGCTCGCCGCTGACCGTCTTGACGTCCTGGCCGGTCTTGGTTAGCTGCACTGGCAGGCCCCACTCGCCGTCTTTGTACATTACCGCCCAGACCTCTGCGCCGCCGTCGCTGAATACCGGGTAGGCTATCGTCATGTCGCCGTTCTGGCCGGGGATAACATCGAAGCTGTCGCCTTGGACCTGGGCCCCGTCGTTGAACACGGCCTGCACTTGGCCGCTGTCCAGCGCCCTGTAGCAGATGTTGCCGTCCTCGTAGTAGAAGAGCGTCGGCACTCCGTTGATGTCCTTGAACACCGGGTTGGACCCCAGCCCTGCATTTGACGTGATATTCCTGGCCGCGCCGTTGCTGTAGAGCCAGACGTCGCGGTTGTCCACGGTGTTCAGGTCGCTGTCCTCATCCGGGATAAAGGCCACGTCCAGGTCGCCGCCGTCAAGGCAGGCGTCCATTGCCACGATCGGCTTCGTGGTCTGATAGACCGCCGACGGCGCCGACCATGAGGTGCCGCCGAGGTCGCTGCGCATGATGCTGTTCGTGCCGCTGGTGCCATAAAGGTCGTTCGCGCTGTTTTCCAGCCAGACCACGGACAGGTCGCTGCCTGACTGCGCCAGCACGGGGTAGGTGTCCATAATGTCGTTGTCCGTTATTGCGACGGGAGCATCAAACCCGCTACCGTTCCACTTGGCCACGTCGACCTCGCCTGCCGACAAGACGCCCCCGATCGTCGTCGTCGTGTCGTCGAACACCTTGTTGCTGTTGTCCCAGGCGATATACCCGTCGCAGACGCTCGGGGTAAAGTCCGCTGTGCCGTCATCGGCCACAGCCTGCGGGGCCGACCATGTGGTGCCGTTGCTGACAGAGTAGACCAACATTGACTTGTTAGCGTCACTGCGCCCGGGCGCGTCCTCGATCCAATAGAGGATCGTCTTGCCGCCCATTTTGGCCAGCTTTGGCGCAGCGCCTGCATAGATGTTGCTGGCCAGCAGCGTGGCGCCGTCTGTTTGGCCAAGCGCCTTAACCCCTTGGCCGCCCGCGCCGCCCAGCCAAGCGCCGGGGCCATCTGCCCGGGGCTCCCAGTCCGGGACCGCATTATTGTTAAGCGGAGGGAACAGCACTTGCGGCTGCCCCATGCCTAGGGTGTTTACGCCTGACCTACCAGTCTCATAGATGACCCACGTGCCTTGGGCGATCTTCAGCTCGCCAAGGAGAAAACCGAATGCCTTGGCCTGGAGGCTTATACGCCCGGTCAGGTCCAACTTCTGATAATTCCTATCCAGGGCCACTTGAAAACTCAGGGTGGCCTTGCCTGATGCCCCCACGGAACAGACGCAGGCAATGCCTACGCCGCCATAGACCTCAGCAGAGACGCTGGGCGTCAGCGTGCCGGCAAATGCGATTGGCGCAGAGCTGCCGCCCGTAATGCTCTTGGCGCCTAGGCTGGCCTCCACACCGAGCTTGCCTGAGAACTCAAAGCAGACCGGCACCGGACCGAGCACGGCCTGCCCGTAAACCGTGTACCCTGCAGACCCATCGACAATAAGCCCGCCGTCACTGACGATCCAGTTGCCGTCCTTGTCGATATAGCCCTCAAGATAGCCCATGGCCGATACATCAAAATTGGCAGCAGGAAGTATTTTTGTTGTATTAAAAGCGGCGGGCGATCCGAATGCCTTTGCCAGGTCTTTTGCCTTCAGGCCCTTCTTTGCATCATCTTTTGCCTTATTGAAAGTGTCCTTGAAAGATGAGAAGCCATCTGCTGTGAATTTATGAGTGGCAGCGTCGTACCCGTCCTTGCAGTCATAGTTTGTCCCGAACGCAACCTTGAACGTACTATCGGTAATTTCTACACTCCCCGTCAATGGGCCAAAATCCAGGCTCCCACTAATGCCGCCAAAGACAGGCTTTCCGTTATCGATGTTGTAGTCGAACAGATCAAAAAGCCTGAAGGTGGACAATAAGTTACCCGAAGCCTGCTTTTCCGTCACATAGAGATTCAATATCTTGGAGCAGACCACGTTATTAGAGCTGTCATAGGCTACTAGGTATGTGCTTTGCCCAGGTGACAGGGACTTGCCAACGGCTATCCCTGATGCTATGTATTGGCCATTGATATTGGGAAGATAGATCATTTTATTGACATTCTGCATGACATATACTTTGCCCGGCGTATGGGAGCCCCAGTCTATGCTTGCTGTAAAGCTACCAGTATCAGTAGAGTCCTCCTCAAAACTGACACGGTCTTTGAGTAGGTTGTAAGTTTTGCTATTCCGCGCGATTGTAATGGTGGTGCTAGGAGATTTGGAACTGACGTTTGTTGCCGAGCAGACATTCTGCGGTAGCACCTGGCCATAGCGCCCGCCATACGCAAGCCACGCCTCAAGGGCGGAGGTGTCAGTGATCTGATTGCCGTAACAGTACAGGGTAGACAGCGCAGTGTTTTTGCTGACGTCGAGTGCCGTAAGCTGGTTGTTGTAGCAATTCAAACGCCATAGTGCAGGGTTTTTGCTGACATCGAGGGTCGTGAGCTGGTTGTCGGAGCAGTCCAGATCAATCAGTGTCGTGTTTTTGCTGACATCGAGGGACTTGAGCTGGTTGCCAAAGCAGATCAGTTGCGCCAGCGCTGTGTTATCGCTTACGTCGATGGACGCGAGCTGACTATCAGAGCAGTCCAAGCTCGTCAGCGCCGTGTTCTTGCTGACATCGAGGGACGTGAGCTGGTTGCCGGAGCAGATCAGTTGCGTCAGCGCTGTGTTATCGCTTACGTCGATGGACGTGAGCTGGTTGCGGGAGCAGTATAGGTCCGCCAGCGCCGTGTTCCTGCTGACATCGAGGGACGTGAGCTGATTGTCGAAGCAGTACAGCGTCGTCAACGCCGTGTCATTGCTGACGTCGAGGGACGTGAGCTGGTTCTCAGAGCAGTCCAGATCTGTCAGTGTAGTGTTCTTGCTAACGTCGAGATACGTGAGCTGGTCGTTATAGCAGTACAGCGCCGTCAGTGCCGTGTTGTTTATCACCTCAAGGGATGTGAGCTGGTTGTATTGGCAAAACAAGTCCGTCAGTGCTTGGTTATCGCTGACGGTCAGGTAAGCGATCTGGCTGTAGAACAGGGTCAGGCCGGCCAGCGCTGGGTTTTCGCTGATATCGAGACTATTAAGTCCGCCGTTATCGAAATACATACTCTCAAGCGCAGTGTTGTAGCTGACATCTAGGGTCGCGAGATGGCTGTCGTGCAAGCTCAGCGACATAAGCGTGTTGCATTGGTCCACCTTGAGACTGGTTAATCTTAAAGAATCAAAGGAAATGCCCGTAACACCAACACCGTCGATCTGAGCAGGCACAACGACGTCAGTTGAGCTACCAGTGTACCCGGTGATGTAAACGCCGCCTTGATCGATGCTGTATTCGAAGTCCGACCCCGGTGTCGTAGCAACTCCAACGCTTGTTGCCACCCCTCCCGCTGGTGCGGCCAGAGCGGGGGCTGTGAAGCCGGTACAGAGGCCTGCCGCTAGGACAAGCGACAGGACGATAGATAGAGTTCTCCTAGTGAATTTGCCCATGGTTTTTGGCTCCCTCTCACTCCCTTGCATCCGATGCGCTTAGCCTTTTCACGCGCAGCGGACCCCACCTTCCTTTGATGAGTTCTATAAATACTAGAAATTGGGGAGCAGGTGCGTCGTTTTGCATAAATTAACTTGGTTGCTGTCACTTTTAGTCTGACCGACAAGCCAGGCAACCGTTCGGCCGGTCCAAACGCGCGGTCTTCTCCACAGTTTTGGCAGTTGCTGACCCAGATGGGCGGCCATGATGCTTTTGAGGCCGCCTCGTTGCTGGCTGCAATCGCAAGGCTAAGGGGATTTGAGGCAGTTGCTTATCTATACTTTGGTTTGAAAGTAGAGGTGACCGGGCTTTGCGAGCCGGGGTGCCGCTGGCCTTGTTGCCGCCCATCACCGTGTGTGTCATAGGGGGATATGTGTCAAGAGATACGACCCCATGACACAGGGCGCAGGCAACCGTTCGGCTGGCAGAAACGCGCGGTCTTCTCCACAGTTTAGGAAGCTTTTGACCCAGACGAGCAGTCTTGATGCCATCTTATCGGGGCGATATCTACTTGACAAATATGCCAGTATGTTATCAAATATATTAAGTAAATAGAAATGAGGCAAGTAGTGCGTTTCTCCGAGTATATTGCGACAACTCAGGTGTTTACCACGGCCTCGCTGTTTGAGGCTGTCGGAGACAAGCCTTCGGTGCTTGTCTCGCTGTCCAGGGCGGCCAAGGACCAGAAGGTGTTCAGGGTCCGCAGGGGCCTCTGGGTGTCGAACAGCGGGCGGTTCGTCGGACTGCCTGCGGACCCGTACCTGATCGCCCGGGCCTTCCGTTTTGATGCGGCTTTTGTCTACCATTCAGCACTGGCCCTGCATGGTGTGGCCCACTCTTTGAGTAACCGGGTCCAGTTCATGGCGTCAGGCAAGGCGGTCTCGTTTGAGTATGACGGCGTGTTGTTCCACAGCTACCCGATCCGCACAGGCATAGATACTCAGAGCCTTGTTGCCAGGTCTTACGGTGCCGTCAGGGTGACCACGCGCGAGCAGACGCTCATTGATTGCTTTCTGCACGTTGGCAAATCAGGCGGGGCGGAGGAGGTCGTGCGCAGCCTCAATGGCTTTGACTATATCGATGTTGCAGCCATTGTCGCCAAGGCGGCCTCGCTGCCGGTGTCGGCTGTCTGTCGCATCGGCTGGTACCTCGAACACAGCCAAGAGCGGCTGGGCATTGCCGATGCGCAGGTCGCAGAGCTAGAGCGGCTGGTGCCCAGGTCGTCAAGCAGCCATCTCGACCCGGCCGTAAGGCGCTCAGAAGGGTTCAGCTCTCGGTGGCGCCTGAACCTGCCCGCGCCAGTCGATGAGATCAGCTCTTGGATGGAGTAAAGATGGGATTTGAGGCATCGGGCTTCTGGCCGCAGACCCTGGACAAGGTAACCCGGCTGCTCGCTCTGCTTGACGGCCTTGGAAGGCATCCTGCCCTCAAAGATAAGCTGTGCCTGCACGGCGGCACTGCTATAAATCTGTTCATGCTTGACATCCCTCGCTTGTCGGTCGATATCGACCTTTCTTATATTGGGGTGGCAGACAAAGAGGAGATGCTGGTAGGGCGTCCTAAAATCGAGGCGGCCATTGAGGAAGTGGTGGCTCACCTGGGCTATGTTGTCCCCGGTAAGACAAGCGACCATGCTGGGAGAACATTTAAGCTCAGATATCAGGGGGACCAAGGTGCAGATCAAATCAAGATTGATATGATCTACCTCAACCGTGTGCCCATCATTGCTCCTCAGAAGAAGGTGTGCCCGTTACTACCAGAGATCGAAGTGTTGACATTTTCTGACTTCGAACTGGCAGCAGGAAAGGTCAAGGCTTTCTATGATCGAGTGAAGCTGAGGGATTTATTTGATATCGCAAACCTCTTCTCATATTTTGAGTGGTTCTTCGAACAAAGGCCTTATCTGGAGATCGAGTTTCATAAGCTAGTTCTGTACTATGCGTCTTTGTCAAAGCGCTTTCCTTTGTCTTTTGAGCATAGGGCAATTGAGCGGTTCTCTCAACGAACATCCGAGATGGGCGAGCAGTTATTCCCGGTTCTACGTACAACGCATCGGCCGTCTCTGGAGTCTCTTATCTGTGCGGCCGAAAGATTCATTACAAGGTATGTGCTACCCGTTAACAGTTCTGAAGAAGAATACCTGTCTCGCCTGGAGAGGGCTGACTATCGGCCAGATATCCTCTTTGGCGAGGGTACAGAAATGGCTAAGGCAGCCGCTATCAACCCAGAAGCGCTCTGGAAGGTTCAGAATCTAAAGAATCGCCCAAGCTTGAGCGATAAACCTTGATTGCAGGAACATGCGGTCTTCTCCACATTTGTTGGTAGTTGCTGGCCCAGATGGACGGCCATGATGCTTTTGAGGCCGCCTCGTAGCAGGCTGCAATCGCAAGGCTAAGGGGATTGAGGCAGTTGCTTATCTATACATTGGTTTGAAAGTAGAGGTGACCGGGCTTTGCGGATTGGGCAGTAGGCCAAAGGAGTACCTCTATTTTTGTCGGAATAATGCATCGAGGCTGGCCGCTTACCTTGCGACGCCCGGCACGTTGGATTGCTGCCCGGTTTTGGCCGTAGCGGCGTTGCTGGCCGGATCCGTTTTACGCACTTGTGACTTTTTCTCTGCGAGGCCGGCCTGGTTTTGGGGATTCTTTGAGGCGGGCGTTGACGCTGTCGATGGTCACATAGGCATCGCGGCCTTTTCTGAACCCGTCGAGCAGGTTTGCGCCCACCATCTGAGTTACCCGCCCCCGCGAGACACCGAGCATCTCAGCGGCCTTGTAGGCAGGGACAGCGTCGATTGTGTCTAGGCTTGCCTCGATGGCGACAAGTAAAACCCGCCCGCCCTCCTTTGGCTCGTTGCCATATGTCGCTGCTGGGATCTCGATGTTAGACATCAGGCGTTCTTCTAGCTGCATCTTTAACCAGTCTGCGGCATTTTCTGTAACATCTTTTATGCTTTCGCCCTGCGTGCCGCCCGCGAAGTCAAAAGGAAAGGCAAGCAGATACTTCTCTCCCTGCAGGATCTCAAACTCATAGGCGTATAGCGTCCCACGCTTTGTCACAAGCAACCTTTCGTTATTTGAAGATTTTATTATAAACTATAATTTATTGTTTAACAAGCTTGGCTCTGAGACTCTCGTTGATAACAGTGAGCCGGGCACATTGCGGCGCCCGGCCTGTTGGGTTGCTGTCTGGGCGCTCACCTACTGCCTCTTCAGCACCCAGGACTGGTCGTCGGCGCCGTTGGCGGGCCAGATGATGTCCGGGGTGCCGAGGGCCTTGCTGCCGCCCATCGCCGTGTGCGTGTCATGGGGGGATTTGTGTCAAGAGATACGACCCCGTGACACAACCCCATGACACAATGCGGCTTCAAGCAGTGCTTGACTTTAGTGTTCGTAATAGATATATTATTTACGTACCATAAAGACAGGTGATGACACCATGGAAATGAATAAGACAATTACTGAAATCCTAAAAACAAACAACGGGACGCTCACGGCGGCTGATGCGAGAACCGCTGGGATTGCAAACAAAGACCTACAGCGGCTTACCGAAGCAGGCTTGCTTGAACGTATCAGCCGGGGCTTGTATATTGCTGCGTCTGACATGGCCGACGAATACCTTGTCGCACAGTACAGATGCGGCAAGGGCGTGTTCTCCCACGAGACCGCACTGTACTTCCACGGGCTGTCCGACCGAACCCCGCTTGTGCTGATGATGACTATCCCGAGCGGCTACAATACGAGGCTATTGGCCGACAAGGAGACATACAAATTCTTTTATTGCAAACCGGAGCTGCACTCCATCGGTATCACGACGGCTCAGTCTCCGCACGGAAACGACCTGCTGGTCTATGACAGGGAGCGGACGCTTTGCGACTGTATCAAGAAGAAGGCTGTGTTGGATTCTGACATGGTGCTGGCGGCGGTTAAGCAGTACATGAGCGAGAGCGGAACTGACCTTGCAAAGTTGCTCGACTACGCAGAGACGCTCAAAATTCGTGATATCGTAAGGCAATACATGGAGGTACTCACCTGATGGACAAGGACAAGCTCCCGATAGACAATCCCCGCCGTCTCAAAGACTGGATAACTTAAACACGATAGCAGGCGGGGCGCCTTGCGGCGCCCCGCCTGTTGGGTTGCTGTCCGGCTGCTGCCCTACTGCTTCTTGAGCACCCAGGACTGGTCGCCGGCGTTGTTGGCCGGCCAGATGATGACCGGGGTGCCGGGGGCCTTGTTGCCGCCCATCGCCGAGAGGGCGAAGCGCGAGTTGGGCTGG